>Ga0307981_1000149_pt1 | contig 74942 bp, 70 predicted proteins | sample OrgLakmetagen987_FD_201849 | JGI IMG/M metagenome (GOLD analysis project Ga0307981, IMG submission 201849) | Saline water microbial communities from Organic Lake, Antarctica - #987 | ecosystem: Environmental > Aquatic > Non-marine Saline and Alkaline > Saline | place: Antarctica: Organic Lake... | reverse complement strand
ACTTCGTGATCGCAGCCGTCAGCGTCGTCTTGCCGTGGTCGACGTGACCGATCGTGCCGATGTTGCAATGCGGCTTGGACCGCTCGAACTTTGCCTTTGCCATGGTGGGCATACCTCAAATCTGGGGGGCCACAGCTGACGCGACCCGTCTACATCGCGGGCCATGTATTGGGTCGCGCAGCGAAGATCAAGCGATTGTAGCCGCCATGCGCATCAGTGCCCCGCCCATCATCGACCCGCGCGCGCGATCACAGGTTCGGGGCCGGGCTGGGGCGCGGATTCCGGCACGGGCTGGGGCAAGGTCTGGACCAAGATCCGGGACTCTGGCCGGGACCCGGGCGCACCGACCATGGTGGCCAGCGGAGCCGAGGCAGCCGGTGCCGCCTCACCAACTGGCTGAGCCTCGTCATAAGCGGTTCTGTCGACCCCCGGCCCCTCGGGCATGAACCAGTCGTCGTTGGCCAGCCTGACCCGCATCCAACGCTCGATCTGCAAGGCGGCGTTGAAGGAAAGGTTCTGCAATTGCTCTTCCTTGGACTGCGTCAGGCCAGACCCCAGCGCCGTTTCCGCCGAAAAACTCTCCAGCACCGTGATCTGCCTCGGCTCTTCGTTCAGCTTGACGCCCGCGCGGTCGTCCCACAGCGTCACGTTCAGGATCAGCGCCGATTTCGGCGACAACACCAGCGGGATACCGGGTTGCGCCAGAACGTAGCCTTCGACGCTGATGCCCATGTGGTAATACCAGTCGCCTTCGTAACGGCGGAACCGATCCTCGAGCGCCTTGTCGACACCGGCGATCCATTCCTCGGGCGAGGCTTCGCGCGATACCGGCCCCTTGACCAGATTGGGCGCAACAACGATGGCATGGCCCAGCAGGAACCGGCCAATCGGCTCTGGCGGCTTGGTCAGATCGCGGCTGGCGGTGCAGGCCCCAAGTCCTGCGCACAGCACCAGCAAAGTCAAAAATCGGCTCATCGAAATTCCCCCGTAACTCACCGCGCTGCCATAGCGCAGCCGCGCGCCCCATGCAACGCGCCGCATTGCCGAACGCCCCGCAGCACCTATCTTGAAACCTTCTATCCGGAGTATCCGATGCCACACACAGCCCTGCCCCCCGCAAAGACGCACGCAGCGGCCACCGCATTGACCCCCGCGACCGCCCCGGTCCGTGTCCCTGTCCGCGTGCCGCTGCACGACAATCCCATGGGCGTGATCCAAAGCCTGCGCGCCGCACAGCACAACATCCTGGGCATCGTTCCCGAACAGGCGACGCATCAGCCGATCATATCGGGCCGCACAGGCGCGCGCTGGCACATGGTGATGGACCCGGCCACCCTGCGCGAGGTCCTGCTCGACCGGGTCGAGGATTATCCCAAAAGCTCCGTCACCAAGAGCCTGCTGCGCCCCGCCATAGGCGAGTCGCTCTTTATCGCAGAGGGCGCGCATTGGCGCTGGCAGCGCCGCGCCGCCGCGCCTGCGTTCTCGCACCGCAACGTGACCAATCTGGCTCCGGTGATGACCGCAGCCGCAACCCGTGCCGCCGACCGCATCGGCGCGGCCAAGGGGATACGTGCCGTAAACCTTTTTGACGAGATGGTGATGACCACCTTCGACGTGATTTCGGACGTGACATTTTCGGCCAGCGAAGGCTTCGACCGCACAGCCGTGCACCGCGCAATCGACGCCTATGTGGCCGAGGCAGGCCGCGTCTCGCTTTTCGACATCCTCGGCGTGCCCGGTTGGGTGCCGCGCCCCAGCCGTCTGGTTGCTGGCCCCGCCTTGCGCGAAATGAAAACGCTGGCCGATGCCGCCATCGACGCGCGCACAGCCGCAGAACCGGGCGATATCCCCGATCTGCTCGACCTGCTGATGGCCGGTCAGGATCCCAAAACCGACCGCCGCATGACACCCGGCGAATTGCGGGACAACCTGCTGACCTTCATCGTCGCAGGCCACGAGACGACCGCACTGACCCTTGCGTGGTCGCTTTATCTGTGCGCCTTCGATACCGATGTGCAGGATGCCGCCCGCGCCGAGATCAACGCCGTGGCACCCGATGGCGTGATCACCGGCGCCCACGTCCCGAAATTGGGCCACGTCCGGCGCATCATCGACGAAGCGCTGCGCCTTTACCCGCCCGCCGCCGTCATCTCGCGCACCGCGCGCCGCGCCGACACACTCATGGGCCGGGACATCCACCCCGGCGATACGGTCATGATCCCGGTCTACGCCCTGCACCGCCACCGCGCGCTCTGGAACGATCCCGACAGATTTGACCCTGACCGCTGGCTGAACCGCAAATCGGTCGATCGCTACGCCTATCTGCCCTTCGGCGACGGGCCGCGTATCTGCATCGGCGCGTCCTTTGCCCTGCAAGAGGCGGTCATCATCCTCGCCACCCTGCTCGCCCGCTTCCGCTTTACCCCGGTCACAGGCCGCGACCCGGACCCGGTGATGATCCTGACCCTGCGCCCCGAAGGCGGCGTCTGGTTGATGGCGGACCCGGTGTAACCCAACCCGGACAGTCAGGCAGCGCGCCGCGTCCCGCCTTCATTCTGCGCGATAAACTCCGGGGGCTTGGGGGCTGGCCCCTAATTCCGAAATCCCGACAAGAGAATACGTCAGACACATCGCCGCTGGTCGCGGTTCGCACCGCCCTTGCAGGACCTGCGCTCCGCGCTTCCCGGGGCCGGAGGCGGTGCCTCCGCCGCTAGTCGCGGTTCGCCCCGCCCTTGCAGGACCTGCGCTCCGCGCTTCCCGGGGCCGGAGGCGGTGCCTCCGCCGCTAGTCGCGGTTCGCCCCGGGAACCCACAAGACATCCGCGCGACCTTCGTCGTTGGCGATGCGGGCGGCGACGAAGAACCAGTCGCTCAGGCGGTTGAGATAGGTCACCGCATGGATGTTGACCTCTTCCATCGTGGCCAGTTCCACCGACAGGCGCTCGGCGCGGCGAGACACCGTGCGGCACATGTGCAGATACGCCGACAGCGCCGACCCACCCGGCAGGATGAAACTGCGCAATGGCTCGAGCCGGGCGTTCATCGCGTCGATCTCACGCTCCAGCCGTTTGGTCTGCGCCTCGACCATGCGCAGGGGCGGATATTCGGCCACCGCATCCTGCGCGATATCGGGGCGGCACAGATCGGCCCCCAGATCGAACAGATCGTTCTGGATACGCGCCAGCTGGTCGTCGATCTCGCCCGACGCCTGCAATCGCGCAACACCGAGCACCGAATTCAGCTCGTCCGAGGTGCCGTAGGCGGCCACGCGCACCGCATGTTTGGCGACCCGCGCACCGTTGCCCAGGGAGGTCTCGCCCGCGTCGCCGGTCCGCGTGTAGATCCTGTTGAGAACGACCATCTATTCGACTCCTAAACTGCGATACCAGACAAACCCCAGAATCAGCGCGATTGCAACGGCCTGCCCCACGATGCGGTAGCGCATCAAACGATTGGCGTGCTTGCGGTTGAACTCACCGCCTTTGGCAAAGCCGCCGATGCCCAGCATAAGGATGGCCAGCACCGCCAGCACCGCCACGACAACCAGGATAAAGAGGGGATCGTCTGCCATTATGCGCCTGTCCTTTTCATAACTTGGCCCTGATGTAGACGCAGCGCACTAAAAAGCGAAGACTTTCCGCCGAGCACCGCAGATTTTCGACCCCGCCCGTCAGCCCCGCACCACAACCGCATCCAGCCAGCGCGATGGCAACAGCCGCCGCAGCGCGCCCATCAGATGCGTCGGGATCGTCACGTAATAGCGCGGGCGCGGCTTGGCCGCATTCAGCGCGCGCAGCAATTGCCGGGTCACAGCAGAGGCCGGACGCTCGAACGGGTCCGGGCCGCGATCCTCGTAAAGCCGGGTGCGCAGGATCCTGCGGTATTGCTCCGCGCGGGGCGAGGCCTCCCAATCGATCCAGCGTTCGAAATGCGGGATGGAATTCTGGCGAATCTGGCTGGTGATCGGCCCCGGCTCGATCAGGATGACATGCACACCGGTGCCGCGCATCTCGATCCGCAGGGTATCCGTCAGGCCCTCGAGGGCGAATTTCGTCGCAATATAGGCTCCGCGCCAGCGCAGCGCGACGATGCCCAGCACCGATGAGCAATGCACGATCCGGCCCGCGCCCTGCCCGCGCATCACCGGCAGAACCTGTCGCGTCAGCTCGTGCCAGCCAAAGAAATTGGCCTCGAATATCGCGCGCAGGGCGTCGGTCGGCAGGTCTTCGACCGCGCCGGGAATCGCGTAGGCACCGTTGTTGAACACCGCGTCGAGCCGCCCGCCGGTGACCGCAAGCACCTCTTCCAGCGCGGATGTGATCGAGGCCGGGTCGCTGTAATCGAGCTGCGGCGCAACAAAGCCAAGCGCGCGCAGACGTGCGCAATCCTCTGGTTTGCGGCAGGCGGCGAACACCTGCCAGCCTGCGTCGCGCAACCCATGTGCCGCGTCAAACCCGATGCCCGATGAGCATCCCGTGATCAGAATGGACCGTGTCACGACCTGTCAGACCCCCATGCCCGCGCTGGTTTCCGCATCCGGCAAACCCCTGTGCCAAACGACAAACTCCCCGGGGAATTCACCCTCCCCGAGGCGTCGTTCGACGCGGGGAACCCTCAGTTCGACGCGGTGATCAGCCAATCGGCCACCCAGCCGACATTAGCTGTTTCCACGACGCGCAGCTTGACCCAGCCGTTGCCGGGCTCTTGCAGCACCTCGACCTCGGATCCCCTAGTCAGACTCGCCAGCACCGAAAAACCGGTGCCCGGTCCGTTGCGCATGTTCACGCGGTTGCCGGTAACGACGCGCAGATCGCCCGAGCCTTGCGTCGCGGCTGCGGTGGTAACGGTGGTGACGGGCCCCGACAGGCTGTCGGTCACGCGGGTGGGAATGATCTTGGCGGGCGACGGTGCGCTCATCATCCTGATCCGGTCCGCCGGGGCCTCCTCGGCCGAGGCCAGAGTGACGTCAGAGGCCAGAGTGACATCAGAGGCCAGAGTGACGTCAGAGGCCAGAGTGACGTCAGAGGCCAGAGTGACATCAGAGGCCAGAGTGACATCAGAGGCCAGAGTGACGTCGGAGGCCAAGGCGTCGCGGTCGGTCACGGAAATGGCGAGGGTCGTCAGATCGGCATTGCTGGCCCGGGTCACGGTCTCAGGCTCTGCACCTTCGGGCACCGCGTTGTTGACCGACACTGCCGTCGTCGCGGGCAGGGCCACGTCGGCAATCTGTTCGGGCGCGGCTGTCAGAACGCCGGCCTGCGACTCGCCCCGCGTCTCCGCGACAAAGTCCGAGCCGCCGCTCAGTTCGTAGAACCCCCACCCCAGAAAGGCAAAAGACAAAATAATGAAACGCGTCATCTGCGTCACCCCCAAATAAAACACCCAAAACGTCGCAAGCAGCGCTTTGTCTCAACCTTGCAGGCTGTTAACATTTTTGCGCGCGCGTCGACAGGCAAAAACCCCGCAATTTTCTCCGTATCCGCGCTTTACGCACACCCGGACGGGCGGTATCAGCACAGCATGAGCGACACATCCGACCCCACAGATCCCGCGCAGGCCCCGATCGCAGAAACTCTGCGGCGTGCGATCGGCGACCGCTATCTGACCTATGCGCTCAGCACGATCATGCACCGCGCGCTGCCCGACGCCCGTGACGGGCTGAAACCCGTGCACCGGCGTATCCTTTATGCAATGCGCAGGCTGCGGTTAAGTTCCACGGGCGGCTTTCTTAAATCCGCCAAGATCAGCGGCGACACGATGGGCGATTTTCACCCCCACGGTGACGCTGCGATCTACGATGCGATGGCGCGTCTGGCGCAGGATTTCGCGGTGCGCTATCCGCTGGTCGACGGGCAGGGCAATTTCGGCAATATCGACGGCGACAACCCCGCGGCCCCGCGCTATACCGAAGCGCGCATGACCGTCATGGCCGAGGCGCTGCTGGACGGGCTCGACGAGAATACCGTCGATTTTCGCGACAATTACGATGGCCGCCTGCAGGAACCTGTGGTGCTGCCCGCCGCCTATCCCAACCTGCTGGCCAATGGATCAAGCGGCATCGCCGTCGGCATGGCGACCAACATTCCGCCGCATAACATCGCCGAGCTGATCGACGCCTGCCTCCATCTGATCAAGACGCCCGACGCGCGCGACGACACGCTTTTGAACTACGTGCCCGGCCCGGATTTCCCTACCGGCGGCATCATCGTGGAGCCGAAAGACAGCATCACCGAGGCCTACCGCACCGGGCGCGGCGCGTTCCGCCTGCGCTGCCGCTACGAGATCGAGGATCTGGGCCGGGGCCAATGGCAGATCGTGGTCACGGAAATCCCCTATCAGGTGCAGAAATCCAAGCTGATCGAAAAGATCGCCGAGATCATTCAGGTCAAGAAAATCCCCATCCTCGGCGACGTCCGCGACGAATCCGCCGAAGACATCCGCCTGATCATCGAGCCGCGCTCGCGCTCGGTCGACCCAGAGGTGCTGATGGGCATGCTCTACCGCAATTGCGATCTGGAGGTGCGGTTTTCGCTGAACCTCAACGTGCTGATCGACGGGGTCACACCCAAGGTCTGCTCGATGAAAGAGGTGCTACAGGCGTTTCTGGATTTCCGGCGCGAGGTTCTGGTCCGGCGCAGCACCTTCCGGGTGGAAAAGATCGACCATAGGCTCGAGGTGCTCGAGGGTTTTATCGTCGCCTTTCTGAACCTAGACCGCGTCATCGACATCATCCGCTATGACGACGACCCCAAAGCCGCCTTGATGCGCGAGGATTGGGGCCGCGATCATGTGCGCGCGATGAATGAGGCAGATTATGTCGCGCCTGCGCCCGTCACGGGCGACGACGAACCGGGCCTCACGGACGTGCAGACCGAAGCGATCCTGAACATGCGCCTGCGGTCCTTGCGCCGCCTCGAAGAGATCGAGCTGGTGGCAGAGCGCGAAAAGCTGATGGCGGAACGTGCGGCGCTCGAGGATCTGCTGGAGAACCCCGGTCTGCAATGGGATGCGATCTCGGACCAGCTGCGCGCCACCAAAAAGGCGTTTGGCCGCGATTACGAACATGGTGCCCGCCGGACCACATTTGCCGAGGCAGGCGAGGTGGCGGATGTCCCGCTCGAGATGATGATCGACCGCGAGCCTATTACTGTCGTCTGCTCCGAAATGGGCTGGATCCGCGCCATGACCGGCCACATCGACCTGACCCGCGAGCTGAAGTTCAAGGACGGTGACGGGCCGCGCTTTATCTTCCACGCCGAAACCACCGACCGGCTCCTGGCCTTTGGCTCGAACGGACGGTTCTACACGATCAGCGCATCGGCCCTGCCCGGCGGGCGCGGCATGGGCGAGCCGCTGCGCCTGATCGTCGATCTGCCCAACGAGGCGCGGATCGTGGACCTGTTCATCCACAAACCGGGCCGCAAATTGCTGGTCGCCTCCACCGCTGGCGACGGCTTTGTCGTGCCCGAGGACGAGGTGATCGCGCAGACCCGGACCGGCAAACAGGTGCTGAACGTGCGCACGCCGACACAGGCCAGCATCTGCACGCCGGTGACCGGCGACGCCGTGGCGGTGGTCGGCGAGAACCGCAAGGTGCTTGTCTTTGATCTGGACGAGCTACCTGAGATGACGCGCGGCAAGGGCGTGCGGATGCAAAAATACAAAGACGGGGGCCTGTCGGATGCCACAACCTTCAGCCTGGGCCAAGGCCTCTCCTGGCGCGATCCGGCAGGGCGCACCCGAACCGAGCCGAACCTTGACGAATGGCGCGGCAAACGGGCCGGCTCCGGGCGCATGGCCCCCCGAGGATTTCCACGCGACAACCGGTTCACCTGACGATCTGGGCACCGGTTTTGTCGGCAAGCGTGGCCGGCTTTTCGGGCTGTCGCTGCGCACCGGGTTTCTGACGATCCTGACGCTGGGGTTCTACCGGTTCTGGATGAAAACGCGCCTGCGCCGGTTCTACTGGTCGTCGGTGCGCCCGGGCGGCCAGCCGCTCGAATACGTGGGCGATCCGTGGGAAAAGCTGCTGGGCTTTCTGATTGCTGTGGTGATCCTCGCCTTTTATATCGGCATCGTGAACCTGCTGCTGATGTTCGCCAGCTTTTCGCTGTTTCAGGGCAATACGATCGCCTATTTCGTCAGCTTCATCGGGGTGATCCCGCTTTGGTTCTACGCCACCTACCGTGCGCGCCGCTACGTTCTGGCACGCACCCGCTGGCGCGGCGTGCGGTTTGGCGTGGACGCGGGCGCATGGGCCTACACCGCCCACGCCATCGGGCATTGGATGCTGACGATCCTCAGCCTGGGCATCCTGTGGCCGCGCATGACATTCCACCTCGAGAAATTCCGCACCGACCGCACCTGGTATGGCTCGGCTCAGCTGGAGCAAGGCGGAGACTGGCAGATGCTGATGCCCGCGCTCAGGCCGTTCGTCGCGGCGGGCATCGTCGCGGGGGGCGGGGCGGCTGCGTTCTTCACCGATCATATCGGTATGGCGGCGGCCCTTTGGAGCGCAGCCGCGCTTTGGGCCTGCTACGCGCTGGCGCAATATCCGGTCGAGACGTTTCGCCTGCTCACCAACACCAAAACGGCAGATGGCGTGGGCCTGCTGGCACAGCCGCGCGTCGGGCGGGTGATCTGGATTTATGTCACCGGTTATGCGCTGGTGACGTTCTTCGTGCTGATCCCCGGCATGTTCCTGATTTTCGCCCTCGCCCTGATCCAAAGCGCCGAACTGGCCCGGCAATTCGATCTGGTCGATGTCAGGGCCCTGAGCGCGGGCCTGCCCCGCTGGCTGCTGCTGGGCGCGGGCGCGCTGATCTATTTCGCGCTTTTCCTGCTGTGGAGCACGTTCCGCCACGTGTTCATCACCCTGCCCCTGTGGAAACATTACGCCGAGACGTTGCAGGTGCTGGGCGCGCCCCGGCTGGCGCAGATCAGCCAACGCAGCCGCGATGAATTCCGCGAGGCCGAAGGCTTTGCCGAGGCGCTGGATCTGGGGGCCTCGATATGAGAACGTTTATCCGCGTCGGTGCCAAACCCGACAGCTACGACGCCCCCGGCCAGTTCCTCGACGGCGATATCGCGCAGGCGTTCGACACGCGGGTGCAGGTCGACGAGGCGACGCAAACCCTTGTAATAAAGCGCGAAGGGCACGACGATATCGCATGGCCGCTGGACCAGATCCGGCAGGTGCCTGACGCCGCCCGCGACGATCTGCTGGTGCTGCGGCTGCGCGACGACCCGGTCGCACGGCTGATCGTGACCGATCGTGTGATCACCCACCGCCTGCCGCATCTGACCCGCCGGGCGCCGGTGCGTAAACGCGGGCAATTATTTCTGGCGGCCATTGCTGCGATCGCCTCGGTCGCGCTGATCATCCTCGTGCTGGTGCCGACGATGGCCGACCAGCTGGCCGAATACATCCCCCCCGAAGGCGAGCGCGCCTTGGGCGAAACCACGCTGGACCAGATCCGCGGCGCGCTGGATCAAACCGGGATGCAGCCGATCCCGTTTTGCGAAAACCCGCAGGGCCGCGCCGCGCTCAACAAGATCGAGACGCGGCTGACGGACGCGATGACGCTGGATCAGACGCTCACCGTGCATGTGCTGAACCATGAGATGGTCAACGCCTTCGCCTTGCCCGGCGGCAATATCGTGTTCTTCAACGGGCTGATCGAAGAGGCGGAAACGCCCGAAGAGGTCGCCGCCGTCTTTGCCCACGAGATCGGCCATGTGGTCAGCCGCGACCCGACGCGGCACGCGCTGCGCTCGGCTGGATCCATCGGCGTTCTGGGGCTGCTGTTCGGGGATTTCGCAGGCGGGGCGGTGGTGCTGTTCCTGACCGAGCGGCTGATCGAGGCGCGCTATTCCAAGGATGCGGAATCGGATGCCGACAGCTTTGCGTTCGATCTGATGCGCGCCGCCGACTTGCCACCCACCGCTATGGGCAGCTTTTTCACCCGCCTGCGTGACCGGGGCGGCGAGCCGGATGCCATCATCGCGCATTTCCTCAGCCATCCCGATATCGCTGACCGCATCGCCGCGTCAGAGGGCGCATCGACGGGCGATACGCGGCCGCTGCTCACCGACGCCGAATGGCAGGCCCTGCGCGGGATTTGCGATTTCGACGCAGGACAGGCAGCCGAATTTGAACTCCCGCCGGAGCAATGAAACGCGCCCTGACCTGAAACGCGACGTCTGTGTGCGCTAACAGGGCGTTTTTACCCCTGTCAGACCGGGGGTGAAGATTATATCACCCTCTAGAATACGGCGTCCGCGTCGCTAAACCAAGGAGATACGCTTATGAAGGTGCTCGTGCCTGTCAAACGTGTGATCGACTACAACGTGAAGGTCCGCGTCAAGGCGGACGGTTCCGGTGTCGATCTCGCCAACGTCAAGATGTCGATGAACCCGTTCGACGAAATCGCCGTCGAAGAGGCCATTCGTCTGCGCGAGGCCGGCAAGGCCGAAGAGGTGATCGCGGTCAGCATCGGCGTCAAGCAATCTCAGGAAACCCTGCGCACAGCGCTTGCCATGGGGGCCGACCGCGCCATTCTGGTGATCGCCACCGACGACGTGCATCAGGATATCGAACCGCTGTCCGTGGCCAAGATCCTTGCCGCCATCGTCAAGGAAGAGGGCCCCGGTCTGGTGCTTTGCGGCAAGCAGGCCATCGACAACGACATGAACGCCACCGGGCAGATGCTGTCGGCGCTGCTGGGCTGGTCTCAGGCGATGTATGCCAACGAGATCGACGTGGAGGGCGATCATGCCATCGTCACCCGCGAGGTCGATGGCGGATTGCAGACCGTCAAGGTCAAGATGCCCACCATCATCTCGACCGACCTGCGCCTGAACGAGCCGCGCTATGCATCGCTGCCCAACATCATGAAGGCCAAGAAAAAGCCCATGGACGAAAAGACGGCAGCGGATTACGGTGTCGACGTGACACCGCGTTTGCAGGTCGTCACCACGGGCGAACCCGAGGCGCGCGCGGCGGGCATCATGGTCGGTTCGGTCGACGAGCTTGTGGCGAAACTCAAGGAAGTGGGGGCGGTTTGATGGCGGTTCTTCTGATTGCAGAGATCAACGACGGCGAACTGGCGATGGACGCCACCGCCAAGACGGTCACGGCGGCCAAGCCGCTGGGCGATATCACCGTGCTGTGCGCGGGCGCGACCTGTTCGGCTGCGGCGCAGGCGGCTGCCACGATTGACGGCGTGTCAAAAGTGCTCTGTGCCGAACATGCGCTTTATGGCCACCGTCTGGCCGAGCCCGTGTCGGCGCTGATCGTGGATCTGGCGGGCGATTACAGCCATATCGTGGCCCCCGCGACGACCGATGCCAAGAATATTCTGCCCCGTGTGGCAGCACTTTTGGATGTCATGGTGCTGACGGATGTCACCGCGGTGGTCGATGCCGACACGTTTCAACGGCCGATCTATGCGGGCAACGCGATCCAGACGGTCAAATCGTCGGATGCGACCAAGGTGATCACCTTCCGCACCGCGACGTTCGAACTGGCGGGCACCGGCGCAAGCGCATCCGTCGAGACCATCGGCGCAGCAGCGGACCCGGCGCTTTCGGAATGGGTCGAGGATAAGGTCGCAGCCTCTGACCGGCCCGAGCTGACCTCAGCGGGCGTGGTCGTGTCGGGGGGGCGCGGTGTCGGATCCAAAGACGACTTTGCGCTGATCGAAAAGCTGGCGGATACGCTGGGCGCGGCTGTCGGCGCATCGCGTGCCGCGGTCGATTCGGGCTATGCGCCCAATGACTGGCAGGTCGGCCAGACCGGCAAGGTGGTCGCACCCGCGCTGTATGTTGCGGTCGGTATTTCCGGCGCGATCCAGCATCTGGCGGGCATGAAGGACAGCAAGATCATCGTCGCCATCAACAAGGACGGTGAGGCACCGATCTTTCAGGTCGCTGATTACGGACTTGTGGCGGATTTGTTCACAGCCCTGCCGGAACTGACCGAAAAGCTGGGCTAAGCCCCTGCTTTGCAAACTTTGAAAGGGCGCGTGACCGGCACGCGCCCTCAAATCCGGACCCACTTTTGAGCACAAGGCCCGGATTATCGCACCACGCCGACACCTGCCCTGTCGATGGGACACGCATCGCGGAATGGCGCGCCACGATCTCTCAGGTGTATTTGGCCAGCACGGGTGCCATCCTTTGCGCCAGTTCGGTATGCGCCAGAGGCCCCATGACACCAACCGCCGCAGGCGCGTCGAAATCGGAATAGATCAGCCCCTCGACGCCCTGCGCCTTGACCGCGTCCGTGGCGGCATATTCGACATAATCGGCCACACCCGGCTCCAGCGCCCGGAGCATGTCGCGGTCGACAAACAGCGGATCACGTTCCATGCTGTGGTCGTCCGGAGCCTTGGGCAGATGGTCGGCGAACCAGACCAGCACCACGCGGCCCCGCACCTGCCCGATCAGCTCTTGCATCCGCGCGACCCAGGCCGATTTGACCTCTTCCACAACCATCACGAACCGCTCTTCCGAAAGGGCGCGCAGCGTGTTGAGCATGTGACGCGTGTAGTGGAATTCGGTGAAATCCACCTCGCCGTAAATGGTCTGCATCAGCTTGGAGGCGCGCAAAAACCGGTCGTTGCGGCGCGGATGCACCGAATAGAAACGGTTCGAGATATTCTGTGCCCCCATGATCTGAATAACCGTGACAGCCGCTCCTTCGGCCACCTGCAACACCACCGGATCCTTGACATAGGCGTCCACACCCGCGTTCAGGCAGCCCAGATTGATGCATGCCTTGCCCAGACTCGGCTCGGTCAAGGCAGGCCAGGGCCGCTCTACGAAACGGCCATAGGTTTCGGTGCCACCCATACAGGCGACGTATTTACCCTTGAGCGCCGGGCGTGGTCCGCGAAACAGAATGCGCGAACTGCCGACACGATACGGATAGTATTCGAGGGCCCGAGGCCCTTCCCTTTCGTAACTCATCTCACCACCAATTTTTCGTCTCACCCACATTCAACCTGCAGCATCGGCTTTGCCAAAGTGTTAATGCGCCAAGTTGTCTAAAACCGCGCGCAGCTGCCCTTGCGGGGGCGGGCCTGGCGGGGCTAAGGTTGCGCATCACGGAACGAAGGATTTTTCATGGATATCGCGCGTATCGGAGTGATCGGGGCCGGTCAGATGGGCAACGGGATTGCCCATGTGATGGCGCTTGCGGGCTATGACGTGCTGATGACCGACATCGACGAGGATGCGCTCAGGGCCGCCGTCGACCTGATCGACCGGAACCTGGAACGTCAGGTCAGCCGCGAAAAGATCAGTGCCGACGATAAATCCGCCGCCATGGGGCGAATCGCCACCACGCTGAAACTGGGCGATCTGGGCGGCACCGATCTGGTGATCGAGGCGGCCACCGAACGCGAAGACCTCAAGCACAAGATATTCGACCAACTGGTCCCGCATCTTGGGCCTGACACCATTCTGACGTCCAACACTTCGTCGATCTCGATCACGCGGCTGGCCAGCCGCACCGACCGGCCCGAGAAATTCATGGGCTTCCATTTCATGAACCCGGTTCCAGTGATGAAACTGGTCGAACTGATCCGGGGCATCGCCACAGACGAAGAGACGTTTTCGGCCTGCAAGGTGGTGGTCGACCGGCTGGGCAAAACCGCCGCTAGCGCCGAGGATTTCCCCGCCTTCATCGTCAACCGCATCCTGATGCCGATGATCAACGAAGCGGTTTATACGCTTTATGAAGGGGTCGGCAACGTGCGGTCCATCGACGAGGCGATGAAGCTGGGGGCGAACCATCCGATGGGGCCGCTTGAGCTGGCCGATTTCATCGGCCTCGACACCTGTCTGGCGATCATGAACGTGCTGCATGACGGGCTGTCGGACGACAAATACCGCCCCTGCCCGCTTTTGAAGAAATACGTCGATGCGGGCTGGCTGGGGCGCAAGGCGCAGCGCGGTTTTTATGATTATCGCGGCGATGTTCCGGTTCCGACGCGGTAGCTCCTCAAGTCCTTACGGACTTTCCTCGCCCGACGACACGGATGGACCCTGCCCCAATGCCAGCGTCTGCTCGCGCAGCCACGCGACAAAGCAGCGCGAATTGCTGGCCCAATCCTCGATCGCTTCGCGCCCGATGGGTTCGCCCACCAGCGGCGATTGCGGACGGTTCAGCGCGTGCACCACTTCGTAGAGCAGCAGCCCCTGACGCACCGTCGGCGAGATGCGGTTCGCCATCTGATACCAGCGCGAATTGGCCCCCGGAAAGAAGACCGGCAGCACCGTCGCGCCGGACCGCTGCACCATCTTGGCGGTGAACGGATTCCAGTCCTGTTCGATCGCGGGGCCAAGCATCGTCTCTGACGAGGCCACAACGCCTGAAGGAAAGAGCACGATCGCGCCGCCGCCCTTGAGATGCTCCAGCGCTGTCTTGCGCATCACGAGGTTCTGCTCAAGCGCATCCGCCTCATGGGCAAAGGGCACCGGGATCATGAATTGCTCGATCTCGCCCACGCCGGTCAGCAAGGATCGCGTCACGATCTTTTAATCTGTGCGCACCCGGCCAATCAGTTCGGCCAGCACCATCCCGTCGACCAGCCCGTGTGGATGATTTGCGGTGATCACCACAGGCCCCTCACGCGGGATGCGCGCAATCTGGTCAGTTCGATCCCCGTGACGTCAAGCGCCTGGCGCCAGAACGTTTGGCCATGCGGCACGCCCATCGCCTCGAACTTGCGGATCAGACGCAGCAGACGCAGTTCTTCTGTGACCAGCTCCATCATCTGGAAGGTGCGGACCTACCAGGGTTTTTCGAACGTATTGGCGTAGCTCAGGCGGCGGCGCTCATATGCCTCGTCCGACAGGTTCGCGCCATCGCCCTCACCCAGCAGTTGCCGCTTGGGTCTGAGGGGCGGCTGCGGCTGGATCAAGCCAGGTCGCTGCCGTGTGCCATCCACCAATTGCGATTCCTTGCCGTGGGCCCGCTCTCCGCTCCGGGCCGCTACATCTCTTCGCCGAAACGATCCGCCACAAGAGCGGTCATCGCATCGGCCAGCGCTTTGGCATCCGGGCCTGACGTCTGGATGTCAATATAGGTTCCGCAAGCGGCTGCCAACATCAAAAGCCCCATGATGCTGTCACCCGAGGCGCAGGTGCCGTCGCGGCAAACCTCAGCGGTGGCGTCGAATCCCTCGACCACCTCGACCAGCTTGGCGGAGGCACGGGCGTGCAACCCCTTCTGGTTGATGATCTCAAGTCGTCTGGTGATGCTTTGATCTGACATGGTTCTGCCTAGTCGGGGGAAATGTTCTGACTGTCAATGTATTTGCGCCCGGCCTCGAGCGCGGCACGGGTCGCTTCGAGCACCGGTAAATGCCGCGATTTGGCCAGTTTGATCAACATGGGCAGATTTGCGCCATATAAAATGCGTCGCCCCGACGGCTTGCAGGCCCGCAGCGACAGATTGGACGGAGAGCCGCCGAACATGTCCGTCACCACGATCACACCGTCGCCCCGGTCGACCTCGTCGGCGGCGGCGCAAATCTCGGATTGTTTGTCGGTTCGGTCGTGGTTGGCCTCGATGGCGACGGTGCGCACACCGGCCTGTGCGCCCACGACATGTTCGACCGCGGCCAGATATTCGCGCGCCAGATGGCCGTGGGCCACAATCACGATACCGATCACGCAACTGTCCTGTCTGCCGGCGGACCCATGGGTTTGGCTTTGACATCAAGCCCTTGCCGCTCAAGCTCCCGGTGGCGCATCGACACGCGCCAGCACGCGGCCGCCAGCGTCTGGCCCACCGCCTCGGCCACAGCGACCGACCTGTGACGCCCGCCCGTGCAGCCGAAGGCGATGCTGAAATGAGCCTTGCCCTCTTCGACACAGGATGGCAGTTGCAAGTCCAACAGACCAATGACTTGCGCCACAAACGTCTCGTATCGCGGGTCGGAGGCGACAAAGCGCGCCACGGTCCCGTCGCGACCCGTAAAGGGGCGCAGTTCGGGCTGCCAATGCGGATTGTTGAGAAACCGGCAATCCAGCACCATGTCGGCGCCACGTGGCAGACCGCGTTTATAGCTGAACGATTGCACCGCTACCGCAAGGATCTGACCCTGATCCAACCCGAAGAGCCGCTGGATCTCACGCGCCAGATCATGTGGCGTCATGTCGGAGGTCTCGATCAGGATATCCGCCGCCGCACGCAAGGGCTCGAGCAAAGACGCCTCGGCCGCGATGCCGTCATCGGGTGCCGTCGTGGGGGCCAGCGGATGACGCCGCCGCGTCTCTGAATAACGCCGCAGCAGCACGTCGCGGGCCGCGTCCAGATAGACGATTTCGGGCAGCAAACCGGTTGTCGCCGCCAACTGCGCCTGCATGTCAAGCACCGCGCCGGGTTCAAAGTCGCGGTTGCGCACGTCCAGACCCAGCGCCATGGGCCGCCGCAACGTGGGCCCGTCGATCAGCCGCGGGACAAGACCCAGCGGCAGATTGTCGATCACCTCGTATCCCAGGTCCTCGAGCGCGTTGATCGCGGTCGACCTCCCGGCGCCCGAAGGGCCGGTGACCAGCAGAACGCGCTGCGCATTGGGAGGCTCGTCAGTCATCATGGGCTCCGTCTACCCTTGATCATGTATTGCATTATTGCGCCGGGAAAATAGGGGGCAGCGACATTGTGAAGCAATGGCAACATTTGCCCGAGGATTTCTTCGCTGCGCGCTGGAGGCAGGCGGTCGGTCTCGAACTGGCCCAGATCGACGATCAGCGCCAACGGCACCGGCTCCGACATCTGAGCATGCAAAAGCCCGACAAAGCGCGCCTCGATCAAACCGTGCAACGGCGCGGGGCAGGACGCGATCACCGGCGGGCCTTTTGTGAGGTTGGTGCGATCATCCGCCACGAGCAGCGCGCCCAAAGCCATCAACTGCAACGCCAGCGCCGATTTTCCGCTGTCGGACGCACCCCGGATCAACACACCGCGCCCGTCGATGGCCACGGTGGTCGCATGCAGGGTCAGCGCCATGGATCAGGCATGGGTCAGACGGGCAGACCGACGACAAAGCGCGCGCCCAGCGGCTCGGACGTGACATCGGCCTCAGTCGGGCGGATATTCTCTGCCCAGATCACCCCGTTATGCGCCTCGACGATCTGTTTCGAGATCGCCAGACCCAGGCCCGAATTATTGCCGAAATCATTGGCGGGCCGTTCGGAATAGAACCGTTTGAAGATCTTGGCCAGCGCGCCTTCGGGGATGCCCGGGCCGGTATCCTCGACCACGACCAACACCCGGTTGTCGCGTTTGCGCGCCCAGACACGGATCGCGTCGCCGTCTTCGCAAAAGCTGATCGCGTTGGTGATCAGATTGACGAACACCTGCGCCAGACGCGCCTCGAGCCCGTGGATATGGATCGGCTTGTCCGGCAGGTCGGTGATGAACTCGATGCCTTTGGTCTTGGCGTCCTCGCCCAGATATTGCCCAAGATTACCAAGCATTTCCAGAAGGTTGAAGCTGACCTCTTCTTCCTTGACCAGTTCTGAATCCAGCCTTGAGGCGTTCGAGATATCGCTGACCAGACGGTCAAGTCGGCGCACGTCATGTTCGATCACGTCGAGCAGCTTGATCCGGTGCTCTTCCTTCTTGACCATGCGCATGCTGCCCACGGCAGAGCGCAGGCTGGCCAGCGGGTTCTTGATCTCATGTGCCACATCCGCCGCGAACTGCTCGTTTCCGTCGATGCGGTCATAAAGCGCGCTGACCATGCCGCGCAACGCGCCGGACAGTCGCCCGATCTCATCAGGTCGCGCGGTCAGGTCAGGGATACGCACCCGACCGGGGCCGGAATTGCGGCGGTTCTTGTCGCGGCCAATCTCGGCGGCGTCCGCCAGATCGGAAATGGGGTTCGAGATGGTCGAGGCCAGAACGAGGCTGAGCCCGATGGACACAAGGGTTGCGATGACGAACATCTGCAACACCCGTTCACGTTCGGTTCGCACCAGCGCGTCGATCTCGGACGCCGGTGAGATCAGTCCGATGAACCCCACGTTGCGGTCTTGCTGTTCAATCGGGGTGACGGCGGCAAAGATCGTGCCGCCCGTCGCATCGCGGCCCGTGATCACCCGCGTTTCGCCATCGGCGGTGCTGGCCAAAAGGGCAGTCAATTGTTGTTGGATCACCTGGGGGTCGTCGACCGGGCCCCGCCCGACCATGCGCGCCATCATGTTCCAGACGTTGCTCAGCCCGTCGGTGATGACCGTGGGCGTGCCGCCTCTCGCTTCGGCCTCAAGCGGATCCGCCCGCCCCTCGGCCAGAAGAGTATCCGTGGTATCAAACACATAGACCTGCAAGCCACGGCGCAGATCCAGCCCGGAAATCGTCTCGGCCACGTCCAGACCGTCGCCGGCGGCCAGCGACACAGGCGCGCCTCGCGGCAATTGCGCCTCGAACACATCGGCGATCAACTCGGCCTTGGCAGACAGCGTGTCGCGCTGCTGCACCGCCAGAGAGTCGCGGGAGGAATTGAGATAAAGAATACCCGCTACCAGCACATTCAACGCAATCAAGTTGAACGTGATGATCTTGCGCGTCAGCGGCGACCGGTTGAGCGAAAACAGGCCACGCCGCGCACGGCTGGCCTGCAATTCCTTGTCGGCGGAAGCGTCCGGAGCGACCCAATCGTCGCCCAGAACAACGTCTGCCTTGCGTCCCGGGCCGGTTCTGCCCACGGGGATCCTTTCGGCGAGCGCCATGATTTACTCTTCGTTGTATCTGTATCCGATACCGTAAAGCGTCTCAATCGCCGAAAACTCGTCGTCGACCGAACGCATCTTCTTGCGCAGACGCTTGATATGGCTGTCGATGGTGCGGTCGTCGACATAGACCTGATCGTCGTAAGCAACATCCATCAACTGATCGCGCGATTTAACAAAGCCGGGCCGTTGCGCCAGCGCCTGAAGCAGCAGGAATTCGGTCACTGTCAGCGATACATCCTGACCTTTCCAGCTGACCGAATGGCGCAGCGGGTCCATCTCAAGCTGGCCGCGCGTCATCAACTTGGTCTCTTCGGTGTCGCCGACGATATCGCCTGCCACAGCCTCCTGGCGGCGCAACAGGGCGCGGATACGTTCGACCAAAAGCCGCTGGGAAAACGGCTTTTTCACATAGTCGTCGGCGCCCATGCGCAGGCCAAGCACCTCGTCTATCTCATCGTCCTTGGAGGTCAGGAAGATCACCGGCATCTGGGTTTTCTGCCGCACGCGCTGCAACAAATCCATCCCGTCCATCCGCGGCATCTTGATGTCGAACACCGCCATGTCGGGCAGTTTCTTGTTGAACGCATCAAGTGCGGCCTGACCGTCGTTATAGGTCTCCACCTCGAAACCTTCGGCCTCGAGCGTCATCGAGACGGATGTCAGAATGTTCCGATCATCGTCCACAAGGGCGATTTTGGACATGCGATTTTCCTTTGCACTGCTCATTTTTTATTTTGTTTTCCGTCAATATGGGCCGCATTTTCGCGCGCAATCAATCCAAAAGTGCGAATCACCCGCGCGTCCGCCCCAGTTTGGCGTCGAATTTCCCAACAAATGGCTAAATTACCTCACCCGAGTGTTCTGGGGTGTGGCGCGTCCGCCTTTCGGAAACTCTGGTTGCGCTAAATCCTCGCGGGTTTGCGCTAACGGTGCATTTGCGTCCTGTTCAGGCCTGAATCCGTCATGTTAGACCTTGGTGGGGCGCAGGCACTTTGCCGCCGATATCAGGAGACAGGCGCATGACACATGGACGAGTGAACCCAAATTTCACGCTCACCGAGCAGGGGATCGACGGTTTGGGCCCTGTCTATTACAACCTGTCCGAGCCTGCGCTGATCCAGGCCGCGCTGAAACGCGACGAGGGCACATTGGGCAAGGGCGGCACCTTTCTGGTGACCACGGGCAAATTCACCGGCCGGTCGCCCAAGGACAAGCATGTGGTGCGCACAGCCAGCGTCGCCGAGCATATCTGGTGGGACAACAACGCCGAGATGACGCCCGAGGGGTTCGACACGCTTTATACCGACATGCTGGCGCACATGCAGGGCGGCGAGTATTTCGTGCAGGACCTGACCGGTGGCGCGGATCCCAAACATTCCATCGACGTGCGGGTGATCACCGAACTGGCGTGGCATGGCCTGTTCATCCGCCATCTTCTGCGGCGGCCCGAGCGCGAAGATCTGGATGATTTCACCGCCGATTTCACCATCATCAACTGCCCTTCGTTCAAGTCCGATCCGGCCAGGCACAATTGCCGGTCCGACACGGTCATCGCGATGAATTTCGACCGCAAGATGATCCTGATCGGCGGCACGGAATATGCGGGCGAGAACAAGAAGTCAGTCTTTACGCTGCTCAATTATCTGCTGCCGGAAAAAGGCATCATGCCGATGCATTGCTCGGCCAACCATGCGCATGGCAACCCGATCGACACGGCTGTTTTCTTTGGACTTTCGGGCACCGGCAAGACCACGCTGAGCGCCGATCCCACCCGCACCCTGATCGGTGACGACGAACATGGCTGGTCGGACCGCGGCACGTTCAACTTTGAGGGCGGCTGCTATGCCAAGACCATCAACCTGTCGCCCGAGGCCGAGCCGGAAATCTACGCCACCACCATGAAATTCGGCACCGTGATCGAGAACATGGTGTTCGACGAGGAAACGCTGGAGCTGGATTTCGACGACGACAGCCTCACCGCCAACATGCGCTGCGCCTACCCGTTGAGCTACATCTCGAACGCGAGCAAGACGGCACTGGGCGGCCACCCCAAGAACGTCATCATGCTGACCTGCGATGCCTTTGGCGTGCTACCCCCCATCGCGCGGCTGACGCCTGCGCAGGCGATGTATCACTTTCTGTCGGGCTTCACAGCCAAGGTGGCGGGCACCGAACGCGGCGTGACCGAACCGCAGCCGACGTTTTCGACCTGCTTCGGTGCGCCCTTCATGCCCCGCCGCCCCGAGGTCTACGGCAACCTGCTGCGCGACAAGATCGCCAAACACGGCGCCACATGCTGGCTGGTCAACACCGGCTGGACGGGCGGCGCATACGGCACCGGCTCGCGCATGCCGATCCGCGCGACGCGGGCCTTGCTGACGGCGGCGCTTGATGGATCGCTGGCCGAGGGCGATTTCCGCAAGGACCCCAACTTTGGCTTCGAAGTGCCCGTATCGGTGCCCGGCGTCGCCGACATCCTGCTGGAACCGCGTCGCACGTGGGATGACGGTGCCGCCTATGACGCCCAGTCCGCCAAACTGGTGCAGATGTTCGCCGACAATTTCGCGCAATACGTGCCATTCATCGACGACGACGTCAAAGCGGCCGCCATTGGCTGAGGTTTGCGTGATCCACACAGGTCTGATCGGGTCCGCGCTGGCGCTTTGTCTTGGTGCCTCCGCCGCGCTGGCCACCAGTGAGACAGCGCGCTTTGACCCCGATCTGATCGTGCTCGAACAAGGCATCTATTGCTCGGTCGAGCCGACGGGTGAGACGCCCGCCCCCGATACCCTCGCGGGCATCATCGAACTGATCGACGCCCCGCCCGAATTTCGCTGGATCGGCACCCGCGTGCCGGCAGTGCCGGGGATCAGCTTTGGCGTGCGCACGCAGACGGTCAACGCAGAATTGCTGGACAATGTGCTGGTGACGCTGACGCATCCGCGCTTTACCCGGTCCGGACTGACCCGACAGACCTATACCACGATGCTGGGTGGCGCGGGCAGGTCGCTCAACGCCTACGGGTTCGACGTCGCCGAAGAGCTGGTCACAGGCACCTGGACCTTTACCGCGACCCACGACGGGCAAGAGGTCTATTCGGCGCAATTCGAAGTGGTGCCTGCCAGCGCCGAACCCGGCATCGCAGCAGGATGTGGCACCGCGCCGTTGTCCTGAGCGGATGCTACCCCAGCAAGGCCCGCCGGATCAGGTTCAGCCCCGCCACCAGCAGCACGATCAGCGTCGCCCGCCGAAACGCCCGCTGGTCGATCCGGTCCTGTATCCGCATCCCGATCCACATGCCGATCACCGCAGGCACCACCAGCCACGCAGACAGGGTCAGCGTCGCCCATGTCACCACGCCGGACACGCCATGCGCGGCCAGCAGCAGCACCGACCCCAGCATGAACGTCACCCCCTGCGCGCGCATCTGTTCGCGCTTTTCGGTGTTGAGCGCGGTCAGATAGGCCACCATCGGCGGCCCCCAGACCCCCGACAGCCCGCCGATCAACCCGGCAAAGACCCCCATCGCCATCTCGATCCCACGATGCTGCCGGGCCAGATGGAACCCGGCCCCCAAAAGCTGCATCAGGCAAAACAGCGTCACCGGCAGGCCGATGGCCAGAAACAGAACCCACATCGGCAGTATCACAAACAGCTGCGCCGAAATCACCAGCATCACCCCGGCGGCGATCAGGAAAACCCGGTATTTGCGTGCCGCCTGCACAGCCCGGGCGCGCCCGTCGCGAAACCCCTGCAAGGCGTTCGACACAAACGTCGGCAGGATCAGCGCCGCCAACGCAACATCCGGTGTCAGAAACGAGCCCAGCACCGAAATCATGATCATCGGAAAGGCAAAGCCCACCATGCCCTTGACCACTCCCGCCCCCAGCGTCACCAGAACGCAGGCCAAAAGCTGGGCAAAACCAAGGTTAAAGACTATATCTTCCATAAGGCTGCTTTACCACAGGCCGCCTGCGCTGCACGTCGAAAGATGTCGGCGCAATATTCATAATTTTTCTGCCGTCTTTACGGTATTATATTGCGCCGCACCTGCGAAGGGATTATTCCGGAGCAAATCGAAAACAGGAGACGCCCCATGCCCCATGACGGACAGGATCTGACGCTTTCGCCCCCGACCGGTCTGGACGACCTTCTGACGCTGACCCGGGCGGCCATCGCTCCGGTGGACGACCTGCTGGCGCTGGCCAAGACCCGCGTGCGCACCATGGTGACGCAGGGCGACCGCGTCTCCGGTGCCTTGATCGAGGCGCATCAGACCGCCGCACACGGGCTGGCGTGGCTGGCCACCTACACCGAGGCGCTGCGCCAGATGCAGGGCTGGGCCGAACGGCTCGATGCCGAGGGACGCTTTGGCGAGGTCGAGGCGCTGATCCACCAGATCGCGTTCGGCGAATACCTGTGGCAGATATCCGGCGGCATCCAGATGAACCAGGGCGAGATGCTGCGCCCGCAGGACATGGGGCTGAGCCAGGACGACCAGCGCCTGCCGATGACCCCCGAAGTGCAGATACTGACCCGGATGGGCAACACCCAGGATGCCCGCACGCGGCTGGTCGCGTTGATGCAGGACCGCGCCGCCGAGAACACGGTCGGTGCGACGGGTCTCGACGAAGAGCTCGAGATGATCCGCGAGCAGTTTCGCCGCTATACAATCGACAAGATCGAGCCACATGCCCACGAATGGCACCTCAAGGATCAGCTGATCCCGATGGAGATCATCGACGAATTGGCCGAAATGGGCGTGTTCGGCCTGACCATCCCCGAGGAGTTCGGCGGTCTGGGTCTGAGCAAGGCGTCGATGTGCGTCGTCTCCGAAGAATTGTCGCGCGGCTATATCGGTGTGGGGTCGCTTGGCACCCGGTCCGAGATCGCCGCCGAACTGGTCATCGCAGGCGGCACGCAGGCGCAAAAGGAAAAGTGGCTGCCGGCCTTCGCCAGCGGTGAGAGCCTGCCCACAGCCGTCTTTACCGAACCCAACACCGGGTCCGATCTGGGTGCCCTGCGCACCCGCGCGATCAAGGACGGCGACGACTGGACAATCACCGGCAACAAGACCTGGATCACCCATGCCGCCCGCACCCATGTGATGACGCTGCTGGCCCGCACCGACCCCGAGACGACCGATTACAAGGGCCTGTCGATGTTCCTGGCCGAAAAGACACCCGGCACCGACGAAGCCCCTTTCCCGACCGACGGCATGACCGGCGGCGAGATCGAAGTGCTGGGCTACCGCGGCATGAAGGAATACGAGCTGGCCTTCGACGGCTTTCACGTCAAAGGCGAGAACCTGTTGGGCGGCGAGACCGGCCGCGGCTTCAAGCAGCTGATGGAAACGTTCGAGAGCGCGCGCATCCAGACAGCCGCGCGCGCCATTGGTGTGGCGCAATCGGCGTTGGATGTGTCGATGAAATACGCGCAGGACCGCAAGCAATTCGGCAAATCCCTGATCGACTTCCCGCGTGTCAGCTCGAAACTGGCGATGATGGCGGTCGAGATCATGGTGGCGCGTCAGCTGACCTATTTCTCGGCGCGCGAAAAGGACGACGGGCGGCGCTGCGATGTCGAGGCCGGTATGGCCAAGCTGCTTGGCGCGCGGGTGGCGTGGGCGGCTGCGGACAACGGATTGCAGATCCACGGCGGCAACGGCTTTGCACTGGAATATTCGATCAGCCGGATCCTGTGCGACGCCCGGATCCTGAATATCTTCGAGGGTGCTGCCGAGATTCAGGCGCAGGTCATCGCCCGCAGGCTCCTGTCCTAGGCCACCATCAGGGACCGTCCGGTGGACGGTTCCATCGGCAGCACGCCGAGATTCAGGCGCAGGTCATCGCCCGCAGGTTGCTATCCTGAGCCGCTATCTGGAACCGTCCGGTGGACGGTTCCATCGGCAGCACGCCAAAATTCAGGCGCAGGTCATCGCGCGGCAAATCCTAGGCTGAACGACACAGACCCGAGGCGTAGCGATGTGCCTCGGGCCCCTGAATACGCTAACCATCCACCCGGATGCGGGCGTTCTGCGGATCGTAGGGACTGTCGCAGGCGACTTCCGCATCCCACAAATCCCCCAGCATCCGCACCCTGAGCCTGGTTCCCGGCGCCGCCAGATCGGGGCTGACATAGCCCATCCCGATGCTCTTGCCGAACGCCACCGAATAGCCGCCCGAGGTCAACCGGCCTACTTTGGTGCCGTCCAGATACAGCGCCTCGCGGCCCCAAGGGTCGGCATCGTCCGGCCCGTCGATCAGCAACGTGCAGCATTGCGACCGGACGCCCAGCGCCTGCATCGCGTCCTTGCTGTGGAAGTCTTTGCTCAGGTCGACGAAGCGCGGCAAATCCGCCTCCATGGGCGTTGCGTCCCGGCCCAGTTCGGTGCCAAAGGCGCGATAGGACTTCTCTTGCCGCAGCCAGTTCTGCGCCCGTCCGCCGACCAGTTTCAGCCCGTGCGGCGCACCGGCCTTCATCAGCAAATCCCACAGGTAATTCTGCATCTCGATCGGGTGATGCAACTCCCACCCCAGCTCGCCCGTATAAGCCACGCGAATCGCGCGGACCGGGCACATGCCGAGCTCAATATGGCGGCAGGTCAGCCACGGGAATTGTTTGTTCGACAGCGCACTGCCCGGATCGGCGTCGCGGATCACAGCACCCAGAACGTCGCGCGATTTCGGACCGGCAATGGCAAAAACGCCCCATTGCGTGGTGACGTCCTGCACCTCGATCCGGCCAAAGCGCGCTTCGGTATCCTCCACCGCCTTGAGCAGGTAATCGGCATCATAGGCCGTCCAGGCCCCCGCAGAGACCAGATAGAACGCATCCTCGGCCAGCCGCACGATGGTGTATTCGGTGCGTGTGGTGCCCGCCGCCGTCAGTGCATAGGTCAGGTTGATGCGGCCCACGCGGGGCAATTTATTGGTGGTGAACCAGTCGAGAAACGCCGCCGCCCCCGGCCCCTTGACCAGATGTTTGGTAAAGGCGGTGGCGTCGATCAGGCCCACGCCCTCGCGGACCGCCTTGGCCTCGTCCACCGCGTATTGCCACCAGCCGCCACGCCGGAACGACCGCGCATCGTGGTCCGAAAACCCCGCGGGCGCGTAGTAATTGGGCCGTTCCCAGCCATTCACCGACCCGAATTGCGCGCCCTGTGCTGCCTGCCGATCATAGGCCGGTGACGTGCGCAGGGGACGCGCGGCGAGGCGTTCCTCATCGGGGTGATGCAGGACATAGACGTGCTCGTAGGCCTCTTCGTTCTTGGCCACGGCATAATCAATCGTCATCCAGGAGCCGTAGCGTTTGGGGTCGAGCGAAGCCATGTCGATCTCGGCCTCCCCCTCGACCATCATCTGCGCGAGGTAATGCCCCGCGCCGCCCGCCGCCGTGATGCCGAACGAAAACCCTTCGGCCAGCCACATGTTGCGCAGGCCGGGCGCAGGGCCGATCAAAGGGTTGCCGTCGGGCGTATAGCAGATGGGACCGTTGAAATCGTCCTTGAGGCCGACCTCCTCGGAGCTGGGCAGACGGTGGATCATCGACATGTATTCCTCTTCGATCCGCTCCAGATCGAGGGGGAAGAGGTCGGCGCGGAACGAATCCGGGACACCGTAGGCGAACCGCGCGGGCGCATTGCGCTCGTAGGGGCCAAGGATCCAGCCGCCGCGTTCCTCGCGCACATACCATTTGGCGTCGGCGTCGCGCAGCACGGGATGCTCGCCATTGTCCTTGCGCCATGCGACCAGCGCCGGATCGGGTTCGGTCACGATGAATTGATGCTCGACCGGGATGGCGGGAATCTTGAGCCCCAATAGCCCCGCCGTGCGCTGCGCGTGGTTGCCTGTGGCGGTGACGACATGTTCGGCATGGATGACAGCCGTCTCATCGGACGGCACAAGATTGCCGCCCTTTTCGACCATCCGGGTCGCGGTCACATCCCAGTGATCGCCGGTCCAGACATAGCCGTCGACCTGCCAGCGCCGCTCGATCACCACACCACGTTGCCGCGCGCCCTTGGCCATCGCCATCGTGACGTCGGCGGGGTTAATGTAGCCGTCGGTGGGATGAAAGATCGCGCCCTTGAGATCCTCCGTGCGCACCAGCGGATAACGCTCTGCGATCTGCGCGGGCGAAAGCCATTCATAAGGCACGCCGACCGTTTCGGCGGTCGAGGCATAGAGCTGGTATTCGTCCATCCGCGCATCACTCTGCGCCATGCGCAGGTTGCCCACGACGGAAAATCCGGCGTTCAGCCCGGTCTCATCCTCAAGCGTCTTGTAGAACTTGATGGAATAATCATGAATCCACGTCGTCGCATAGGACATGTTGAAATAGGGCAGCAATCCCGCCGCATGCCACGTGCTGCCGGACGTCAGCTCGTCACGCTCCAGCAGCATGACGTCGTCCCAGCCGTGGCGCGCCAGATGATAGGCAATCGACGTGCCCACGGCACCGCCACCGACAACCAGAGCTTTGACATGGGTCTTCATGGATGCGCCTCCGACAGTTTCGCAGACGTGCTTACTCTGCTTGCGCAATGCGCGCTGAACGCGCCCGACACGTCATGGCGGGAAAGCGACGTTATCCGTCAAAATCCGCGCCCAGCCCTGACGCCGCGCGACCATTGCATCCATCAGGTCGAAATCCAGACCGCCGAGCGTGCGCAGGACGGTGACTTTGCGGGTATTGCCATCACGAAAACTGACAGCTTGCCGTCGCCTGTCTTGTCGGCAATCAGCCGCAACGGCATGGAAATGGTCCCACGGGTCGGTTTGCGTTCGTTGCGCGGCAGCGTGCCAAAACGCCAGCTGTCCAGTATGGTTTGCATCGTGACCGGGCGCGTCGCGTCGTTTCCACCAAAAACGCTGGACATGACCTGCGCCACCGCACGACATGGAAAACAGATTGCAGCAGATACGCGCCTATTTCACAGGTCAGGCCCCTTTCGCCGCCGCGCAACCCTGCCTATAAAGGCAACGCACCTGCGGCTCTATACAGAGTCGCGGCTGCTGAAACATATGGGCAAGGCGTGTGACGGAATGTTTGGACTGGATAGACTGGCGGGGCTCTTTTCGTGCGACATGGCCATCGACCTCGGCACTGCCAACACACTGGTCTACGTCAAGGGCCGTGGCATCATCCTGAACGAGCCTTCGGTGGTGGCCTATCAGGTCAAGGACGGCGTCAAAAAGGCGCTGGCCTTCGGTGAGGATGCCAAGATGATGCTGGGCCGCACGCCCGGATCCATTCAGGCCATCCGGCCCATGCGCGAAGGTGTGATCGCCGATTTCGACGTCGCCGAAGAGATGATCAAGCATTTCATCCGCAAGGTGCACAAACGCTCCACGTTCTCGAAACCCAAGATCATCGTCTGCGTGCCGCACGGTGCCACGCCGGTCGAAAAACGCGCCATTCGCCAGTCGGTTCTGTCCGCCGGCGCCCGCCGCGCCGGTCTGATCGCAGAACCGATTGCCGCCGCCATCGGTGCCGGCATGCCGATCACCGATCCCACGGGCAACATGGTGGTCGACATCGGCGGTGGCACGACCGAAGTCGCCGTGCTGAGCCTGGGCGATATCGTCTATGCGCGGTCCGTGCGTGTTGGCGGCGACCGGATGGACGAGGCGATCATCAATTATCTGCGCCGTCAACAGAACCTGTTGGTGGGCGAAGCCACCGCCGAACGGATCAAGACCAGCATCGGCACCGCCCGGATGCCCGATGACGGGCGCGGGACGTCGATGCAGATCAGAGGCCGCGATCTGCTCAACGGCGTGCCTAAGGAAACCGAAATTTCCCAGGCGCAGGTCGCCGAGGCGCTTTCCGAACCTGTGCAGGCGATCTGCGAAGCAGTCATGACCGCGCTCGAGACGACGCCGCCGGATCTGGCCGCGGACATCGTCGACCGGGGTGTGATGCTGACGGGCGGGGGCGCTTTGCTGGGCGATCTGGATCTGGCGTTGCGCGAACAGACCGGCCTTGCGGTGTCGATCGCCGACGAGCCACTGCATTGTGTTGCACTCGGCACCGGCAAGGCGCTTGAATATGAAAAACAATTGCGCCATGCAATTGATTACGACAGCTAAGGACGCCACCTTTCTTCCAAGGGGGATCATTGGCCCGCGACCGTGGACATACCGACGATTACAAGGCCCCCCTGCGCCGCTTGTTGCTGGGGGTTCTGATCCTGTGTCTGGCGGTCCTGTTCCTGCTCTGGAGGATCGACAACCCGCGCGTCGAACGGTTCCGCGCGCAGGTCATAGATCAGGTGATGCCGGGCTTTGGCTGGGCGATGGGTCCGGTGACAACCACCGTGAACATCTTTCGCGATTTCCAGAGCTACCAGCGCATCCACGAACAAAATCAGGAATTGCGCCGCGAATTGCAGCAGATGCGGTCGTGGAAAGAGGCGGCCTTGCAACTGGAGCAGGAAAACGCCCGCCTGCTCGATCTCAACAATGTCGCGTTGGACCCCCGGCTGACCTATATCACCGGGGTGGTCTTGGCAGACAGCGGATCGCCGTTCCGCCAATCGGTGCTGATCAACGTGGGCGCGCGCGACGGTATCGTGGACGGCTGGGCGACGATGGACGGGATCGGCCTTGTCGGGCGTATCTCGGGCGTCGGGGCCAATACCAGCCGGGTGATCCTGCTGACGGATGCCACCAGCCGGATACCCGCCGTGATCCAGCCTTCGGGGCAAAGGGCGCTGATCGTGGGCGACAATTCCTCGGCCCCGCCGATTGATTTTCTGGAAAACAAGGACCTTGTGCGTCCCGGCGACCGCATCGTGACAAGCGGGGACGGTGAGGTGTTCCCCGCCGGTCTGCTGATCGGTCAGGTCGCCAAGGACCCCGGAGGCCGCCTGCGCGCGCGGCTCGCTGCCGATTACGAACGGCTCGAGTTTCTGCGGGTGCTGCGCGACCACGGCGCGCAGCGGGTGACGCAGCCCAGCGCGCTTATCACCCCCTCCGAGGTGCCCGATTCAGGCCCCTCCCCCGAAGATGCCGAAGCCGCCGAGAGCGCGGCGGAGCTTGCCAATGGCGGATGAAACCAACGCCCGCCGCTGGTCCATGCGCATCACCTATGTGGGGCTTTGCCTGCTGGTGATGTTCTTTCACCTGCTACCGCTTTCGACGGTGCCGCGCGGCTGGGCGGGCCCCGATCTGCTGATCGCGCTTAGCTTTGCATGGGTCGTCAGGCGGCCCGATTACGTGCCGACGCTGGCGGTGGCGGCGATGCTGCTGCTGGCCGACATGCTGTTTCAGCGCCCGCCGGGGCTGTGGTCGGCGCTGGTGCTGATCGCGATGGAGGGGTTGCGCAGTTCCGGCAGGCGGTCGCGGCAGGACGGGTTCGCGCTGGAATGGATGAACATGGCCATTACATTGACCGTCATCACCGTGATCTATCAGTTGATCCTGATGATGCTGATCGCAGGGCCGCCACCGCTGACGCTCAGCCTGATGGCGCTGATCGCGACCATTCTGGCCTATCCCGTCGTGGTGCTGCTCAGCGGTGTGCTTTTGGGCGTGCGCAAGGCGGCGCCGGGGGCGATAGACGCGCTGGGGCACCGGATATGAGAGGGCAGCAAACATGAGACGGTCACCACGCGACAGCGCCTCGTCAGTGCGCAAAATCTCTCGCAGGGGCGTCATTCTGGGCGGTGTGCAGCTGGGCTTTGCCGCCGTTCTGGGCCTGCGGATGCGCTATATGCAGGTTGAGCAGGCGGATGAGTTTCGCCTGCTGGCCGAGGAAAACCGCATCAACATTCGCCTGATCCCGCCCGTGCGCGGGCAGATATTCGACCGCAACGGCGCCATCATCGCCGAGAACGAGCCGTCGTATCGCATCGTCATGGTGCGCGAGGATGCAGGCGACGTCGAAGATGTGATCATGCGGCTGGGCATGCTGGTCGAACTGGACGAGGACGAGCTCAACCGCGCCCTGACCGAGATGAAACGCTCTGCGCCATTCCTGCCGGTGACCATCGCCGACCGGGTCACATGGGAGGATATCAGCCGCGTCGCGGTCAACGCCCCCGCCCTGCCCGGCGTCACGCCAGAGGTCGGGCTGAGCCGCAAATACCCGCTGGGCGGCGATTTTGCCCATGTCGCGGGCTATGTCGGCCCGGTCAGCCAGCGCGATCTGGACCGCTACACCGACCCCGAACCGGTGCTGCGCATCCCGCGTTTCCAGGTCGGCAAGGTCGGGGTGGAATCGAAATTCGAAGACGTGCTGCGCGGCCGTGCCGGTGCCAAGAGGGTCGAGGTCAACGCCGTCGGCCGCGTCATGCGCGAGCTGGACCGCCAGGAGGGCGTCGCGGGCGCCGATCTGCAACTGACCGTCGATCACAGGCTGCAAAACTACGTGCAGGCACGATTGGGCGAGGAATCTGCCAGCGTCGTCGTCATGGACCTCGAGCACGGCGATCTGCTGTCGATTGCGTCGTCGCCATCCTATGACCCCAACAAATTCGTGCGCGGCATTTCCGTCGCTGACTACGCGCAATACCGCGACAACGATCACCGCCCGCTGGCATCCAAGACCGTGCAGGACGCCTATCCGCCGGGCTCGACCTTCAAGATGGTCACGGCGCTGGCGGCGATGGATGCAGGGTTGATGTCGCCCGACCAGACCGTCTGGTGCCCCGGCCATATGGAGATCGGCGGTCGCCGCTTCCATTGCTGGAAACGCCGCGGTCACGGCCACATGAACCTCGAAACCTCGCTGAGCGAAAGCTGTGACGTCTATTACTACGACCTCGCGCTCAAGGTCGGGATCGAGAATATCGCCGCCATGTCCGAACGGTTGGGTCTGGGGGCGGCCTATGACATTCCGATGTCGGCGGTCACGGAGGGGCTGAACCCCAACAAGGCCTGGAAAGAGCGCGAACGCGGAGCGTCCTGGGTGATCGGCGACACCGTGAACTCCGCCATCGGGCAGGGATTCGTGCTGACGTCGCCGCTGCAACTGGCGGTGATGACCGCGCGGCTGGCCACCGGGCGCAGCATCTCTCCGCGCCTTGTGAAATCCATCGAAGGCGTCGAGACCGCCAGCCTCGGCGGCACATCGCTGGGTCTTAATGAAAACCACCTGCGCCAGATCCGCCGCGCGATGTACTCGGCGTCCAACTCGCGCCAGGGCACCGCCTACCGCAGCCGGATCATCGCCGATACGATGCGCATGGCAGGAAAGACCGGCACCTCGCAGGTGGCGTCGATCATCGTCAACAACAACGAAGTGCCGTGGGAAGAGCGCGACCACGCCCTGTTCGTGAACTACGCCCCTTACGACGACCCCAGGATCGCAGTCTCCGTCATTGTCGAACATGGCGGCGGCGGGTCGACCGCTGCCGCGCCGATCGCGCGCGACATCACGCTGCAGGCTCTTTACGGTGACGATCCGCCGCTCGAGGCCTATCCGAGCGCCGACCGCAGCCGCATCCAGACCCAGCAGGAAGACCTGCGCAAGTTGCGCCGCGAAACCGGCCCCGGCAGAAGCAGCCGCGCATGAGCTATCTGGAATATACCGTCAAGACGACGCCCACGGGCCTGCGCAAGGTGCTGTTTCTCAACTGGCCGCTGGCATTGCTGCTGACGGCGGTGGCCTGCGTCGGGTTCTTGATGCTCTATTCCGTGGCCGGGGGGCGGCTGCACGTCTGGGCCGAACCGCAGATGAAGCGCTTTGTTCTTGGCTTTGCGCTGATGGTGCTGGTGGCGATGGTGCCGATCTGGTTCTGGCGCAACATGGCGGTTCTGGCCTTTCTGGGCACGCTGGCGCTGCTTGTCGCGGTCGAGATGTTCGGCTCGGTGGGCAAGGGCGCGCAGCGCTGGATCGAGCTGGGCTCGTTCCGCCTGCAACCGTCGGAGATGGCCAAGATCACCATCGTGCTGCTGCTTGCTGCCTATTACGACTGGTTGCCGCTGAAAAAGACCTCGCATCCGCTTTATGTCATTTTGCCGGTGATCCTGATCCTGATCCCCACCTATCTGGTGCTGCGCCAGCCCGATCTGGGCACCGCGCTGCTGCTGCTGACCGCAGGCGGGCTGATGATGTTTCTGGCGGGTGTGCACTGGCTTTATTTCGCGGTCGTGGGCGCGGGGGGCGTGGGCATGGTCTGGACCGCGCTGCTGTCGCGCGGGACAGACTGGCAATTGCTCAAGGATTACCAGTTTCGCCGCATCGACACATTCCTGGATCCGGGATCCGACCCGTTGGGCGCGGGCTATCACATCACGCAGGCCAAGATCGCCATCGGGTCAGGCGGCTGGACCGGGCGCGGGTTCATGCAGGGCACGCAATCGCGGCTCAACTTCCTGCCCGAAAAGCACACCGATTTCATCTTCAACACGCTGGCGGAGGAATTCGGCTTTATCGGGGCGTTCTCGCTCTTGGTGCTTTACGTGCTGATCCTGGTGTTCTGCATCGTATCGGCTCTTCAAAACCGGGACCGGTTTTCATCGCTTCTGATCCTCGGCGTCGGCATGACGTTCTTTTTGTTCTTTGCTGTCAACATGTCGATGGTCATGGGGCTGGTGCCTGTCGTGGGCGTGCCCTTGCCGCTGGTCAGCTATGGCGGGTCGGCGATGCTGGTGCTGATGATCGCCTTCGGCCTTGTGCAAAGCGCGCATATCCACCGGCCGCGCTAGGAATGTCCAATTTCAGAAAGCCCTTCGATGACCTGTCATATCCTCTTTTCCGCGCGCCCGGCGCAATGGGCCGAATACGATGCCCCCTTGCGTGCCGCGCTCGACGCCCTTGGGGTTGCGTATGTGCTGGGCGCGGAACTGCCCGAAGACAGGGTCGAGTATATCATCTATGCGCCCAGCAGCGCATTGCAGGATTTCGCGGGCTATCCCCGGCTGCGCGCGGTTCTGAACCTGTGGGCCGGGGTCGAAGGCGTGGTGCAAAACCCCACGCTGACCGTTCCGCTGACCCGCATGGTGGACGATGCGGGGCTGACGCAGGGCATGGTGGAATGGGTCACCGGCCATGTGCTGCGGCATCATCTGGGGATGGATGCGCATATCGTCAATCCGGACCGGATCTGGAACGACACATCGCCGCGGCTGTCACGCGATCGCCGCATCGGCATCCTGGGCATGGGTGCGTTGGGCACCGCCTGTGCGGGGATGCTGGTGCAGCTGGGCTTTGACGTCGCAGGCTGGAGCCAATCCGCCAAGGACATCCCCGGCGTGACCTCCCATCAAGGCACAGCCGGCCTGCACCAGATGCTCGCCAAGACGGATATTCTGGTGCTGCTGCTGCCGCTTACCGACGCCACGAAGAATATTCTGAGCCATGACAAGCTGGCGCGGATGCCCAAAGGGGCCGTGGTGCTCAACCCCGGGCGCGGTGGGCTGATCGACGACAAAGCGCTGCTGGCTTCGCTCGACGCCGGGCACATCGCCCACGCCACGCTGGATACTTTCCGGATCGAGCCGCTGCCCGGGGATCATCCCTATTGGTCGCATCCCCACGTCACGATCACCCCGCATATCGCATCGACCACCCGCACCGTCAGCGCGGTCCGGGTCATCGCAGAAAACATCCGCCGCGATGTGGCAGGCGAGGGGCTTTTGCACCTTGTCGACCGCACGCGCGGCTATTGAAAGGGACCGAAATGGCCCGTGACCCAAAGATCGCCCCCTCCATCCTTGCTGCTGATTTCGCCAATTTCGGGGCTGAAATTCGCGCGGTCGAGGACCAGGGCGCCGACTGGATCCACGTCGACGTGATGGACGGGCATTTCGTGCCCAACATCAGCTTTGGCCCCGCCACCTGCGCCGCGATCCGGCCTCATATCAAGACAGTCATGGACGTGCATATGATGATCACTCCGGTTGATCCCTATATCGACGCCTTTGCGGCAGCGGGCGCCGATATCCTGACCGCCCATGTCGAGGCCGGACCGCATATCCACCGCACATTGCAGGCGATCCGGGGGGCTGGCATGCGTCCGGGTGTGGCGCTGAACCCCGGCACGCCCGCGCAATCCATCGCGCATGTGCTCGATCTCGTCGATCTGGTCTGCGTGATGAGCGTCAATCCCGGCTTTGGCGGCCAAAGCTATATCGACATGGCCGACAAGGTGCGGACATTGCGTGCCATGATCGGCGACCGGCCCGTGCATATCGAGATCGACGGCGGGATCACGCCAGCCACCGCCCCCGGCATCGTGGCCGCAGGAGCGGACGTTCTGGTCGCAGGATCGTCAGTGTTCAAAGGCGGATCGGTCGATGATCCGGCGCCCTACGGGGCCAACATTCGCGCGATCCGCGACAGCTGCGCCTGACGCCACCGCAGCCCCCACGTCACACCAGCCCCCACGTCACACCAGCCCCCACGTCACAACACCCTTGCCGAAACCGGTTTCGGTCGTCACCCTGATTCTGGGGAGGACACTTCGTGACGCTTGACGCCAGCCACAAGACCGGCGCGACCCTGCGGGGGCGGGTGACAATCTCGGATGTGTCGCAGGCGCTGGGCATCACGAAATCAACCGTGTCGCGGGCGCTGAACGATTATGCCGACATCGCGCCCGGAACCCGCCTGCGCGTCCAGAAGATGGCCGACAAGATGGGCTACCGCCCGCTCAGCCATGCGCAGGCCATCCGAACGGGACGCACCAAATCGCTGGGGCTGGTCATTCAATTGTCCGACCACGACGCGCAGCGTCCGTTTCTGGCCGAATTCATCGCGGGGCTGAGCCAGGGGGCAAGCGCGCAAGGCTGGACGCTGACGATCGCCTCTGCCGACAGCCCGCAGGCGACGCTCGATACGCTGGCCGACATGATGCGCGACCGCAAGGTCGACGGTTTTGTGTTGCCGCGCACGATGATGGCGGACCCCCGGATCACGCTGTTGCGCCAGCTGGGCACGCCGTTCGTGCTGTTCGGGCGCAGCCCAGATCCTACGGATTGCGCGTGGTTCGATGTGCTGGGCGAGGATGCGATGGCCTCCGCCGTGCAGCATCTGGTGGCGCTGGGCCATACCCGCATCGGTTTCATCAACGGCGGGATGCGTTATACCTACGGGCCGCTGCGCCTTGATGGCTTTGTCGCGGGCATGCGCGCAGCCGGGCTGGTGCCCGACCCTGCCATCCTGCGCGCCGATGCCGTCACGATTGCCGAAGGAGCCGACGCCGCCGGCGAAATCCTGAACGACGCGCAGCCCCCCACGGCCATCGTCTGCGCGGTGGATATGGCCGCACTGGGCGTCTACCGCGCGGCCGCCGACCTGGGGCTGACCATCGGCGATGACCTGTCGGTGATCTCATATGACGGACTGCCCGACGGCGCGCAGGTCACGCCGCAGCTGAGCACCTATGCGGTGGATTTCACCGCCTCGGGCCGCCGTCTCAGCGCGCTGCTCATTCGCCGCATCAACGGCGAGACACCCGAGGCGCTGCGCGAAACGGCGCTGCCCGATTTTCTCGACCGGGGCTCTGCAGGGCCACCGGGCAAGACACCTGCGCAGATGGCTCGGATCATCGCGCAAAACACCTGAAAGATAGCTTAATTCCAAAGGGAGGAAGACCATGAAACTCAATTCCAAAGCCACGATGATGATGGGGGCCGCGACGGCGCTTGTGATGTCGACGCTGACCGCAAGCGCCGAAAACCTGCGCTTCTGGACAACCGAGGAACAGCCCGAACGGCTGGCCCGTCAGGAACAGATGGCCGCCGATTTCGCCGCCGCCTCCGGCCACACAGTCGAGGTGATCCCCGTGACCGAAAGCGATCTGGGCACCCGCGCCACAGCCGCCTTCGCCGCCGGCGATCTGCCCGACATCATCTATCATCCGTTGCAATACGCCCTGCCCTGGGCCGAAGCCGGGATCCTCGACACCGACGCCGCGACGGACGTGATCGAAGCCTTGGGCGAGGGCACCTTCGCCCCCGGCGCGCTGAACATGGCCGCCGCCAACGACGGCTACACCTCGGTCCCGGTGGACGGCTGGACGCAGATGATCGTCTACCGCAAGGACAAGTTCGAAGAGGCGGGCCTTGAGGCCCCATCAACATTCGCATCCGTGCTGGCGGCTGTCGAGGCGCTGCACAACCCGCCCGAGATGTATGGCTTTGTCGCCGCGACCAAAATCGACGAGAACTTCATGTCGCAGGTGCTGGAGCATGTGTTCCTCGCCAATGGCGTATCGCCCGTGGGCCCCGACGGCGTGATGGCGCTGGACGAGGCCAGGACCATCGAAGTGCTCGATTTCTACAAGGCCATCGCCGAGGCGTCGCCTCCGGGCGATCTGTATTGGGACCAGTCGCGCACGCTCTATTTCTCGGGCAATGCGGCGATGATCATCTGGTCGCCGTTCATCCTCGACGAACTCGCGGGCCTGCGCGACAGCGCCCCGCCCACGATCAACGACGACCCGACCAGCAGCGCGCTGGCCACCGCGACAGGCATCGTGACCAACTTTGCCGGACCGTCGAACCCCGATGGGGCAGCCTGGGCCGACATCCGCTATTTCGGCATCACGTCGGACGCATCGACCGATGCCGCTATGGAATTCGTCGAATATTCGATGAACGAAGGCTACGGCCAGACGCTGGCCATCGCGCCCGAAGGCAAGTTCCCGGTGCGGCGCGGCACCGCCGACAACCCGACGCAATTCGCCGATCTCTGGGCGACGCTGGACGTCGGCGTCGACCGCAAGGCCCCGCTGGGCGCGCTCTACGAGCAATCCATGATCGACGAGATCGTCGGCGGGCTGGACGTGGCGCAGCGTTGGGGCGTGGCGGATGGTCAACTGGCCGCAGCCTCCAAGATCATCAACAGCCAGGTCATCAACCGCCTGGTGCGCGAATATATCGACGGCGAGCGGGATGCGCCGGCCACAGTGGCCGCACTGAACGAGGCCATCGCAGGCGTCAACTAAGCCGAAATATCCGGGGCGACACCCTGTCGTCCCGGACACCCGCACCGCAACCCGGAGCGTTCCTGTCATGACATCTGTCTCTCCTCCAAAGGGCACCGGCCCTCTGGCAAAGCGCGAAGCGCGTCTGGCGCTTGGCCTGCTGTTGCCGACGATCATCGCGGTGTCGCTGGTGGTGGTCCTGCCGCTGCTCGCGATCTTCTGGATCAGCGTCAAACCGGTGTCATTGGCTGATCTGCGCGCGCCCGAGGTTGTCCTGCGTGAAGACATTCGCGGCGATGCGGATGTGCTGGGGGCCGAGGCCAACATCCGCTACCGTTTGCGCAATTCTTCGCAGGATCAGCCCATTCGGGGCGTGACCTTTGCCGATACGGTTCCCGCGGGTCTGACGGTGGGCAGTCTGGACCCGCGTTGCGCGTTGAACGGTCGCGCGCTGACCTGCGATCTGGGCGATTGGAAGGGGGGATACCGCGAGACCCTGATAATCCCCGTGACCATCGGGCAGGCCTATCTGGATGCCGGTCTGCGACCGCAGGACAGTGACACGAGCGTTACGGGCAGCGCCTCGAACGTGCTGACCAACACCACGTTTACGCTGGATAATTTCGCCCGCGTGTTCGACGGGGATGAATTCTGGGGCGTGCTGGGCGTGACGCTGTTTTACACGGTCTTCGGCACGTTCGGCGCGCTGATCTTCGGGCTGTTCGCGGCGCTCTTGCTGAACAAGTCGTTCCGGGGTCAGGGCATTTTGCGCGGGCTTTACCTTTTCCCATACGTCTCGCCCATCATCGCGGTGGCGTTTGCGTGGATCCTGCTGTTCGATCCGTTTTCGGGCAGCGCCAATGCGCTTTTGATCCAGATGGGCGTCACTAGCGAGGCGATCAACTTTTTCGGCGAAAGGCCCCTCGCGCTGGTCATGGTCACGGTGTTCGAGGTCTGGCGCTATTTCCCGCTGTCGTTCCTCTTCATCCTCGCCCGGATGCAAAGCATAGACACCGACATATACGAGGCCGCCGACATGGACGGCGCGTCGCCGTTCCAGCAATTCTGGGCGCTGAGCATGCCGCAATTGCTCGGCATCCTGTCGGTGCTGTTCCTGCTGCGCTTCATCTGGACGTTCAACAAATTCGACGACATCTTTCTGCTGACCGGCGGCAATGCGGGCACACGAACGCTGACCGTCAACGTCTATGAACAGGCCTTTGCCATCAGCAACATCGGCGCAGGCGCGGCTGTCGCCGTGGTCATATTCGCCTGCCTGCTGATCTTTTCGGCGTTCTTCTTCCGGTTCATCTCACGCGAGGAAGGGCTATGAAAACGCTGCGCCGCGGCTATGTCACCGCGCCCGTTCTGGGCATCCTGTGGCTCTTCATCATTGCCACGACAATCGCCGTCGCGATGAGCTTTGCCACCGGATCGGCGTTCCGCCCGTCCTTGCTGGGCTCGCTGGTCTGGGGCGTGGCCTTGGGTTTTGCCTGCCTGCCCGGACCGCGCTGGAAACACGCGGGCGCGGCGCTGGTCCTTGCGGTGCTCAGCCTCATCGGTTTCGGCCCCATTCTGATGGGAACAGGCGTATCGGGTTTTTCGATGCTTCTGGGCGCGTTTGCCACCGCGGGTTTCGCCACGCTCGGCCTCAAACTCATGCTGGACGAGGTCGAGATCGGCCCCAACAACCGCCACATCTTCGAGGCGGCTGTGATCCGGTTCCTGACCGGGTTCGGCTATATCTTTTTCACCGCCATCGTGCTGATCCCGTTCTACGTGATGGTGCTGACCAGCCTCAAGAACCAGTCCGAACTGATCCGGAACCCGCTCGATTTCTCGATCGACCTGACGCAGGGCTGGTCGCTCTTCCGGTCCTACGAAGAGCTGTTCATGCAGTTCAACTTCGGCACCTACCTGCTGAATTCCTTTGTCATTTCGGTCCTGACGGTGTTCATCACGCTGGCCTTCGCCATCCCCGGTGCCTACGCCGTGGCGCGGCTGCGGTTCAGGGGGCGGGCGGCGTTTTCGCGCTCGATCCTGCTGATCTACATGGTGCCGATGATCGTTCTGGCACTGCCCATCTATATCGCGTTCTCGATGACCGGCCTGCGCAATTCGATGCTGGGCATCATCCTGATCTATCCCGTGACGACGATCCCCGTGGCGCTCTATATGCTTCAGGGCTACTTCCGCGGTGTGCCCGCCGAGATCGAAGAAGCGGGCCTGATGGACGGGCTCAGCCGCCTCAAGGTCATCTGGAAAATCACCCTGCCACTTTCGCTGCCTGCGATGGCGTCAGTGTCGCTTTACGTCTTCATGATCGCGTGGAACGAGTTTCTGCTGGCCTTCATGCTGCTGGATGATCCCAGCAAATTCACCCTCACACGGGGTATCGCCTCGCTCAACTCCTCGGAAATTCCGCGTCAGCATCTGATGGCCGGTTCCGTGATCGCCACCGTGCCGATCATGGCGATCTTCCTCGGGCTTGAACGCTTCATGACGAAAGGGCTGACCGCAGGGTCGGTAAAGGGGTGAGGCATGGTTTTGCATCGCAAAATGAAAGGCCCCGGCGGGGCGTTTCAAATGACGAACGCGGCGGGCATCCGCACACCGCCGGAAGGAACACGAAAATGACTGACCTGAACGATCAAGCCCGCGCGATCCTGCGCGGCAATGACAAGGGCGGCTATACGCTGCCGACCCATGGCCTCTATCCCTACCAATGGAACTGGGACAGCGCCTTTGCCGCATGGGGGTTTGCCACCTTTGATAGCCCCCGCGCGTGGGACGAGCTGGACACGCTGATGGCCAGCCAATGGGCAACCGGAATGGTGCCGCATATCATATTCCACCAGCCCGATCTCGGGTATTTTCCGGGGCCGGACGTATGGGAAACCGGGCAATCGCCCGCTACATCCGGCATCACCCAGCCCCCCGTGGTCGCCATCATTACCCGCCTGATCTGGGAAATGGACCCGAAGGGCGGACGCGACAGAATGGCCGCGCTCTACCCAAAACTGGTCAAATGGCACCGCTGGTGGGCCGAGGCCCGCTGCACGCATGGCCCCGCTGCCATCGTGCACCCTTGGGAATCGGGCCGCGACAATTGTCCCGACTGGGACATCGGCATGGCGGGCGTCGACGGGTCCGGCGTGGGGCCCTATACGCGGCGAGACACCGGCCATGTGAACCCCGACATGCGCCCCACGAAAGAGGATTACGACCGCTACATCGCTATCGTCGAATACGGGCGAAGCGTGGGTTGGGACGACGTGAAAATCGTCGAGAGCGGCCCGTTTTTGATGGCCGATCCCGGCATCACCTTTATCCTGCTGCGCGCGCATGAGGATCTGGCCGTGCTTGGCCGTGCGCTGGGCCACGATGTCTCTGAGATCGAAGGTTGGGCGAGCGCCCTGCACGCCGCCTTGCCGCGGATCTGGAACGACACCTTAGGAGCCTTCGACGCCCGCAATCTGCGCGACGGGGCTTTCGCGGGGATCCTCGGGTCCGGCGCATTTCTGGCCTATCTGGCGGGGGCGGGGAATGCGCAGCTCGATGCGCGACTTTTGCGCGCGTGGGATGCGGTAACTTATGGCGTGCCCTCTGCCGACCCCGAGGCGGCGACGTTCAACCCCCGCAAATACTGGCGCGGCCCGACCTGGCCTGTGGTCAACGCATTGGTCGCCCTGGGTCTGAGCAGCGCAGGGCGCGACGACCTGGTCGAACGGCTCCGGTCCGAGACCGAGGCCCTGATCCGCAAGCACGGCTTCTATGAATATTTTGATCCGCTCGATGCGACGCCCTGTGGCGGGGCCAATTTCACCTGGACGGCGGCGATCTGGCTCACATGGGCCGGGCACAATCCGCAATCCGATGTCAAAGGGGCCGCGTGATGTCCTCCATCGCGCTCAGGTCCGTTGAGAAATGGTTCGGCGAAGTTCAGGTCATCAAGGGCGTCGACCTCGAGATCGAAGAAGGCGAGTTCGTCATCTTCGTCGGCCCCTCTGGCTGCGGGAAATCCACGCTTTTGCGGATGATCGCGGGGTTGGAGGAAACCAGTCGTGGCCAGATCATGATCGCGGACCGCGACGCCACAGCCGAGCCGCCGTCCAAGCGCGGTCTGGCCATGGTGTTCCAGTCCTACGCGCTTTATCCGCACATGTCGGTGCGCGACAATGTGGGCTTTCCGCTGAAATCCGCTGGGCTGCCAGCGGCTGAGATCAAGGCCAAGGTGGACGACGCCGCGCGGGTTCTCAAGCTGGATGCCTATATGGACCGGCGGCCCAGGGATCTGTCCGGCGGGCAACGTCAGCGCGTCGCCATCGGGCGCAGCATTGTCCGCGACCCGACGGCGTTTCTGTTCGATGAGCCGCTGTCGAACCTCGACGCCGCGCTCCGGGTCGAGATGCGCTACGAGATCGCCAAGCTGCACCAGACGCTGAAATCAACCATGATCTACGTCACCCACGATCAGGTCGAGGCGATGACGCTGGCCGACCGGATCGTGGTGCTGGACGCAGGGCACATCGCGCAGGTCGGCACGCCGCGCGAATTGTATCAGCGGCCTGCAAATCTGTTCGTGGCGCAGTTCATCGGGTCGCCGCGGATGAACGTGATGCCTGCGGGGCACGTGTCTTTGGCGGGAATTGCCGCCGGGATCAAGGATGTCGGCATCCGGCCCGAGCATATCGAGATGGTGGCCGAAGGCGCGGGCGATCTGGACGGCACGGTGGATGTGCTGGAATACCTCGGCGCGGATACGTTTGTGGTGATGCAATGCGGCGATGCCGGGCAGGTGACGGTGCGGCTGCTCGGCGATTCGGATCTGAAGCCGGGAGACCGCGCCGGGCTGCGGTTCCCGTCAGAAAGCGTGCATTGTTTTGATGAGCAGGGGTTGGCAGTGAGCCGGTAGTTTGGCTGGCAACGTCTGATCGACACGCGCGGCGTCGGTTTTGAGGCAGACGCCGTGTGTCGGGTCGCGCGCTCACCCCTTTTCATGAAAGAAATCGTAGATCTTCTCCGCCAGTCCGCCAGACACGCCGTCCACGGCTGTCAGATCCGCCAGATTGGCCCGTGCGACCGCCTTGGCCGACCCGAAATGCGCCAGCAAAGCGCGTTTTCGCGAGGCCCCGACGCCCGGGATGTCGTCCAGAGGGTTGGCGCTGACGGCCTTGGCGCGTTTCGCGCGGTGTGTCCCGATGGCAAAGCGATGCGCCTCGTCCCGCATCCGCTGCACGAAATAGAGCACCGGGTCGTTGCGCTGCAAGGCAAAGGGCCGCACGCCGGTCCGGTGAAATTCCTCTTTGCCCTGATCACGGTCCACACCCTTGGCCACGCCCACCATCGGCACATCACCGACGCCGTATTCCGTCATGATCTTGCGCACCGCACTCACCTGCCCCGCACCGCCGTCGATCAGCAGGAGATCTGGCCAGAGCCCCTTGTCGCGGTCGGGATCTTCTTTGAGCAATCGTTTGAACCGCCGTTCCAGAACCTCTTTCATCATGCCGAAATCGTCGCCGGGGGTCAGGTCTTCGCCGCGGATATTGAACTTGCGATACTGGTTCTTGAGGTAACCCTCGGGCCCCGCCACGATCATCGCACCCACAGCATGCGCCCCCTGAATGTGGCTGTTGTCATAGACCTCGACGCGCTGCGGCGGGCGCTCCAATCCGAACGCCTCGGCCAGCCCTCTGAGCAGCTTTCCTTGCGTCGCAGTCTCGGCCAGCCTGCGGCCAAGGCTTTCGCGGGCGTTGCGCACGGCACCTTCGACCAATTCGGCCTTTTCGCCGCGCTGAGGCACCAGTATTTCGACCTTGCGGCCCAGCTTGCCCGACAGCGCTTCGGTCATCAGGTCGGCGTTTTCGATGTGATGCGACAAAAGCAGCTGCCGGGGCGGTTCCTTGGTGTCGTAGAATTGCCCTAGAAAGGCCTCCAGCACCTCGGCCTCGTCCACGTCCGGGCCGACACGGGGATAGAAATCGCGGTTGCCCCAATTCTGGTTGGCCCGGATGAAGAACACCTGAACGCAGGCCTGCCCACCGTCCTGATGCAACCCGATGATATCCGCCTCGGTCACGCCGCGCGGGTTGATGCCCTGCGCGCTCTGCACCTGCGTCAGCGCGCGGATGCGGTCGCGCAGGGCTGCGGCACGCTCGAACTCCATCGCTTCGGAGGCCTCAGCCATCTGAGCCGCCAGCGTTTCTTGAATCTGCGTCGACCGGCCCGATAAGAACTGTTCGGAATTGCGCACCGTTTCGGCATAGGCCTCTTTCGAGATGTGGCCGACGCACGGCCCGGAGCAGCGTTTGATCTGATAGAGCAGACAGGGGCGTGTGCGGCTCTCGAACACGGCATCGGTGCAGTTGCGCAGCAGGAACACCCGTTGCAGCTGGTTCAGCGTGCGGTTCACAGCACCGGCGCTGGCAAAGGGGCCGTAATAGGCGCCCTTGTCCTTTTTCGCGCCGCGATGTTTGCGGATTTGCGGATAATCATGGTCCTTGGCGACCAGAATGTTGGGAAAGCTTTTGTCGTCGCGCAACAGCACGTTGTATTTCGGCTTGAGCTGTTTGATCAGGTTCTGCTCGAGCAGCAACGCCTCGGTCTCGGTCCGCGTGGTCAGGAACATCATCGACGCGGTGTCGCGGATCATCCGCGCGATACGCCCCGAATGGCCCGCGGGCCGCGCGTAATTCGACACGCGCGCGCGCAGATTGCGCGCCTTGCCGACATAAAGCACGCGCGCCTGCGCATCCAGCATCCGGTAGACCCCCGGAGAGGTGTCCAGGGTCTTGAGATACGCGTGAATCCGGTCGTGACCGGTCAGCGGCGCGGCAGAGGGCATTTCTGAGGTGTCAGACATATCAGGGGACATAAGGACTGGGGCCGATTCTCGCAATTGACTGCAACGCCTCATGGGCTGGGGCAAGAGGGATTATGTCCACCATTCCTGTGGAAAACTCACGGGACAACTTTGCGCCAATTGGAAATTTTCGTTGTATTTGGCTGGCTTCACAGATCTGCCTCTTTTTTAGACGCTGCTGCAAGATATTGATATAATTGGGAATTAATTTACCCTCATGGCAAAATACTGATATCATTAGGGTTTTGGTAACACTTTTGTGACGAATCCCGGACCGGTGCACAAGTCTTGCTGCATCTGCGCTATTCAACCCCCAAAACGTCCGGGGTCTGCCACGTCAGATGCTGCCCGCCATCGACGCACAGCAATTGCCCGGTGACCGATGGTGCCGTCAGGAAATAGCCCAGCGCGCCGGTGATATCGGACGGGTTCGCGCCCCGTTCCAGCACCGTGGCGGCGCGCTGATGGGCGAAATGATCCGCCGATTGACGCGCGCCCTGCAATGTCGGCCCCGGTCCGATGGCATTGACCCGCACGCGCGGGGCAAGCGCCTGCGCCGCAGTCCGGGTGAACGCCCAGAGCCCCATCTTGGCAATCGTGTAGCTCATGAATTCCGGCGTCAGCTTGCGCACCCGCTGGTCGATCATGTTGATCACGAGGCCCTGCGCCACAGGCTCGCCCATAGCGTCCACCACAGGGTCCGGCACCTGCGCGGCCAGCGCCTGCGTCAACACGAAAGGCGCGCGCAGATTGCTTTCAATATGGCGGTCCCAGCTGGTCCGGCTTGCCGTCGCCAGCGTGTCGTATTCAAAGATCGAGGCGTTGTTGATCAGGCAGGTCACGGGCTGGCCCAGCGCCTGCGCCGCGCGGTCGATCAGGGGTGTGACCTGTGTCTCGTCCAGCAGATCGGCCTGCAATGCCGTGGCGCGCGCACCCGATGCGGTGATCTCGTCAACCACTTCCCGGGCTGCATCCGCCGAAGTGGCGTAATGCACCGCAACAGCCAATCCCTGCTGCGCCAGATAAAGCGCCATCGCCCGGCCCAGCCGCCTGCCCGCCCCGGTCACCAATGCCGCAGCCATCATTCTCACTCCCGTCAGGTCAGCCCTTGCCCCGGTCACCGCAAGCGCAGGGCCCCGACCCGATCCGGTAGCGTCCGCAGGCCCGGCATTTGCCGCTGACCATGCGCCGAAACCCGCCTTTGGGCACGCGCAGCTTTCCGAACATGGCCAGAACGCCCATGGCAACCAGAAACAGAGACACGATCTTGAGGATCATCTCAGAGACCAAAGCGCGCGAATTCCGCCCGCTCCTCGATGCCTGTCAGCGCGTCGTGGGCCAATCCTGCGCCAAAGCGCTGAAGGAACGGCCGCCGCGTTTCGTAACGCCGCAGCTTTATCTTATCGCCGAACCGCTCCTTGAGAACCGGCATCATATGCCCGATCCCGTCGATCAGTCCGACCTTGACCGCAGAGGCACCAACCCAGATTTCGCCAGTAAAGATGTCGGGATCGTCCGCCAGCTTGCCCGCCCGGCGCGTCTGCACGTGGCTGATGAAATTCTCGTGAATCTGCCCCAGCAGGCGTTTGAGTCGCGCGACATCCTCTTCGTTCTCGGGCCGAAACGGGTCCAGCATGCTCTTTGACTTACCGGCGGTGTAGACCCGCCGCTCGACCCCTTGGCGCGCCAGAAACACATGCGCGCCGAAACCTGCCGATATAACGCCAATGGACCCGAGGATCGACGATTCATCCGCAAATATTTCATCTGCCGCCGCTGCAAGCCAATAGCCACCAGAAGCTGCGACATCCTCGACAAATGCCAGCACAGGCACGTCTTTTTCCTCGGCCAACCGCCGGATACGCGCACCGATGAGGGACGATTGCACGGGCGACCCGCCGGGCGAATTGATCTGCAACGCGACCGCAACAGGCTTGCCGCGCCGAAACGCCTTTTCAAGCAGCGGCGCAAGGCTGGCATCGCTCAACGACCCCCGTCCCGCCATTCCGATGGCCCCTGACAGGCGCAGCACGGCGACTGTCGGGTCGGACTTCACAAATGGAATAAAGCGCTTCATGCAACGGGATGTAGAATGGCGCGGCCCGACAAACAAGGCACATGGCAAAAGAACACTCCCTCACTTTCTTCCCAGTTCATTTTGCCAGATAAACTCCACGGGGGGCCGGTCACTTGGCGCCACTGGTTCAAGCCCGGTGGACGGCGGGTGTGAAACCCCCAACCAACACAAGCCAAAGAGGCCGTCAGTAAAACGATTGCGGGTCTATATCCACGGCAAGCCGCAACTGCCCGCGCAGTCGGAACTGCCCGACCCAATCGCTCAGCGCCGCTTGCAAAGGCGCGCCCTTGTCGGCCTTGACCAGCAGCCGGACCCGGTGGCGTCCCCTCACGCGGGCGACCGGTGCAGGTGCCGGTCCGTAAACCTGCGCACCGATCCGGCGCAGCGGCCCGTCCTGGCGCGCCATCGCATTGCCCAGGTCGAACACCTCCTGCACATCCGTCGACGACAGGATAATCCCCGCCATGCGCCCGTAGGGTGGCACACCGGCCATACGCCGCTCCTCAGCCTCGGCGGCCCAGAATTGCTCCTCGTCTCCCGCCAGAATGGCGCGGATCACCGGATGATCGGGCTGGTAGGTCTGCAACAGCGCCGTGCCCGGTTTCTCGGCCCGCCCCGCGCGGCCCGCGACCTGCCGCATCAGTTGAAACGTCCGTTCGGCAGCGCGCAGGTCTGACCCTTGCAGGCCCAGATCCGCGTCGATCACGCCCACCAACGTCAGCAAGGGAAAGTTATGCCCCTTGGCCACCAATTGCGTGCCGATGATGATATCCGCCGCGCCTGCCGCGATCCCCTCGATCTCGGCCTTCAGCGCCCTGGCCGAGCCATACATGTCCGACGACAGCACCGCGATCCGCGCGTCCGGAAAGAGCGCGCGCGCCTCCTCGCCCATCCGCTCGACGCCCGGCCCGACGGCAGCCAGCTTGCCTTCCACCTCGCACGACGGACACACCTCGGGCACCGGCACCGTGTCGCCGCATTGATGGCAGACGAGGCGTTTGAGGAACCGATGCTCCACCATCCGCGCATCGCATTGCCCGCAGCCTATCTGATGCCCGCAGGCCCGGCAGATCGTCACCGGCGCATAACCGCGGCGGTTCAGGAACAGCATCGCCTGCTCGCCCGCCTCCATTCGCTGCATCACCGCATCGCGTAGGGTGGGTGAAACCCACCGATCTGACGGCAAATTCTCGTTCCGCATGTCTATTGCCTTCATCGTCGGCAGCGTTTGCGGACCAAAGCGCGATTTCAGCACAAGCCGCTGATATTTGCCCGCCTGCGCATTGGCCCACGTCTCGAGCGAGGGCGTGGCAGAAGCCAGAACCACCCGCGCGCCGCAGATGGCCGCCCGCAGGACCGCCATATCGCGGGCGTGATAGAACACGCCATCCTCTTGCTTGTAGGAGGTGTCGTGTTCCTCATCGACCACGATCAGGCCAAGATTCTGGAACGGCAGGAACAACGCAGATCGCGCCCCGACGATGAACTGCGCGTCGCCCTGCCCCACCATCTTCCAGATGCGGCGACGTTCGGTCATGGTCGCACCCGAATGCCATTCCGCAGGTTTCGCGCCGAAACGCACCTCGACCCGCGTCAGGAATTCCGCTGTCAGCGCGATTTCGGGCAGCAGCACCAGTGCCTGGCGGCCTTGTTCGAGACAGGCGGCGACTGCCTCGAGATAGACCTCAGTCTTGCCCGACCCGGTGACGCCTTGCAGCAGGGTCGTGCCATAACCATCCGCCGCGCCCGCGCGCAGGGCATCGACACCCGCCTGCTGATCGGGGGTCAGATCCTTGCCACCCAAAGACGGATCGAGGCGCGGATAGGGCAGATCGCGCGGCGCGTCCGCCTCGACAACGGCCCCCTTGGCGACCAGACCCTTGATCACCGACGTGCCAACACCCGCCATTTCGGCCAATTCGCGCAAGGTGAACGACAGCCCGCCGTAGTCCTGCAACGCCGCCAGAACCCGTCCGCGCGGTTCGGTCATCCGGTCCGGCTCCGCATCGCCCAGCCGATACACCTTGCGCATCGCGGGCGTGTCGCCCAGCCCCGGCGCGCGGGTGGCCAGCCGCAGCATCGCGGGCAAGGGCGTCAGCGTGTAATCCGCCGCCCGTTCCAGAAAGCTGCGCAGCTCATTCCGCATCGGCGCGGCATCCAGCACCCGGAATGCCGCGCGCACTTTCGCCAGATCCCAATCGCCGCGCCCCGGCCCCCAGACCACGCCCAGAACCTTGCGCGGGCCCAGCGGCACCTCGACGAAATCGCCCAAGGCACAGCCGCCTTCCGGCGCGCGGTAATCCAGCACCCGGTCCAGCGGCTGGGTGGTCAGCACGCCGATCAGCTCGCCTTCGTTGAAAAACTCCATGCACTCTGCGATATCCAACCCCAGAGGCGTCAACAAGGGGTTTAGGCCAGCTGTGCCATGCCCTATGACAGCGCAAACAGACATCCGCCCGCACCCCCGCAGGCCAGACAACGGGATCATCCGATGAAATTCTTCGTAGACACAGCCGACACAGCCGCCATCGCCGAATTGCACGATCTGGGCATGGTCGACGGGGTCACGACGAACCCGTCGCTGATCCTCAAATCGGGCCGCGACATCCTCGAGGTGACCAAGGAAATCTGCGACATGATCCCCGGCCCCGTCAGCGCCGAAGTCGTCGCGACCGAAGCCGACGACATGATCGCCGAAGGCCGCAAGCTGGCGAAAATCGCCGAGAATATCGCCGTGAAAGTCCCGCTGACCTGGGCGGGCCTCAAGGCCTGCAAGGTGCTGACCGAAGAGGGCCGTATGGTCAACGTGACCTTGTGTTTCAGCGCAAATCAGGCGCTTTTGGCGGCCAAGGCCGGGGCGACGTTCATCTCGCCCTTCATCGGGCGGCTGGACGATCTGAACATCGACGGGCTGGACCTGATCGCCGATATTCGCGAGATCTACGACAATTACGGGTATGAGACGCAGATCCTCGCAGCGTCGATCCGCACCGCAAATCACATGTCCGAATGTGCCAAGATCGGTGCGGATGTAGCGACCGCCCCTCCGGCTGTGATCAAGGCGATGGCCAATCACATGCTGACCGACAAGGGTCTGGCGACGTTTCTGGATGACTGGGCCAAGACCGGCCAGAAAATCCTCTGATCCGGCGGGGCGCATCCGCCTCATTGACACGAAAGGCACATCGCGACCAAAGAGCGGGTCCGCGCGGCAGAAAAGACGCGCGCGCGGTGACCCGCTTTGCTACGTTGCCCCCAATTCAGACCAAAGAGGCCCGTATGAGCACCCAACCCCGGATCGACGACCAGTTGCGCGAATCCATCATATCGCGCCCCGATGTGATCCTTGATGATCAGGACGTCATGCGCGCGCTGATCGCCGCCAACGAGAAATCCATGGGCGGCAATATCGTCGACCTGCGCGGCATCGCGATGGAGCGGCTCGAGGCGCGGCTGGACCGGCTCGAGGATACGCATCGCAGCGTCATCGCCGCCGCCTATGAAAATCTGGCCGGAACCAATCAGGTGCACCGTGCGATCCTGCGCATGCTCGACCCGGTGGAGTTCGAGGTGTTTCTGCGCGATCTGGGCGGCGAAGTCGCAGAGATCCTGCGCGTCGATGCCGTGCGTCTGGTGCTGGAAACCGCCCAGGGCGGCGAAGAGGCGACAGTCAGCCGTCTGGCCGGTGTGCTGAACGTGGTCGCCCCCGGTTTCGTCGATGCCTATGTGACCGACAACCGCAACGTCAGCCCGCGTCAGGTCACCTTGCGCCAGATTCAGGGCGGCAACGACGATGTCTACGGCGAGGCCGCCGACTGGATCCGGTCCGAGGCGTGCCTGCGGCTTGATTTCGGCCCCGGCCGCCTGCCCGGCCTGCTGGTTCTGGGCGCAGAGGATCCGCATCAGTTCACGCCGAAGCAAGGCACCGATCTGATGGCCTTCTTCGCTGGCGTGTTCGAGCGCGCGATGCGGCGCTGGCTGGCCTGAAACATGAGCCTCGCGCTCTCACCTCAGGTGCGCGACGCGTTGGAAGACTGGCTGCTGTCGCTTTCGGCCCTGCGCGATGCATCCGACAAGACGATCATCGCCTATCGCCGTGACGTGACCGATTTTCTGGTCTTCATGACCGGGCATTTCGGCGATACGCCCGGCCTTGGGCCGCTGATGAACATCGCCACCATCGACATGCGCGCCTGGATGGCCGCGACCCGCAGTGAGAACGTCGGCGCGCGGTCGCTGGCCCGCAAACTCTCGGCGGTCAAAAGTTTTTTCCGCTGGCAGGCAGAGCGTGAGGGTATCGAGCCCACCGCCGTTCTGTCTGCCCGCGCGCCGAAATTCCTGCCCAAACTGCCGCGCCCGCTGACGCCCGATGCCGCCCGCGCAGTCCTTGACACTGTCGACATGCAATCGCAGAAATCATGGGTCGGCGCGCGCGATGTGGCCGTGGTCACGCTGCTTTATGGCTGCGGTCTGCGAATATCCGAGGCGCTGGGCCTGATGGGACGCGATCTGCCCTTGGGCGCGTCGCTGCGGGTGCTGGGCAAGGGGCGCAAGGAACGCATCGTGCCGGTGATCGCGCCTGCCCGCAACGCACTCGAGCGGTATCTGACGCTCTGCCCGCATCCGATGACGCGCGACGCGGCGGTGTTTCGCGGCGTGCGCGGCGGTGCGCTGGGCCCCGGACCTGTGCAGACGGCGATGGCCCGCACCCGTGCGCAGCTTGGCCTGCCCGCGACCGCCACGCCGCATGCGCTGCGGCACAGCTTTGCCACCCATCTGCTGGCGGCGGGCGGCGATCTGCGGTCGATACAGGAATTGCTGGGCCATGCGTCGCTGTCGACCACTCAGGCCTATACCGCCGTGGACACCGTGCATCTGATGGAAGTCTATCAGCGCAGCCACCCGAAAGCCGGCTGAATGCACCCCAACCCCGCCTTTCGCACGCCCGGTGCTGCGCGCTCCGCCAGAGGGTCAGCCGCATGGAATGGCGATAGACACTGCGCGCGCCCGGTCCTAGTGTCGTGATATCAACTGCGTCCGGAAAAGGCAGACCGACATGAAACTCCTGATGGCAGGCCCCTCGCCCTTTGTGCGCAAGGTTCTGGTGACATTGCATGAAACCGGCCAATCGGCGGATGTCGAGCAGGTGCAGGTCGCGGCCAACCCGCTGGACGGGGATGCGACGCTGCTCGCGGCCAATCCGCTTGGCAAAATCCCCGCATTGGTGCGTCCCGACGGGCCGACGCTCTATGACAGCCGGGTGATTTGCCGCTATCTCGATGACCGGGCCCGCGCGGGGCTCTATCCGCAGGCGCGGCTTTGGGATGTGCTGACGCTCGAGGCGACGGCGGACGGCATGATGGATGCCGCCGTGCTGATGGTCTACGAGGCGCGCTTTCGCCCCCCCGAGCAACAATCGAGCGATTGGATCAACGCTCAATGGACGAAAGTGACGCGCGCGCTGGACGTGCTCGGCAGTCGCTGGATGAGCCATCTGGCAGGCCGCATGGACATGGGCCATATCGCGGTGGGCTGCGCGCTGGGATATCTTGACTTGCGCCACGGCGACCGCAATTGGCGCACGGGCCACGACGCGCTGGCCGAATGGTATGTGACCTTTGCCAACCGCGATGCGATGACCCTCACCGCGCCCGAATAGGCGTCAGAAGTTCAGCGACAGCCCAAGGTTCAGCGCATTGGTCGACACATCTGTGTCCAATGTGCCACCGTCGTTCAGGTCGATCCGGTTGCGCGAATGGGTGAACTGATATTCGCCGAAGACCGCGAACCGATCGGACAGATCATAACTGATCCCCGCCGTGAACCGCAGTGCAGGCCCCGTCACCTGATATCCGAACGTCTTGGATCCACCCTGCGTTTCGAAATCCACATGCGGGATCGACAGACCCAGACCGCCGCCGATGTAGGGCGTGATCGCCCCGTCCATCCAGGCACCGGGCCAGCGCCGCATCACGTTGGCTGTCAGGATGTTGAGCCCATCGGTCAATTCCAGATTGTCGAAGCCTACCGCATTTGCATCCTCGTCGGGGGCGTAGACCTTGGCGTGGGTGAACTCGGCACCGAAACCCAACGTCTCGGACTGCCACCAGATCGCACGCAGACCGTAATAGGGCGGCATCCGGAACGGTCGCCCCTCCCAGCCGATCACCTCGTCGAACCCGACGCCACCCGGCAACGCGCCGGTGACGCGGGACGGTGCGGCCGCCTGCATGCCTGAATAAAAGCTCAGCTCGGTCTCGGCCTGCGCGGCCGTCAGTCCAAGCAGAAGCATCACGGCACCAGAGGCAACGCGACACACGATGCTGCGCGATAGGGGCAAGATACGGGTCATGGCTCGGTTGTTATCTTGTTAAGGGGCTGCCAATACTAGACATCATAAGAGCTGGATTTGCCATTCACAACCGCGACACTTCCGCGCTTGTTCCATGCGCGGCTTTTTGCGCGCTGGACGTGTGGGGGGTCCGCCGCTACATAGCGCGTCAGAACCCGGCCGTGGCATGCAGGATTCCCTTGTGCCATGCAGCGCAACTATTCAACGGCCGCTTTTCTTTTGGCCCCCCTAACCGGAGCATTCTCGTGTCCCAAATTGAAGATCACGACGGCCCCAACAGCGCCACCAAGCGGGACTTCCTGTTCTACGCGACCGCGGGCGCGGGTGTTGTGGCGACAGGCGCCGCAGTCTGGCCGCTTATCAATCAGATGAACCCTTCTGCGGATGTGCAGGCGCTTTCATCCATTCAGGTCGACGTGGGCGGCCTCGTGCCCGGCTCGCAGCTGACGGTCAAGTATCTGGGAAAGCCGGTCTTTATCCGCCGACGCACCGAAGAAGAGATTACTGCTGCACAAAGCGTCGACGTGTCGGATCTCATGGACAGCGTCGCCCGCAACCCCAACCTGCCGGAGGATGCCGCAGCAACGGATGCCAACCGCACGATGGATGCACAGGAAGAATGGCTGGTGATGATCGGCGTCTGCACCCATCTGGGCTGCGTGCCGATCGGCGATGGGGCGGGTGACTTCGGCGGCTGGTTCTGCCCCTGTCACGGGTCTCACTATGACACCGCCGGACGTATCCGCCGAGGTCCTGCACCGGAGAACCTGCACATTCCCGTCGCCGAATTCCTCGACGAACAAACAATCAAACTGGGTTAAGGGAGACAGACATGGCTGGAATTCCTCACGACCATTACGAGCCCACGTCAACTTCGGAAAAGTGGCTGCACCGCCGCCTGCCGATTGTCGGGCTGATGTATGACACAATAATGCTTCCCACACCCAAGAACCTGAACTGGATGTGGATCTGGGGCATCGTTCTGACGTTCTGTCTGATGATGCAGATCATCACCGGCATCGTTCTGGTGATGCATTACACGCCGCATGTCGATCTGGCCTTTGCGTCGGTCGAGCACATCATGCGCAACGTCAACGGCGGCTATATGCTGCGCTACATGCATGCCAACGGTGCGTCGCTCTTCTTCCTTGCGGTGTATTTCCACATCTTCCGGGGGCTTTACTATGGCTCCTACAAAGCACCGCGCGAGGTGACGTGGATCATCGGCATGCTGATCTACGTGCTGATGATGGCGACGGTCTTCATGGGCTACGTGCTGCCCTGGGGTCAGATGTCGTTCTGGGGGGCCACGGTGATCACCGGTCTCTTTGGCGCGATCCCGCTCATCGGTGAAGGCCTTCAGACATGGTTGCTGGGCGGACCTGCGGTGGACAATGCCACGCTGACACGCTTCTTCAGCCTGCACTACCTGCTGCCCTTCGTGACTCTGGGTCTGGTCGTGGTGCATATCTGGGCGTTCCACACGACCGGCAACAACAATCCCACCGGGGTCGAGGTGCGCCGCACGTCCAAAGCCGAGGCAGAGAAAGACACGCTGCCGTTCTGGCCCTACTTCGTGATGAAGGATCTCTTCGCGCTGGCCGTGATCATGGTGGTGTTCTTTGCTGTCGTGGGCTTCATGCCGAATTATCTGGGCCACCCGGACAATTACATCGAAGCCAACGCGCTGGTGACACCGGCACATATCGTGCCCGAATGGTATCTTCTGCCGTTCTACGCGATCTTGCGCGCCTTCACCTCCGATGTCTGGCTGGTCATCGGGGTCGAATTCATCACCGGGGGCATCATTGATGCCAAGTTCTTCGGCGTGCTGGCCATGTTCGCGGCGATCATCGTCATGGCGCTGGCCCCCTGGCTCGACACCTCGTCGGTCCGGTCGGGTCGCTATCGTCCAATGTTCAAATGGTGGTTCGCGTTCCTGGTATTGGATTTCATCTTCCTGATGTGGCTCGGTGCCATGCCCGCAGAAGAGCCCTATGCCTCGCTCTCGCTGATCGGTGCTGCCTATTGGTTCGCGTATTTCCTCGTCATACTGCCCTTGCTGGGCGTGATCGAGAAACCGCTGCCACAGCCCGCCACGATCGAAGAGGATTATGATGCCCACTACGCGTCGAAAACCGGGGGAACCAAAACCCTCGTCAATCCGGCCGAGTGAGAAAGGACAGACCTATGTTCATCAAGCAATTGACCGCAGCTGTCACCGCACTGGCCCTTACGGCCGGTGCGGGGTGGGCCGCAGGCGCTGGCTATGTCGAGAATTTCGACTTTTCCTTCGAAGGCCCGTTCGGCACCTATGACCAGAACCAGTTGCAACGCGGGCTTCAGGTCTATACGCAGGTCTGCTCGGCCTGTCATGGTCTCAAGTTCGTGCCACTGCGCACGCTGGCCGACGAAGGCGGGCCGAACCTGCCCGAAGATCAGGTTCGCGCCTATGCCGAACAGAACTACGAGATATTCGACGCCGATCTGGACGATTTCCGCCCCCGAACGCCGGTCGACCATTTTCCGGAAAGTGGCTTGGAAGCCGCACCAGACCTGAGCCTGATGGCCAAGGCGCGTGCGGGGTTTCACGGGCCGTATGGCACCGGTCTGAACCAGCTCTTCAAAGGGATGGGCGGCGCGGAATACATCGCCTCTTTGCTGACCGGCTACACCGGTGAAGAAAAGGAAGAGGCAGGCACCTTCCTCTATGAGAACACCGCCTTTCCGGGTGGCTGGATTGCGATGGCGCCGCCGCTTTATGGCGATGACGTGGAGTATGCCGACGGTCACGAAGCCACGATCGAGCATTTGTCCGAAGATGTCGCGGCCTTCCTGATGTGGACTGCCGAACCCAAGATGATGGCGCGCAAGCAGGCAGGCTTTACCGGCGTCATATTCCTGACCGTGCTGTCGGTGCTGCTTTATCTCACGAACAAGCGCATCTGGGCCTCTGCCAAGGGCAAGGGCCGCAAAGACGCCTGAGGTTTGCCCAGGGTCGCTATGACAAAGGCCCCGCTAACGACGGCGGGGCCTTTTGCTCTTCCGGAGATGAGAGTATTTCGGAAGCGATGACTAGGGATCAACCGCCTTTGCGGTAGCGGAAGACGCCGGTTCCGGTCGCGATCAGCTCATCGGTTTCGTCACGCACCTGGCCTTCGGCGAAAAACGTCGACCGGCCACCGCCCGTGCGCGTCGCTTCGCAGATCAGCAACCGGCCTTTGGGCCGCGACAGGTATTGCACGTTCAGCGACAGGGTCAGGCACATCTGTCGCCGGTCCGGATCGCCGGTAAAGCACCCCGCATAGCCCATCACCGTATCGAGAAGTGAGGCATGCGCCCCGCCATGCGGATTGTCGTGCCGGTTCATCAGGAACGGCGCCAGCGGCATCTCGAACCTTGCCCAGTCGGCACGCCAGCCGGTCATCTTCATGTCGAGATGTTTGGAGAACGAATAGCGCCGCTCCACCAGCGCGGGGTCGAGATCTGTCATGATGTGGCCTCCAGTCCCAGTTCGGCAAAGCGCGGCACCTGCGCGCCAAGTCGCGCCGCCTGTTCGGGGTTCGATGCGTTCCCCTCCAGCCCGCGCCGTTTGACGCCTTGCAGGATCGCGCCCATGCGAAAGAACGCAAACCCAAGCGCGAACCGCAGATCGGGGATGTCGTCCAGCCCGCGCCGGACGCAATAGGCGGCGACAAATTCCGCATCCGTCGGCAGGCCAAGTGCGGCACGATCGACGCCCGCCAGCCCGCGCCCTTCGGAGCCGGGGGGCATGTGCCATTGCATCAAAACCCCCGCCAGATCGGCCAAGGGATGGCCCAGCGTCGACAATTCCCAATCGATCACGGCACGGCAGGCGGTGCCGTCGGTTCCGAACATCAGATTGTCGAGCCGGTAATCGCCATGCACCAGACGGCGCTGGCCGTCATCAACCGGCAGATGCGCCGTGAGCCAGTCGATCAGCCGGTCCATGTCCCGCAACGCCGCCGTCTCGGTCGCGCGATATTGCCGCGTCCAGCGGTCGAGCTGGCGGGCATAATAATCCCCCGGCGGGCCGTAATCCTCAAGGCCGACGCCAACCGGATCGACGCCGTGAATCGCGGCCAGAACGCGGTTCATCTCGTCCATGATCGCAGCGCGGCAGGACGGCCCATGCTCCGGCAGTGTCGGATCGAAAAGCGTGCGCCCTTCGACATGCGCCATCACGTAGAACATTGTGCCCAGCACGCCATCATCGGTGCACAGCGCCAGCATGCGCGGCACCGGCACGCCGGTGTCCACCAGCGCGCGCTGCACGCGGAATTCCCGGTCAACGGCATGAGCGGATTTCAGCAATGTGCCGCCGGGTTTGCGGCGCAGCACGTAATCGCCCGAAGCCGCCTTGATCCGAAAGGTCGGGTTCGATTGGCCGGTGTCGAACTTGATCAGCTCATAAGGCGCGGCAAAACCCGGCACCTCACGCAACAGCCAGTCGGACAAGCGCCCCATCCCCTAACCCCGATTGCCGGAATATTTGCGCAACTCGGCCCGTGCGACCTGACGGCGGTGCACCGCATCCGGCCCGTCGGCAAAGCGCAGGGTGCGCACATGGGTCCACATCTGGGCGAGGTCGTAATCCTGCGAAATGCCCGCCGCACCGTGCATCTGCATCGCCTCGTCGATCACCTTTCCGGCCATCAGAGGCGCGACCACCTTGATTTTGGAAATCCACGGCTGCGCCGCGCGCACGCCTGCGGTGTCCATCATCCATGCCGCCTTGAGACACAGGAGCCGCGCCATCTCGATCTCCATCCGCGCGTTGGCGATGATGTCATAATTGGCACCCAACTCGATGACCGGCTTGCCGAACGCCTCGCGCGTCAGCCCCCGTTCACACATCATGGCCAGCGCCTTTTCCGCCTGCCCGATGGCGCGCATGCAATGGTGGATGCGCCCAGGGCCAAGCCGCCCCTGCGCCACCTCGAACCCGCGCCCGTGGCCCAGCACCACCGCATCCGCGCCCAGCCGCACATCGGTGAACCGCAGATGCATATGCCCATGCGGCGCGTCATCGCGGCCAAAGACCTGCATCGGGCGCAGCACCTCGACACCAGGCGTGTCGGCATCCATCACGAACATGGTGTGGCGTTGATGTTTGGGGGCGTTTGCGTCCGTGCAGGCCATCACGATATAGAGCCCGCAGCGCGGATCGCCCGCGCCGGAAATCCACCATTTCTCACCGTTCAGGACGTAGCCGTCACCGTCGCTGCGCGCCTCGAACACCAGTTGCGCGGCGTCGGACGAGGCCACGTCGGGTTCGGTCATCACATAGGCGGACCTGATCTGACCATCCAGCAGCCGCCCCAGCCAGCGGGATTTGTGGAAATCGGTGCCATAACGCTCCAACACCTCCATGTTTCCGGTATCGGGCGCGTTGCAGTTGAAGACCTCGGCCGCGATACCGACCTTGCCCATTTCCTCGGCCAGATAGGCGTATTCGACAGTCGTCAGCCCGTAGCCGCGATCGGACCCGGTCAGCCAGAAATTCCACAGGCCGCGGTCGCGGGCCAGCACCTTGAGCCCGTCCAGAATCTCCAATTGCCGGGCGGTGTGGCGGAACCGGTCGCCCGAGGGATGCTTGCCCACCTCGGCGTGAAATTCGGCATCAAGCGGCGCGATGTCGTCTTCGACCATGTGGCGCACCGCCTCGATCAGCGGTGCCACGCGGTCGGAAATGCCTAGGTCCATGAAATCCTCCGTTCAGGTGGGAATAAAGCGGTTGAGCCAGCGCGCCACAAGGGCTGGTTTGTCCGCGCCTTCGATTTCCACCTGCACAGCCCAAAGGACGGCCAGTTGCCCGGCTTGCGTTTTCTCAAGCGTCTCGAGCGTGAATATACCCCGCACCCGGCTGCCCGACGGCACAGGTGCCACAAAACGCACCCGATCGAACCCGGCGTTCAGGCTGGTGTGACCGGCCAGACGCGGCACGATGTCGTAGACCAGCGTGCTGAGCAGCGACAGCGTGAGGAACCCATGCGCCAGCGTGCCGCCAAAGGCCTGCGCATCGGCGCTGAGTGGGTCGACATGCAACGGCGCAGTGTCTTCGGTGATCGCGGCAAACGCGTCGATGCGGAGCTGGTCCAGCGTGATCCAGCGGCTTTGTCGTGGCTGGCCGCGCAGGGCGAGCAGCCCCTTTGTGCTGATTTCAGCCGACACCGGGCAACACATGATTGGTGAATTGCGCGCGCAATTGGAGTTTGGAGACCTTTCCGGTGGCGGTGAGCGGCAGCGCCTCGACCAGCACCATATCGTCCGGCAGCTGCCATTTGGCCACGTGTTCGAGCAGCAGCGCGTCAATGGCATCCTTGCTGGGCGGCGCGCCTGTCGGCACCACGATCAGCAGCGGGCGTTCACCCCATTTGGCGTGCGGCACCGCGATCACGGCGCAATTGGCGACGTTTTCATGCGCCATGACCACGTTTTCGAGATCAATCGAGCTGATCCATTCGCCCCCCGATTTTATCAGATCCTTGGTCCGGTCCACCAGCGTCACAAAGCCCCGCGGGTCGATCCGCGCCACATCGTCGGTGCCAAACCAGCCATCGGCATCCATCGCCGCCTGCGTCGCGTCAGGGTTGTTGTAATAGCCGCTGATCACCGCGTTGCCGCGCACAAAAAGCGCGCCTTGCGCCACGCCGTCATGCGGCAGCGGCGCGCCGGTCTCGTCCACGATCTTGAGGTCGACACCAAAAATGCGGCGGCCTTGGGTGACCTTCATGTCTATCCGCTCTGATTCGGACAGGTCGCGCAACCCGGCGGGCACCTGCCCATGGGTGCCCAAAGGCGACATTTCGGTCATGCCCCAGGCGTGGGCGACGTCGATGCCGAACCCTTCGAACGTCTCGATCATGCTGCGCGGCACCGCCGATCCGCCGATCCCCAACTGAACCAGCTGCGACGGCTTGACGCCGCGTTTCGCGATCTCGGCCACCAGCCCCAGCCAGACCGTGGGCACGCCCCAGGAGGCGGTGACGCCCTCGCTCTGCATCAGATCATAAAGCGATCCGCCGTCCAGTTTCGCCCCCGGCATGATCATCGACATACCGACCAGCGGCCCGGAATAGGGCAGCCCCCAGGAATTGACGTGGAACATCGGCACGACAGGCAGGATGCGCGCGCCCTCATGCAGGCTGCGCGGAATGGTAACGGCACAATAGAACGCGTGCAAAACTGTTGAGCGGTGGGAATAAAGCGCGCCTTTGGGGTTGCCCGTGGTGCCCGAGGTATAACACAGCGCCGCCGCCGTCTCTTCGGGCAGATCGGGCCAGTCGTATGTGTCGGGCTGGCCATCGAGCAGGTCTTCGTAGCAGAGCATGTCGCGCGCCGCCTCGGGCATATGCGCCCGGTCGGTCATCACCACAAAGATCAGACCGGCGGGCAGATGGTCGCGCAGCGCCTCGATGATCGGCACGAAGGTCACGTCGAGACACAGCAGGCGGTCCTCGGCATGGCCGACGATATAGGTCATCTGTTCGGCGGATAGGCGCGGATTGATCGTGTGGCAGACCGCGCCCATGCCCGAGATTGCGTAATAGAGCTCCAGATGCCGATGGCCGTTCCATGCCAGCGTCGCCACCCGGTCGCCTTGGGTGACGCCCAGCTTTGCCAGCGCATGTGCCAGCTGTGCGGCGCGGCGATAGGTCTGCGCGTAATCCTGCCGGTGCAGATCGCCCTCGGTGCGGACCGACACGACCTCGGCGCCGAGATGGTTCTGCGCGGCATATTGCAGGATCTCGATAATCGACAGAGGGCGGTTCATCATCATGCTGAGCATTGCAGCTATCCTTGCGTTTGGGCGGTGGTCTTGGGATAGCTTGGGCGCAAACGCCCGCGTGTCACAATGAAATTCTCAGATAAGGACCCCGCCATGAAAGATCAGATGCAGAGTATCACCCTCGTCCGCCGCCCCGATGGCGCACCGGTGCCTGACGATTTTTCGCTTGTTTCCAGCCCGTTGCCGCAGGTCGGTGCGGATGAAGTGCTGATTGAGGTGTCTCACCTGTCGCTCGATCCATACATGCGTGGCCGGATGGAAGAGATGCGCGGCTATGCCGATCCCGTGGCGCTGGGCAGTGTGATGACGGGCCAGGGCGTGGGAATTGTCCGAGACACACAGCATCCGGACATTGCCACCGGCGATCTTGTCACAGGCATGACCGGCTGGGCTGACCACGCCTGCCTGCCTGGGTCCGAAGTGACCAAACTGCCCGCAGGCACCGATCCGTCGGCGGCGCTGGGGGTGCTGGGCATGCCGGGATTCACCGGCTGGGTGGGGCTGAACGACTATGGACGGCCAAAACCGGGCGAGACGCTGGTGGTGGCGGCGGCCACCGGACCGGTCGGGTCCATGGTGGGGCAATTGGCGCGGCTGGCCGGATTGCGCACCGTGGCCATCGCGGGGGGGTCCGAGAAATGCCGTCTGGCGCGCGAGACGTTCGGCTTTGACGCCGCGATTGATCACCGGGCCTACGCAGATGCCGATGCGCTGCGCGCCGCGCTGGCCGAGGTCGCCCCGGACGGCGTCGACATCTATTTTGAAAACGTCGGCGGCAAGGTGCTGGAGGCCGTGGTGCCGCTGATGAACCTGAACGGACGTATTCCGGTGATCGGCATGATCGCGTGGTATAACGGGGCCGGCGCGTCGGCTGACAAGCTGCCCGCGCTCTGGCGGTCCATTCTGGTCAAGCGGCTCAACGTGCACGGCTTGCTCATATACGATCACTGGGACCGCTTGGGCGCATTTCTGAACGAGGTCGGGCCGCGCGTTGCATCCGGTGAGATCACCTATCTGGAGGACGTCGCGCAGGGGTTGGAGGCGGCGCCCAAAGCGTTCATCGCGATGCTGACAGGCGGCAACGTGGGCAAGCAGATCGTGCAGATTTAGACGGTCGGCGCCTCCTCGTCCAGCCCTTGCGCGCTGTCCTCGGATGTCAGCGTCAGGGGCGTGGAGGCGGGTTTCAGGTCGGCCACCGTCAACTCATACGTCGGTTTCGACAGCCGGTTGCGCACCACCCAGATCAGCCGCTCCTGCGCGCGGGTGATCGCGACATAGGCCAGACGTTTCCACAGGGCCTGCCCTGCCTCCATCCGGCCCATGCGCGCCGCGACAAACAGATCGGGCGCAAAGACCTGCACCGTGTCCCATTGGCTACCTTGCGCCTTGTGGATCGTCACCGCAGCGCCGTGCAGAAACGTCGCCCCCATGCGCGCGGCGAAAGGGATGAACGGCTCTTCCTCATCGGGTTTTTCGATCTTGACGATGCTCGCGGCCGACACCTGCGGATCTTCGGCGCCCATCACATGCAGCCGCGAAAAACCCGGTTTGCGGCCGGGGCCGAGATAGACGACCTGCGCGCCCTTGATCAGCCCGCGCGCCTCAAGATCCAGACGTTTCTTGCGATGTTTTGCGGGCAGTTCGATGCCGTCGCATATCAGCGGTTCGCCCGCCAGCAATTCGGTATCGGGCGCGCTGTGCACCGACCGGAACGCATTGATCAGCTTGATCCGCGTGACGTTGCGCCAGACCAGCACCGGCGAGCGGGCCATCAGATCGACCTCGACCCGTTGACCCCAGACGACGCGATCATCGCTGCGGGACTTGTCCTCGACCATCTGCTCGAAATCGCGGAATTCCAGGCTGGGATCGGCCAGCGCATGCGCCAGGTCGAGGATCGGATTGTCGGCCTCTTGTCGGTGCACGCGGCTGAGTTCGCGCTTTTGCGTCGTCTTCATCTTGTCGAAGACCATTGTGCCCGACTGGTTCACCGGGGCCAGCTGGGCAGGATCTCCGAACAGAAGCAGGTTGGGAAAAATCTCTTGCAGATCGTCGAATTGGCGATCGTCGAGCATTGACGCTTCGTCCACCAGCCCGATATCAAGCGGGTCCTCGCGCCGTTTCCAGCCGGTGATGAAATCACTGCCGCGCAGCCCCGCCGACGCAAGCGCCGCAGGCACGGAGCCATGCCCCTGAAATGACGCAAAGGCACGGTCGAGCGCCGCATCGTTGAGCGCCTCGATCTCGGGGCGTTGGCCGTTGCCCGTCAGCCATTCGGCGATACGCTCGTATTCGGGGTCGTAGACGGGGGTATAAAGGATGCGGTGGATCGTCGTCGCGGGCACGCCACGCATCCGCAGCACGCTGGCCGCCTTGTTGGTGGGCGCAAGGATGGCCAGCGTGCGGGTATCGCGCTTGCGCCTGGGCTCGTAATCGCCCGAGACGATGTCGACACCCGCGCCTTTCATCGCCTTGTATAGCTCGGCCAGCAGCAGCGTCTTGCCCGATCCGGCCTTGCCCATCAGCGCCATCAGCCGCGGCTTGCCCTCGCGCAGGGGCAAGGTGGTGGCGTTGGTCAGATCGACGCCTGCCTCGCGTAACAGATCGGTGACGGCATCATAGGCCTCGGCCTGATCGTCGGAAAATGTGAGCGCGGGAAGTGTCATGGGCGGACTCTACAGGTCCGCCCCGGGGCTTGCCAGCCCTATGCAGCCACGTCGCGGCATGTTGTCTGGTCCGTGCCGAACGCCGCGTCGAACCAGCTGCGCGATTGCGCCAGCGGGATACCGGCGCGCGCGGCCACCTTGGCACGCGCGTCTTCGGTGAATTCCCACAGGCCGACGCTGATCTTTTCGCGGCTCGTCCCTTGCGAGCCCAGAATGTCGGGTGACGCGCCGATCATGCGGTAGATGCGCACCATGCGGGCGTCGAACACGCCGACGTAATGTTCGACTCCAAAGCCGGTCATGACCTCGCCGCCCGCCAGCATCAATGCGGCGGCGGTGTTGGCCGCGGTGTCGCGGGCCAGACAGAACCGGGTGCATTCCCAGATGATCGGGCTTTCGATGCGCACGCCGTCGGTCAGATGGATGAAATGATCGTTGACCATGGTCTGGCCGACCGTCGGGAGCAGCCGCATGGAGCCGCCGTGCGTGCCGTCGGGCTTTTCCCAGATCACATAAAGCGGGCCCAGCGCGTCGTATTGATCGTGTTCGAACCCGTCGTTGTCGACCTCGACCTCCCATCCCAGCCGGGTGCGGAACTGATCCGCGCGGTCGCGAAACATGGTGTCGCGCAGTTTTGCGTGTTGGGCCAGCTGGTCGCCATAAAGATACCGGATCATTTTTTTGTCCCTTCCCTGTCTGAGGATGGGCCAAAGATTTGCGATTGCCGGTTAAGGCGGGGTGAGCGGTTCGCGCCGCATGTTTACGAACGCATAAGGATTGCACGCGCACATCAGACCACAATCAGCCCCCGCGCCAGTGCCCGCGCGACCGCATGGGTGGTGTTCATAGCCCCCAGTTTGAATCGCGCGCTTTCGATATAGACCCGGAGCGTGTGTTCCGAGATCGACAGCTCTTCGGCCACCTGCGCGCGCGACAGACCCACAGCCAGCAGCGTCATCGCATCCACCTCTCGCGGCGACAGGGCCTGCGCCGTCTCGGGGGTGCGGTCCGGCTCCAGCCGCAGGGCTGCCGTGTTAAACTCGTATGCTACAAGGATAAAATCCCGTCGGTTGGTTTCAGCGAACCCCGCCCATATATCATCGTTCGACGAATGGTTCACCGTAAACAGCGCAAACTGCCCGTTCGGTCCCCGGATCGGAATGGAAAACCCCTGATTGCCGACGCCATGCGCCAGCGCGTCTTTCTGGAACGCCCGCGCCGCCCTGGAAGACCAGTCGAGCCGTTTCCAATCCACCGGATGAAACCGCTGAAAACAACCCAGAACCACCGGATCGATTCGCAGGTAGCCTTTTTCAAGGTAATGATTGACCCAGATTCGGTCGTAGGTGCCGACACCGTATTGTTCGCCCGTGCTGCTGACCCAATGGTAGACGATGTGGTCGATGCCGTAGAGATCGCGCACGGCGACACTGACGTCTTGCAAATCCTCATGCGAGCCGACGGTCTCTAACCTGTCGAATATCGCATCCAGCCGTGGCAGTTTCGCCGCATAGCCCACCGGCAACCCCTTTTTCACGCGACGCCATCTCGATCTGGGCCATGTCGCGCGCATCCTCAAGCTGCTCAGCAAGGGCTGGCAGCCCATTGGTATGAGCAAAAACCTTCAGGTCGGTAAGGACGTCTAGTATCCAGTCATTCGTCATGAGCGACTCTCTTTAACAGGGGTTAACGAAAGATTAACACAACCATAACATGTGCGGTTCGGGTTGAAAATTCGCAGATTCCAACTCCCCATAAATAGCGGGGTGACGGTTACCAAGTGATTGACGGTGTTGAAACGACCTTTCGGATACGCAAACGCCCGCGTCACCGGAGGGTGATTCGCGGGCGCTGTGTCGAACCGAATCAGACGGGTTGCGTTACGACCGTGCAGCCACGGCGTCCTCAAGCGTGCGCAGACCGGTGCGCGGGGCCTGCACCAGCACCGACATGTTGCCGGGTTTGTGTTCGTTGCGCATCATCTTCATATGCGCGTGCGGGATTTCATCCCACGGGAACACCTCGGACATGCAGGGATCGAGGCGGCGTTCAACCATCAGCTTGTTGGCTGCCGACGCCTGTTTGAGATGGGCAAAGTGCGATCCCTGAAGGCGTTTCTGGTGCATCCACATGTAGCGCACGTCAAAGGTGCAGTTGAACCCGGTGGTGCCTGCGCAAATCACCACCATGCCGCCCTTTTTGCACACCAGCGCCGAGACCGGGAACGTCGCTTCGCCCGGATGTTCGAACACCATGTCGACGCTGACGCCTTTGCCGGTGATCGCCCAGATCGCCTTGCCAAAGCGGCGCGCCTCCTTGAGCCATGCGTTGTATTCATCCGTGTTGACCGTCGGCATCTGGCCCCAGCAGTCGAATTCCTTGCGGTTGATCGCGCCCTTGGCCCCCAGATCCATGACAAACTGGCGCTTGTTCTCTTCCGAGATCACGGCGATCGCGTTGGCGCCTGCGGTGTTGATGAGCTGGATCGCATAGGACCCAAGCCCACCCGACGCGCCCCAGACCAGCACGTTCTGACCGGGCTTCAGGTCATGCGGCTCGTGACCAAAGAGCATCCGGTAGGCGGTGGCCAGCGTCAGCGTATAGCAGGCACTTTGCTCCCATGTCAGATGCTTGGGGCGCGGCATCAGCTGCTGCGCCTGCACAGAGGTGAACTGGGCAAAGCTGCCGTCCGCCGTCTCGTATCCCCAGATCCGCTGGCTGGGTGAATACATCGGATCGCCGCCATTGCATTCCTCGTCGTCACCGTCGTCCTGATTGCAATGGATCACGACCTCGTCGCCGATCTTCCAGCGTTTCACCTTGTCGCCCACGGCCCAGACGATGCCCGAGGCATCCGAACCCAGCACGGCATAAGGTTGCTTGTGGATGGCAAATGTCGACACCGGCTCGCCCTTGCAGGCCCAGACGCCGTTGTAATTCACGCCTGCGGCCATCACCAGAACCAACACCTCGTAGCTGTCGGGCACAGGCACATCCACCACCTCGACCTTGAGGGCCTTATCGGGTTCGCCGTGGCGTTCGGGCCGGATCGTCCATGCATACATCTGCTTGGGCACATAGCCCATGGGGGGCATTTCGCCGACCTCATACAGGTCTTTTTCGGGCGCGTCATAATGGGCCAGCGGCGTATCTGTATCCAGTGCCATGCGAAATCCTCCGGTCATCTTTCAAATGTGCCGCAGCGCAGAATTGCGCGGGTTCCAAGGTTTGATACGAGCACAGGCGCAACATTGCAACGCCCATGGCGTGCATTTTGTAATTTTATAACCGAGCGTCCGCAGCATTTTCCGGTGCCCCGGGGACCAGATGCCGGACCGAATTGGCATAATACCGCAGGCGGCTGGCCTTGTCGGGATTGGCTGCAAAAACGCCCTCCGTCTCGGTAACGATATGCCGCGAGGCCAGCGCGCGCAGCCCTGCCTTGGCCGAATAGGCCATCGAATTGCGCGCTATATGCACATAGGCTCCGGGCATGGAATCGGCCAGAACGCCCATCCGCGTCTCGATCTCGGCCGCGGTGCCCGGCCCCTGTTCCAGTGCAAGCGCCGCCAGCGGCACCGGCAGCACAGGCACCACGGCACCGATGCGCGCCATGATCTCGTGGCCCAGTTCATGCGTGGCATCGTCCATATCGCGGGCCAGAAACACCCGCAGCGACAGCGGCGCGCCAAAGCTGACGGCGGCATAGCCAAAGCGGTGGAACCGCCCCGTGATCCGCAGCCAAAGGGTTTTCAGCGCAAACCCCGCCACGACGCTGATCCGGGCATCGAACCGTCGCCCGCCCGCCTCGCCCGCATTGATCAGGATCGTGTCCTCAAGCACCCTGTCATAGTTCAGCGCCACGGGAACAAAGACCACATCACGCTCCTCGACGCCCGCATCGACGATGTATTTCAGCAGTCCCAGCTTGGGTTCGGCAAGGGCCCCGTCCAGGCTGAGCCCGCCTTCGGGAAACATCGCCTGCGTCACCCCCGCCTGCGTGGCCTGCGCCACGTAGCGCGCCAAAACCCGCCGGTAGAGCGCGTTGCGCGACCGACGGCGAATGAAATACGCCCCCATCGCGCGGATCAACCGGCTGAGCGGCCAGATATGCGCCCATTCGCCCACCGCATAGGACAATGCCGAACGGTCAGCGGCCAGATAGGTGACCAGCACATAATCCATGTTGCTTCGGTGATTCATGACAAAGACCACCGTCGCATCGGGGTCAATGGCGGCCAGCGCGTCTTCGGCATGATAACCCATGCGCACGCGGTAAAGCGCGTTGCTCAGCATCCTGGCCGCGCGAATCGCAAAACCGAAATAGGCGAACGCGCTGAACGACGGCACGATCTCGCGCGCATAGCGGCGGGCCAGCTCGAACGCCACATCCTCGCGCACACCATTGGTCCTGGCATGTTCGACGATCGCCCGCGTCACATCGGGGTCGTAGATCAGCCGCTGGATCATGTCGGTGCGCCGCGCCAGCTTGAACGGCTGAATCGGCCTCTCCAGCCGTTCATTCAGCCGCTTGACCGCGCGTTCCAGCCGTTTGCGGAAGAACCAGCGCACCGACGGCAGCAGAAAATGCGACGCGAATGTGATCGCGGCAAAGGCCATGATCAGCACAAAAAGCCAAATCGGAAGGGATATCGTCTGGGTCATTCCGATGCAGACTTGCAGCCCCGGTCCGCAAGGACAATATCTATCTGACGTCCGGGCATCATTCCCGCACACCGAAAGCTGTTGTCGCCCGGCCCCCAGTATCGCAAAATGAAACAGTGTCGCAAAATGAAACGGGCGCCTGACGCGCACCACAAGGCATGCCGCGATGCAGCGCATTTATACTTGCGTAAAGTGTCGCAAGTATGTAGCCAAACGCAATATTATTGCTCAGAGATCGGAGCCTGCCATGACGGACACCCCCAAGGACAAGCCCTGGCTGATCCGCACATACGCCGGCCATTCCACAGCCTCCGCGTCCAATGCGCTTTATCGCTCCAATCTGGCCAAAGGGCAGACGGGGCTCAGCGTGGCTTTCGATCTGCCGACGCAGACAGGATACGACAGCGATCATGTGCTGGCGCGCGGCGAAGTGGGCAAGGTCGGTGTTCCGGTCTGCCACCTGGGCGACATGCGCGCGCTGTTCGATGGCATTCCCGTCGAGCAAATGAACACCTCGATGACGATCAACGCGACCGCACCCTGGCTTCTGGCGCTTTATATTGCCGTGGCCGAAGAGCAGGGCGCGGACGTCAAGGCGCTGCAAGGCACCGTGCAGAACGACATCATCAAGGAATACCTGAGCCGCGGCACCTATATCTGCCCGCCAGAGCCGTCCCTGCGCCTGATCACCGACGTGGCGGCATTCTGCTATACGCATGTGCCCAAATGGAACCCGATGAACGTCTGTTCCTATCATCTGCAAGAGGCGGGCGCGACGCCGGAACAGGAACTGGCATTCGCATTGGCCACGGCGACTGCGGTTCTCGACGATCTGCGCGGCAAGGTGCCGGAGGACGATTTCCCGCGCCTCGTCGGCCGCATTTCGTTTTTCGTCAACGCCGGTATCCGCTTTGTCACCGAGATGTGCAAAATGCGCGCCTTCGTCGATCTCTGGGACGAGATTTGCGAGAAACGCTACGGCGTGACCGATCCGAAATACCGCCGTTTCCGCTACGGCGTGCAGGTCAATTCGCTGGGGCTGACCGAACAGCAGCCCGAAAACAACGTCTACCGTATCCTGATCGAAATGCTCGCCGTCACGCTGAGCAAACGTGCCCGGGCCCGCGCCGTGCAATTGCCCGCCTGGAACGAAGCATTGGGTTTGCCCCGTCCCTGGGATCAGCAATGGTCGATGCGGATGCAGCAGATCGTGGCGTTTGAGACGGATCTGCTGGAATACGACGATCTCTTCGACGGCAATCCGGCGGTCGATGCCAAGGTCGAGATGCTAAAGGAGGGCGCGCGGCACGAATTGGCGACGCTGGATGGAATGGGCGGCGCGATTGCAGCCATCGACTACATGAAGGCACGATTGGTCGACAGCAATGCCGACCGACTGGGCCGGATCGAGTCCGGTGAAACGACCGTGGTTGGCGTGAATAAATTCACCAATACCGAAGCCTCGCCCCTGATAGACGCGGACGGCGGCATCATGACCGTCGATCCGGCGGTGGAACAGGACCAGATCGACCGGCTCGAGGATTGGCGCGGCACCCGCGACGCCGCCGCCGTCGAACGTGCTCTGGCGGGTCTGCGCGCCGCCGCCAAAACAGGCGACAACATCATGCCCCCCTCGATCATCGCCGCCAAGGCAGGCGTCACCACAGGCGAATGGGCACAGGAAATGCGCGCGGCCTTTGGTGAATATCGTGGCCCCACAGGCGTGTCGCGCAACATGTCGAACCGCACCGAAGGGCTCGACGATATCCGCGCCGCCGTCGATGCGGTCAGCGACAGGCTGGGGCGAAGGATGCGGTTTCTGGTTGGTAAACCGGGGCTTGACGGACACAGCAACGGGGCCGAGCAGATCGCCTGCCGCGCCCGCGATTGCGGGATGGAGATCGACTACGAAGGCATCCGCCTCACCCCCGAAGAAATCGTGACCGCGGCACAGGACAACGATGTGCATGTCGTTGGCCTGTCGATCCTGTCGGGCAGCCACCTGCCCTTGGTCGAGGATGTGATGGCCCGGATGCGCAAGGCCGGATTGGGCCACATTCCCGTCATCGTCGGCGGCATCATCCCCGAAGGCGATGCAGCACGGCTGCGTGCGCAGGGCGTGGCCAAGGTCTATACGCCCAAGGATTTCGAATTGAACGCAATCATGCGCGATATCGTCGTGTTGGTCGACCCCGCGGCAGTGGCAGCCGAATAAACCCGTTATCCACGAATATGTCGGCGGGAATCCGCCTATGTGTTGTATTGACCGGAATAAACACCCTTTTTTTGGGAAAACAGCCAATACGACACAAGAATTCGCTTGATATTTATCTGACTTGGCGAAAAACCATTAGCCAATGCAAAACCAGAGGATATGGACGCAATGGAACTCGAAAAACTCTCGAAAGATGATCTGAAAAAATTGCAATCAGACGTGGACAAAGCGTTGAAGTCCGTGGAATCCTGCCGCAAGGATGAGGCCCGCGCCGCAATCGAAGCTGTCGCAAAAGAGCATGGCTTTACCGTCGAGGAGCTGATGCAATCGGCCCCCCGCAAGAGCACCAAAAGTGCTGCGAAATACCGCAACCCCGAGAACCCGGCGCAAACCTGGACCGGGCGTGGCCGCAAGCCGGGCTGGATTTTGGCCGCAATCGACGAGGACGTCGAGCTCACCACGCTCGAAATCTGATCGCCAAAGGCGCATCTCATGACAATTCACATCGGCGCAAAGCCGGGCCAGATTGCCGAAACGATTTTGATGCCCGGCGATCCCTATCGCGCGAAATGGGCGGCAGAGACGTTTCTCGATCAGCCGGAATTGGTCAATGAGGTGCGCGGCATGCTCGGCTTTACCGGCACGTGGCGCGGCAACCGCGTCACCATCCAGGGCTCGGGCATGGGCATGCCGTCGCTGTCGATCTACGCCAACGAATTGATCCGCGATTACGGTGCGAAAACCCTGATCCGGATCGGCTCGTGCGGCGGGATGCAGGACTATGTCGGCATCCGCGACGTCATCGTCGCCATGACCGCCTCGACCCTGTCGACGCCTTCGCGCGGCATCTTCAAGGAACTGAACTTCGCCCCATGCGCCGACTGGGCGCTCTTGCGCGCCGCCGTTCAAGCCTCTGAAAACAGAGGCGTCACGACGCATGTCGGCGGCGTCTATTCATCAGACGTCTTCTACGACGAACGCCCCGACCTCAACGAACAGATGGTCCGCCACGGAACCTTGGGCGTCGAGATGGAGGCGGCAGAGCTTTACATCCTCGCCGCCCGCCACAACATCCGCGCGCTCGCCGTGCTGACCGTTAGCGACCACCTGATCACCGGCGACGCCCTGCCCGCAAAAGACCGCGAGCAGAGCTTTGGCGACATGGTCGAAATCGCTCTTGAGGCCGCGTTCTCCTAAGCCGCCAGCCCGCGCCCCTTCAGCAACGCCTCGACTCCCGGCATGCGCCCCCGAAATGCGGTGTACAGCGCCTCGGCTTCGGCAGATCCACCCGCTGACAGGATATGCTCCTCCAGCTTGGCGGCGAGCCCCGCATCGAACGCATCGCCCACCTCTTCGAACGCCGCGAAAGCGTCCGCATCCATCACCTCGGACCACATATAGCTGTAATAGCCCGACGAATAGCCGTCCCCGGCGAACACATGCGCAAAATGCGGCGTCGCATGCCGCATCCCGATGGCGTGCGGCATCCCGATCCCTTCCAGAATCTCGGCCTGTTTCTGCATTGGATCCGCAGGTGGCGTGCCTTCGTGAAACGCCAGATCGACCAAGGCCGAGGCGACATATTCCACCGTCGAGAACCCCATATCGTAGGTGGCAGCGCCCAGCACCTTGTCGAGCATCTCGCGCGGCATCGCCTCGCCGGTCTCGACATGCGTCGCAAACCGCTCCAGCACCTCGGGCACCTCCAGCCAATGTTCATAAAGCTGGCTGGGCAGTTCCACAAAATCCCGCGCCACGGATGTCCCCGAAATGCTCTCGAACTCCACATCCGACAGCATTTGGTGCAGCGCATGGCCGAACTCGTGGAACAACGTCCGCGCATCGTCGTAACTCAGCAGCGCGGGCGACCCCTTGGCAAAGTTGCACACGTTGATGACGATCGGGCTCTGCGCCTCGGGTCGCTTGGCCTGCGACCGCATCGCCGAACACCACGCGCCCGACCGCTTTGACGCCCGCGCGAAATAATCCCCGATGAAAACAGCCACATGCCGTCCGTCCCGCGTCACCTCCCACGCCCGGCAATCGGGATGATAAAGCGGCACATCCAGCGGCTCGAACGCCAAACCAAAAAGCCGCGTGGCACAGTCGAACGACGCCGCGATCATCGCATCCAGCGACATGTAAGGCTTGAGCGCCGCCTCATCCAGATCATGCTCCGCCTTGCGCCGCTTCTCGGAATAATAGCGCCAGTCCCAAGGCTCCAACGGACCGTCAAAACCATCCGCCTTCAACATCGCCTCAAGGACCTGCGCATCCTCCAGCGCCCGCGCCCGCGCCGGCTCCCACACCGCCATCAACAGATCGCGCACCCGCGCAGGCTCCGCCGCCATCTCGGTCTCCAGCTTGTAATCGGCAAAGCTGTCATAGCCCAGCAACCCAGCCCGCTCGGCCCGCAGCCCCAGAACCTCCGCCGTGATCGCGCGGTTGTCCGTCTCGCCGCCCATCGCGCCGCGCGCAGACCACGCCCGCCACGCAGCCTCTCGCAGATCCCTGCGCGGCGAAAACTGCAAGAACGGCACGATCAAAGACCGCGACAGGGTCACAACAGGGCCACCGTCTCCGCCTGCATCCTGCGCAGCTGCAACCACAAATTCCGGCAATTCCTCAGGCTCCAGAGGCATCGACCAGCCCGCCTCGTCCGCCAGCAGGTTCTGCGTGAACTGCGTGCCCAACACCGCCAACCGGCCGGTAATCGCAGTCATCCGATCCGCCTTGGCCCCCGTCAACGCCGCCCCCGCCCGCACGAACCCGCGATGATGCAGCATCAACACCCGCGCCTCTTGCGCCGACAGACCCAGATCATCCCGCCGAACCCACAAATCCGCGACCCGCGCATACAGCGCCGCATTATTGGTGATCGCCGAAAAATGCGCGGCCAAAAGCGGTGAAAAATCCCGCTGCAACGCCTGCCGCTCGAGGTTGCTGTCCGCCCCCGCTACCGAGAAAAACACCGACAACACCTTGTCCAATGCCTCCCCGGCGCCTTCGAGCGCCACAATCGTATTGTCGAACGTCGGCGCCTCGGCCGCCCCGGCAATCGCGTCGATCTCGGCGGAATGCTCGGCCAAAGCCGCATCCAAAGCAGGCGCAAAATCCCCATCTGAAATCGCATCGAACGGCGCGATGCCGAACGGCCCGCCCCAGTCTGCCAAAAGTGCATTGGTCATGATCATGCCTTTCCGAACGGTTCAAACCGCCCCTGTTTCATCTTGCAAAATAAACCTCACGGGGGTGTGGGGGTGTGAAACCCCCGCTCCCGCACGCGTCACCGGTCCCGCCGTCGCATATAGGCCTCCAGCCGCCGCAACCCAAGCGACAGCGTCACCGTCATCATCAGATAGACCAGCGCCACCACGTTATAAGTCTCGAAATAGCGAAAATTGCCCGCCGCCGTCACCTTGCCCAGCTGCGTGACATCCAGAACCCCCAGCACGCTGACCAAAGACGAATCCTTGATCATCGCGATGAAATCATTCCCCAACGGAGGCAAAATCGTCCGGATCGCCTGCGGAAACACCACCAGCCGGAACCGGTGCCAGCGTGACAATCCCAACGCCTCAGCCGCCTCGATCTGGCCTTTGTCGACCGATAGAAGACCCGCTCGGAACACCTCGGAAATAAACGCCGAATAACCGATCATCAACGCAATGATCGCCCGCCACAAGAGCGAAAAGTCCCGCGTCCGCGCAGGCTCCAGCCCCAGCACATCGCCCACAGAATTGCGCAATGCCACCAGCGCAGGCGCAAACACGAACGCCACATAAAGCAGCAAGACCAGCATCGGAATCCCGCGCACGATCTCGACGTAGAACCGCACGCATTGCCGCACCACCAGCCATTTCGACATCGACCCAAGCGCCAGAAGCAACCCGATGACCGACGCCATGGAAAACCCCACCAGCGTCACGAAGATCGTCACCTGCACGCCCCGGCTCAGCGTGCCAAGGATCTGACGGCTCAGATCGTCATTCCAGATCTGCCACAGGAACCAGCCGAACAGCCCCGCGGTGACCACCAGCCACCACGGGAAATCATCATCTTTGCGACAATCGCTCAAGAGGTCATAGGTTCTATGGTCAGGTCCAAGAAATCCGCTGTGGCACCGTTGATTTCCATGACTAGTTTGGTGTTGTCATCAATCATACCAGCATTTACCCGCAAATCTTTGCCTCTGTGAGAGACAATCGCGCCGTCGTCACAAAGCGTCCAAATGCCATGAGAGAGACTGTTTCGGAACTCAACGACACTTTTTATTTTTTCAATAATGACTTCCAAACGGTCCTGTTTTTCCTTTGAAAGTTTTTTGCGGCCTTCCTTCCTTACCATTTCGATGCGATCCGACATTCTCGGATTTTTTTCGAGAAGCGCCCAAGTCTGTTTGCAAAGGTCTTCATCGTCGTCCATGAAACGTGCAAGCATCATCGCGAGACTGAATTCGACGTTGTTGAAAATGGCGCTGAAAACCCCAAAGCTGCATGCCACCTGATGATTGCCCCAGATGGCACCGGCAACCCTGATAGTATCATCGAATTTTGGTAACTGCCCAGCATGTTGGGTTGAAGAATATGGTTGACTGAACGGCTCGATCATGAATCAACGGATGCATGTCTCAAGGATCAAAATTCCCGCTTTTTCCCTT
>Ga0307981_1000147_pt1 | contig 75060 bp, 56 predicted proteins | sample OrgLakmetagen987_FD_201849 | JGI IMG/M metagenome (GOLD analysis project Ga0307981, IMG submission 201849) | Saline water microbial communities from Organic Lake, Antarctica - #987 | ecosystem: Environmental > Aquatic > Non-marine Saline and Alkaline > Saline | place: Antarctica: Organic Lake... | reverse complement strand
CCGGTAAGGTTGGGTGGTGGTTTTAATGTTCTGCCAGGGTAACCGGGACAGGCTTCTCGTCCTGACTGTTCCACAAAGCCTGCCTGAAAGGCAGACTTTGTGGCCCCGCCAGGACTTCCCGGTAGTACTTTTTTGGTGGTTTTAATGTTCTGCCAGGGTAACCGGGACAGGCTTCTCGTCCTGTCGTGCCCTGAGTGGCCCCGCCAGGACTTCCCGGTAAGGTTGGGTGGTGGTTTTAATGTTAGGCTAGGGTAACCGGGACAGGCTTCTCGCCCTAGCTGTTCCACAAAGCCTGCCTGAAAGGCGGGCTTTTGTGGCCCCGCCAGGACTTCCCGGTAGTACTTTTTTGGTGGTTTTAATGTTCTGCCAGGGTAACCGGGACAGGCTTCTCGTCCTGACTGTTCCACAAAGCCTGCCAGGCTTTGTGGCCCCGCCAGGACTTCCCGGTAAGGTATTGTGGTGGTTTTAATGTTAGGCTATGGGAACCGGGACAGGCTTCTCGTCCTAGCTGTTCCACAAAGCCTGCCTGAAAGGCAGACTTTGTGGCCCCGCCAGGACTCGAACCTGGATCTAGTGTTTAGGAAACACCTATTCTATCCCTTGAACTACGGGGCCAGAGTAAGCAATGGAGTGGAACGGCAACAGCCGTTTTTTGCGTTGCAAAGATAGAAAAAATCTACTGTTGGAAAATGTTGGCGCTGGCTATTTGTTGGTATAAAACCACTAACTTGCCTTTATGAATATAGAAGCATTCCGTGAATATTGCCTGGCGAAACCAATGGTAACAGAGACATTGCCCTTCGGCCCGGAAACCCTGGTGTTTAAGGTAGCGGGAAAGATGTTTGCTGCGACCGGGCTGGATGAAGAAATGTTCAGAGTGAACCTCAAGTGTAATCCGGAGCGGGCGCAGCAGCTAAGAGAAGCACACCCTCAAATCATTCCTGGCTGGCATATGAATAAAAAGCACTGGAATACCGTCTACTTTGAAGATGGACTGCCAGAGGATTTGCTGCGGGAGTTGATTGATCATTCCTATATGCTGGTGGTCGGGAAAATGCCTAAACGTGATCGGGAGGCTGTACTGCAGGCACTGGAACAACTTTAAGTCCTTGTTGCTTAAGCAGGCGTAGCACCCCCTTACCGCCATAAAGGTGGCCGGCCCCGATGGCGCAGAAAACAGTTTGCTCTGCTATTAAATGGCCGATGCGGTCTGCCATGACCTTATTGCGATGGTAGAGCATCTGATAACGCATGCCGGACAGGCTGCGTTTAGAAGATTGGTGCAGTTGCGGGAGGTTGCCTTCTGCATAGAGTGAAGCGAGGCAGAGCAAGTGCCGCCGGTGTTGCCTGAACCGGCGCGCCATGGCTACGATAGACTGGGCCTGCACTTCCGGAGAGATTTCTTTCAACACCTGTAGTTGTTCTTCATAGGTCTCAATACCCAGAATCTTCTTTTCCTGTTGTCGGGCATAGCGCCAAAGCATTTCATCGAGAGCAATGGGATGGTCTTCCTGTAAAAGGCTTTCATTGATTAGGTTGCTAATCAAAAGCGGAGATAATTTTCGCAGCGGGTAAATATCTATTTGCAATGCCCGCAAAAAGAATTGGCGCACTTTCTTCAGCTTATGGGGCGAAAGCATCGACTCAATTGAATGCGCAGGTGTTTGTTCCATCAGGCGGAGCTGAGCCTCATGATCGATGCTGCCCAGGTCAAATTCAAGGGCAAGAGCCTGGCACTGCTCAATATACAGGCAGGCCATTTGATAAAAAGTGTAAGCTTTCTGGTCCTTAACGTGCATGGTCCCAAAAACATAGGAGCTAGCCTGTTGTCCGGGAGGGCAGACCGACCATAGCATGGTATGATTTTTATTTGGCGGCATAAAACAATGGGTGATGCAAAAAACGTAAAGCCGTTGCTGGGGTTAATTCAGCAACGGCTGTTATCTGTCCGACGAGTAGACCGTTTTTCAGGCTTTACTCGTAACGGTAAGGCAGGACTTTGGCATCCTTTACTGTAGAGAGTGTCATTAGGGTCTTCAGGCGCTCAATCTCGTCAATTTGAGAAAGCGTCTTGAACAAGAGCTTCTCATAAGTAGGAATATCCTTACAGACAATCTTGATCAGAAAGTCTGCTTCGCCTGTGATGATATAGCACTCCGTAATTTCCTCGATCTCTTTGATCTTCTCGAGAAAGTGGTTAAGGGCATTTTCTTTTTGCCAAGCCAGGGATACCAATACGAAGGTTTTTACATTCAACCCAATAGATTGCGGGTTTACCTTCGCATGATAGCTTTCAATGACAGTGGAGTTTTCCAGTTTTTTCACACGCTCCAGGGTAGGGGCAGGTGAAAGGCCTATCCGTTTAGATAGCTCCAGATTCGTAATTTTGCTGCTTTCCTGAAGGATTTTCAGGATTTTGAGGTCAATTTTGTCTAGTTTTTCTGACATTTTCCTGTTGATTATTCAGTTTTTACAAAGCTGCTTCAATATATCGACAAAAACAACTATTTGCAAAACCCAATGGCGTATTTGATGATAAAAAATTTTGCAAAACGGCAATTTGCCAAATATACAAAGGGTATGTGATTATACAGCGAGCACGTATAATGTGCTCGCTGTATTTTGTACTTCGTGCGGTATCTCCGGTTTATGGGAAGACGCCAAGCGATAAATAATCGCTGCTGATTTTATTAATTGCGCTTATGAAGGAAGCTGTACGGAGGTCTTCTACTTTCCGTTTGCGCAGCATGATTTCACGAATTTGCTGATACGCTGTAATCATGGTTTCTTCCAGACCCGAGCGTACCAGGTCGATTTCTTCCGCACCACGTGCCACCATCATGCGCTCCCTGTCGGTGACGCTCTTGCCAGTTGTTCGTTCGATCAGGTTTACCAGGTTTTGGTTGACCTTCTGATTGAATCGTTTCTCCATGCGCCCAAACCGCATATGGGAGAGGTTTTTTAGCCACTCAAAATAGGAAACAGTAACACCGCCGGCGTTGAGATAAACGTCAGGGATGATAAGCTTGCCATTTTTTAAGAGTACCTCTTCTGCCATCGATGTAATCGGCCCGTTAGCTGCTTCTGCAATTATTCTTGCTTTGATGCGGTGGGCATTTTCAGTAGTGATCTGGTTTTCCAGTGCTGCTGGGACCAGGATATCGCATTCCAACTCCAGCGCACGGGTCCGGTCTTTTTTATCCAGGTTTTGAGCACCTGGAAAACCAAGGATTGACCCGGTCTCCTTGCGGAATTTGAGCAGCTCGAAGATGTCGATGCCTTTCTCATTGTAGATGGCGCCTTCCACTTCTCCGACGCCCACAATGAGTGCGTCGCCTTCTTCCTGAGCAATGGTAGCCGTATAGGAACCCACGTTACCCAAGCCCTGCAAAACGATTTTTTTGCCAGCGATACCACGGTCGAGCCCTAACTTCTTCATATCATCAGCCTGATCGCAGGCCTCACGGATACCATAATATACCCCACGGCCGGTGGCTTCTGTGCGTCCCCGGATACCACTTTGGTTGACGGGTTTGCCGGTCACAGAACCCGCGGCATCAATGTCGTCGCCTTTGAACGTGCGGTAGGTGTCATAAATCCAGGCCATTTCCCGTGACCCTGTTCCATAGTCGGGTGCAGGGACATCGACAGATGGGCCAATCATATTACGCCGTATCAGTTCGGTGGTGTACCGGCGGGTGATTTTCTCCAGCTGAGAAGGCGTGAACTCCCAGGGGTTTATTTTTACCCCGCCCTTAGCCCCTCCGAAAGGGACATCAACTATGGCACACTTGTAGGTCATCAGGGTGGCAAGCGCCATTACTTCTTCCTGGGTTACGTGGTTACTGTAACGAATACCACCTTTTGTCGGAGACCGGTGGTGGCTGTGCTGTACACGATAGGCTTCAATTACCTTGTATTCATTTCCTACTTTGACGGGGAAGCGCATTTGGTATACCGCATTGCATTCCCGGATTAGGTCCAGCAAGCCCCGGTGAAGACCGGTATGCTGTGCTGCTTTTTCAAAGTAGTTTTGAACACTCTGATAGAAGCTCGTTTGTGATTTTGGTTCGAGATCAATCATTGTCCTTAATTTGGTTTTCTAATTTGGTTAGCTTCCTGTCGAGATAAATGAGGAATAGGACAATACCCGCAAATATGGCCAGGATGACAGCGACTACAACGTAAATCTTCCCTGTACTACGCATGAAGTCTGCATCTCCGGTTTGGGCGTGGAGCGCAGAAACTAAGGTAAGTAAACTCAGGATTGAAGACAGGCGCTTTTTCATCATTGTTGGTCCTATTTGTTTGGCTTGGCCAGGTATGCCTCATCGGCTACCGACAATAGAATTTCGTGAGCTAAAGTCGTTTTAATTTCTCACACCGCAAAATAAAATTTGGCTTTTCGAGACCAAATTTTGAGTTAAGCTCCAAACGTCTGCTCACCTTTATTTCTACGGGTTAAGACTAAGAGCATGTTTGGAGCTCGCTCCGATTGCAAATCAAGGATTTATGAACCTGGCGTCGTCTTTTTTGACTTATTTGACCCGCCAAATGCGCCAAAAAAAGACTTAGCCAGAACCACAACTCCTTGATCTTCATGACGAACCCGCTCCAAACATGCTCTAACGGCTGGTTAGTGCGTATAGTGTGCAATAAGGGCTAATGTTTTCTTTTCGTCGAGCCACCCTTCAAAAGTGTTGGTCCCGAGCCCATCGTAGTATAAAAACCACGTTTCGATGATGTGGCGGGCTCCATCGTAGCGGATGCTGAATTCCGTGAAACTTTCGGGGGACAAGGTTTGTAGCGTGGTATCCATAGGGATGGCGATGATTTTAGTATCAAGCTGGCCTTCATCCAAAAGCTGTAGTGCACCAATGGCACGAGCTTCAATTACTGTTCCGGTTGGCAGGGCTTCACACAATAACAAGACGTCAATCGCGTCGCCGTCTCCACCTCCACTTTCGGACATAATAGTAGAAGGGATAAAGCCGTAGTTGCCCGGGTAGGGTAGAAAGTCGATTATGCGGTCCCGCCCGTCCCGCTGATCCGTTTGATAAGTGCCCGTTGAAGACTGATACTCTATCTTCTTATTGGTGCCGGCGGGGATTTCAATGACAACATTGATGCCGTTTTCAGTTTGGGCAGGGTAAGATTTAGGGTCGGCGGGTGTTGTGGTGGGGCTGCACGCGTAAAACGCCAAAGCCAGAATCAGGATAATCCAGTTTTTCATAGAATGGAGTCTTCTTTTTTACGACAGTACCTCAATCAAAACAGGGGCACTGTTTATACAGCTGCCCCTGTTTAAAATCAGATGAATTTTTCAGAGATAGAATTTACGCATTGACAGCTTGTCCCTGTACTGGAACAATCCATCCATGCTTATCTTCAATTTTACCGGAGCGCATACCATCAATCTGTGCTTTGATGAATGGGCCGACTTTGCGCTCCTCAACAGGAGGCAACTCCATTTCAAAATCCTTGTAGGCAATCTTGGAAACATGGGCAACAACAGCAGCCGTGCCGGATCCAAAAACTTCCTGCAACTTGCCCGCTTTATAGACTTCAACGATTTCGTCAATAGGAATAGCCCGCTCTTCTACTTCGTAACCATGTTCCGGCAAGAGCTTCAGGATGGTATCGCGGGTAATGCCAGGGAGTATGCCACCGTCCAACTTCGGAGTGACGACCTTGCCATCAATCACGAAGAAGATATTCATAGTGCCCACTTCCTGAATATATTTGAACTCTTTGCTGTCCAGCCACATCACCTGATCGTATCCCTTTTCATTGGCGCGCTTAGCTGGCAGTAGGGAGGCAGCATAGTTGCCGGCCACTTTGGCCTGACCGGTTCCTCCTTTCACTGCGGCACGCGCAAATTCCGTATCAGCAATAAGGCTTACCGGCTTTGCATAATAGGGGCCTACGGGTCCGGTGAAAATGATAAAACGGTAGGTTGCGGATGGCTTGACGCCAATAAACTCGTCCATGGCAAACATGTATGGGCGGATGTACAGTGCACTGCCCTCTTGTGGAGGTATCCAATTGCTGTCAATGTCAATCAGAGTATGAAGGGCTTCCAGAAACAAGTCTTCCGGAACATCAGGCATACATATTCTGCGGGCAGAGTTGTTAAACCGTTTTGCATGCATTTCCGGCCGGAGGAAGAAAGGCTTCCCATCAAAGGATTTCGATGCTTTCATACCTTCAAAAATGGCCTGCCCGTAGTGCAGTACCATAGCAGCGGGGTGCATGTCAAACCGGCCAAAAGGAATGATGCGGGCATCATGCCATTCACCATCTTTGTAGTCAGCGACGAACATATGGTCAGAAAATACCCGGCCGAATGGAATGTCGTCAAAATTCACCTCAGACAAACGTGAATTTTGAGCTTTTGTGATTTTTATATTAAATTTCATCTGCAATATTTTTAATGCGAAAGTAAGAAAAAATCATAAATATTCTATATTTGGAATAATTATGGACTTTTACTTATCTATAATTTGGATTTTTACCTTTTTTTAAATCAAAAATTTTGAAACCAACCTTTTTTGACTTTCATCTTTTCCCTGTTCCGGAAAGCGTGCTGCCCAAAAACACCGTGAAAGGTGCGGGGGAAGAAGAGGTTTGGATATGGTACGAAGCGGGCAAGGCAGAACAATCCGAGATGGAAAGTTTTCTGACCAACGTTTTTGGCGCTGCCAAAATTGATCTCGCACAACATACCAGATATACTTGTTTAACAAAGGATGAATCCATAAGTTTCAGTCAGATCAAAGGTGCAGATTCAGCCAGGTTTGTGTTCTTATTTGGTGTTGATGCGAAGCGGATTGGGTTGCACTTTGACCTGCAACCTTACCATCCGGTGAAATTCGGTGAGGCTACTTACGTCTTAGCGGATCCAATCACTGAGATATTTGAAGAACGGCAAGCAGGGAAAAAAGAGAAATCAGGTCGGCTTTGGCATGCCCTGAAGTCTTGTTTTAATACTTAATTAATTAAAAACCAATATATTTCATGCAATCAATTGTATTCGCAACCGGCAATCCTAATAAAGTAGCGGAAGTCAGCCAGTTGCTGGAGCGTAAACTGGAAATTCGGAGCCTGGAAGATATCGGCTGCGACGAGCCGCTGCCAGAGACCAGCCCAACTATTCCTGGAAATGCCTCTGAGAAGGCCTGGTATGTGCAAAAAAATTACAAAGTTGACTGTTTTTCTGAAGATACTGGCTTGGAAGTTGATGCGCTTAACGGAGAGCCGGGTGTTTATTCTGCCCGGTACGCTGGTCCTGCTCACGACGACGAGGCCAATATGAGCCTGCTCCTTGCCAATATGAAGGGAGAGGAAAACCGGAAAGCCCGCTTTCATACTGTCATTTCACTTATAATAGAAGGCAAAGAGCACCAGTTTGAAGGAACGGTGGAAGGGCAAATTATCCACCATAAAAAGGGCAACCAGGGATTTGGGTATGATCCGGTTTTTATGCCGGATGGTTACAACCGGACTTTCGCTCAGATGTCATCGGAAGAAAAGAGCAGTATAAGTCACCGTGGACAGGCCATTCGCAAGCTCGTGGCGTTCCTGAAAGAGAAAGTTTGATTAGAGTTTATGAATGCAGGTTTTGTATAGGACATGGATTAGGATTTTTTGCCAGACCAAGACCTGTCCCGCCAGACAGCGGGAGAGCGCCCGGAACCTAGTAGCCATAGCTACTAAGGTGAGAACGTGATGCAGAGCTGGTGAAAAAGATAATTCAGGGGCATACAAAATTTACGTTCATAAACTCTGTTAAAACGCAGGTTTTTCTTAATTTGTCAAATTCGTGTAATGACTTTTAGTGTATGTTTGGAGCAAACGAGAGTTGATAATCAAAGAGTTGTGGTTATGGCTAAATGGAAAAATGCGCGTTTGGCGGAGCCTGCCCCGCGAAATTGCGGGGTCAAATAAGTATTTTTCCATGACGTCCCGTATTTTTACGGGATTCACAAGGCTTTGGTTATCAGCCGAAGTGCACCTCCAAACATACACTTAGTCATTGGAGTACACATTTAGATCCTTCTTAACCTACTTCGATCATGAACGCTGATAATTTTAGCAAATACCTGCAGGACCGCTCATTACTGCATCAAGTGCCTTATGAAGAGCTCAAAACTCTGGCGATGCAGTACCCATACTGTCAACCCTTGCAGTTATTGATGCTAAGGAAGAGTTTGCAAGACAAACGAAAAGACTGGGAATTCGCTTTGTCGAGAGTGGCGGCAACCACAAGTGACCGAAGCTTACTCTACGCAGAAGTGGCTGAGAATATCGAGTCTGACCAGGAGGAAGAGGTCTTCCAGCTTTCACAGGATTTCCTGGAGCTTAGTAGCTTCGATGCTGAGGCGGAAGAGTTGGAGTTAGCGTCGCTGGATAGGGACACCACTGTCACGGAGCCGTCTTTAGAGCTGGACTTTTCAGGGGTATCATCAGCTTCGGGCGAAGCGGACTACAGGCCTGAAAACGATATCCCTACCTCAGGAGGTGCTGGAGAAAAATCAGATTTCTCGTCTCCCGGGGAGAAGAAATCTCCGGAAGAGGAAATAGATACCTGGAAAAACCAGGAACTTGAAGCATTAGAGGCTGCGCTGAATGTGGTCACCTCTGCCCCCTCAATGGATACTACGGTAAAAAAGGAAACCCGTCCAGAAGACCTGTCCCGGACAGGAAAACTGGAGCAAGTGGTTGCTACGGCTGTTTCGATTGCAGGCATTTTGGAGCCTGTTGATACAGAGGAGCAGCCTGCGGAAGAATTCAACCACGACCGTATGGCACCTCATGAGCCTTTGCACGCCCTAAAGCCTTCACCCCGGCCTAAAAGCTCTTTTACCAGCTGGGTGGCTCAGTTCCAGCCCCCTGATATTCAAACCCAGCTGAGCGATATTATGGAGTCCAAAAAAATGGAAGACAGGCGCGTGTTGCGGAAAAATAAAAAGAAGGAATCGAATAGCAATGTAGACGAAATTGTTTTGCAAAGCATCACTGAAAATGGCAACCTGGTTTCAGAGACACTGGCTAATGTACTCGCTAAACAGGGGCAAAGCGAAAAAGCTGAAGAAATGTATCGCCGGTTGATGTTGGTTTTTCCAGAAAAAAGTGATTACTTTGCGCAGCAAATTTCGAATATAAAAAGAGATTAAGATATGCTGACTACGATGACTGTTTTGACTGCCCTTGTCTGTGTGTTGCTGATGGGCGCAGTTTTGATTCAAAACCCTAAAGGTGGTGGTGTAGACTCTACTTTCGGTGGATCTCAAGCCAATCAAATGTTTGGTGCTGCCAAGTCTACAGATTTCATTGAAAAAGCCACATGGTACCTTGCTATCGCGCTGTTCGTACTCTGCATCATCACGAGTATGATGGTTGGTGGTACAGAGGGTGCAATCCAACAGTTGCAGTCTCAGTAAGGAGATAACGGCTAAAGCCATTAAAGGGCTGAATGAAAGCAAACAAGCTTCATTCAGCCTTTTTTTATGCGAATTTGCCTTCTATGCCACCCCTGTTTGTCTACGGCACTCTACTATTCCCGGAAATGCTGAATGCTCTCCTGAGTCGGGTGCCCCGCTATCTTGATGCCACCCTGCCTGAATACAGGCGGTTCTCTATTCACGATGGACCTGACGTCCGGCCATACCCTGCCATCCTGCCTGAGCCCAAAGCACTCGTGAAAGGGGCATTACTATTGGGATTGTCCAAAGAGGAAGGTCAAATACTTGATGCGTACGAGGGTGAGGGTTACACGAAGACCGCTTGTCAGACTATAAATGCTTGCCAAACTCCGAAGGAGTGATAGAGAATTGACTGGGGCAACGGCCCCAGGAATTTAATGGCCGTTGGTTTAAGCCCTCTAAGGGCGGCAATTTGTGCAATTTGTTATACACACCGCATAATGTCTATTAATAAACTTTAATATCTTTTTTATAAATTGGGGTCCATCCCTCCCAAACACTTCTTGAACAACGCTGAAATCAGACTATAATTTACCCAACTGATCATTTGTTCACCTTGGACAAGTGGCGTTTAAACACAAATAGGCATGAAAAAAACCCTTTACCCACTGCTTCTGCTATGCTTTTCCCTTACACTCTCTAATCATTCAGCTGCTCAAACCTGGTTCAGGGATGCAACGGCCCAGGATGCATCCCGCCTGGGCGGTGACCGGCAAATCCAACCTTCTGAAGCCCGGATTATAGGTGTTGACCTGGAATTAATTAAAGACCGGTTGTCTGAAGCACCGATGTGGCATACTCCTGACGCCAGGCTTAACGCGTTAACTATAAAGCTCCCTTTGCCAAACGGGCATGACCGGACCTTTAAAGTAGTAGAGGCACCAGTTATGGACGATGGCCTCTCGGCCCGTTTCCCCGCTATGCGTTCCTTTGCCGGGTACAGCACAGAAGATGGTACAGCTTATGCACGTTTTGGCTACACCCATAAAGGCTTTCATGCGATGATCCTTTCTGGTATGCACAGCACGGTTTTTATTGATATCTATTCGAGTGGGCAAACCCGTTACCACCAGGTTTATTATAAATCGGATTATTCAGGGATCCCTGACAACGACTTTAATTGCCGCATGGAGGAAGAAGCTTCGGAGATTCCTGTCCCTGAAATAGCCCCTGCGGCACTGCTCGGCGATTGCAGCCTGCGGGATTATCGACTGGCGATTGGCTGTACAGGAGAGTATGCGCAGTTTCATGGTGGAACGATACCAGATGTACTGGCTGCCTACAACGTAGCTATGACGCGTGTGAATGGCGTATATGAGCGCGAATTTACCATTCATATGGATTTAATGGACCAGACAGACCAGGTCATATTCCTGGATGCTGATACAGACCCTTATTCTAATAATAGCTCCGGAACTTTGCTGGGAGAAAACCAGGCTACCCTTGACGAAATCATTGGGTTTGATAACTATGATATTGGGCATGTTTTTAGTACCGGTGGGGGAGGGGTGGCTTCTTTAGCTTCCGTTTGCACGAACCGGAAAGCCCGTGGTGTAACAGGCTTGCCTTCGCCGATCAATGACCCCTTTTATATTGATTACGTTGCTCACGAGATTGGGCACCAGTTTGGGGCTAATCATACTCAGAATAACAGTTGTAACCGGGCTGGGGCTACCGCTATGGAACCGGGCAGTGCCTCTACCATCATGGGGTATGCAGGCATTTGCTCGCCTAATGTCCAAAATAACAGCGATGATTATTTTCATGCCATTAGCATTCAGGAAGTTACCAATACGATTGAGTTTGGCGCAAGCAGTACCTGCCCGGAAATAATCGATTTGGACAATACCGGGCCCCAAATCACTTCAGGGCCAGGTACCTTGTTTCTACCTGTCTCGACGCCATTTTTTCTGACGGCTGATGCCATGGACGCGGAAGGTGATGCGATGACCTACTGCTGGGAACAGATGGACAATGAGGTGGCAACGATGCCGCCGGTCTCTGCAAGTACAGAAGGGCCTGCCTTCCGGTCATTATTGCCGGTGCCTTCGCCCACTCGTTATTTTCCTAACCTCTCCTCTGTGGTATCTAATACGCCCGATGCCTGGGAGGTGCTTCCTTCTGTCTCCCGGGCCATGGATTTCCGCTGCTCGGTTCGGGACAACTTCCCGGGTGGGGGATGTGTGAACAGCACTGACGTAGCGTTGATCTTTTCCGACGATGCAGGCCCTTTTGTGGTACAGCAGCCCAATACCGATCTTATATGGCAGGTAGGCGATTTAGAAACAGTGGCGTGGGAGGTAGCCGGTACTGATGGAGCACCGGTGAATTGCAATGAAGTCGACATTTACCTGTCTAAAGACGGAGGCTTTACTTATCCCATTCTGCTGGCGCAAAATGTGCCCAATGATGGCGCCCAGGATATTATTGTCCCGCTGGAGTTGACTTCGGCAGCGAGGGTTCAGGTCGTGGCTTCAGACAATGTTTTTTACGATATTTCAGACGAAAATTTCGCAATTCAGTTGCCGCCAAGCCCTACTGTGCTTATGGCGCTGACACCCTCGGCAATAGCTTTGTGCGCTGACACTTCCGCATCTTTTGAAATCGTTACTACCTCTATTGCTGGATTTGGAGAGACGCTGGAGCTTTCTGTAACGGGGCTGCCCACTGGAGCGATAGCGACATTCAGTGCCAATCCGGTGGCACCTGATGCCACCACCGTCCTTACGGTTAGCAACCTTGAAAATTCGGCATCCGGGCTTTACGAGCTGTCAATTGAAGCCAGTAGCCCCTCTTTAAGCAAAACCGTCACGGTTGAATTGGAAGTAGCTGCGGATGCTCCGGTACAACCGGCACATTTGTTGCCAATCGCTGGTGCACAGCAGGTGCCTGTCAATACGGTACTTACCTGGGGAGCATCGAGCTTTGCGGATCAGTATCAGGTAGAAGTGGCTACCTCGCCGTTATTTGGAGCGGAAACGGTGATCTCTGCGGTTTTGACCGACACCACCTATGCATTAGCAGGCCTTCAGGACCATACCGTCTATTACTGGCGGACCATACCGGTAAACGAGTGCGGCGAAGGGGAGGCAACGACCTGGTCCAGTTTCCAAACGATCGGGAATACTTGTATTGAGTATCTGGATGCTGCGCCTGACCTGGAAATACCGCCTAGTGGGACCGGCGAGTTTTCCACTACCTTATTTGCAGATGACGAGTTTCTGATCGAGGACTTCAATGTTGGCTTGATCGTAGATCATACCTGGATAGGCGACTTATCTGCTACCCTTACCGCTGAAGACGGAACAATCGTTACCTTATTTGATCAGCCTGGCGTACCCGGTTCTGATTTCGGTTGTTCACAGGATAACCTGCTGGTTGATTTTGATGATGAGGCCATGCTTACTGCGGAGGATTTTGAAAACACCTGTGCCTCAGGTGGCTCCCAGGCAATCTCGGGGACATTCCGGCCTTTAACCCCACTCGCTGCATTTGAAGGCCTATCGGTTGGAGGTACCTGGACGCTAACGATCAGCGATGCCTTTAATCAGGATGGCGGTGCACTGGTAGCCTGGTGGATTGAGGCCTGCCCTCCCGCCGAGGCTCCTTCACCGGCAGATACGATTGCCAATACAGCACTGGAGGTGCCATATGCACAGGAAGAAACGATCTCATCAGCCTTCCTGGCTTACGAAAAAGAAGGAATTACTCCCGAAGATATTACCTATCGCTTGATAGCCTTACCCGAACATGGTACCCTTCAGGTAGAGGGTTCAGGGGTACTTGGAATAGGGGATGTATTCAGTCAGGCCGATATCAACGCCGGATTATTTACCTACCAGCATGATGCAAGCCTTACAACGGCAGATGAATTTGTCTTTGACCTTACTGATTCAGCTGGTGGCTGGCGCTCTTCAGAAACTTTCCAGCTTTTAATCGCTGATCCAGCAGTGCTTTCGGCTATGGCATTGGAAGCAAGCTCTATTAGCTGTGCAGGAGCAGCCGATGGTGTAATTGAAGTAGTTGTCTCCGGTGGATTGCCGCCCTATAATTTTGCTTTGAATGGCGGCACTCCGCAAGAAATTTCTGTTTTTGGTAACCTGCCTGCCGGAGATTACGCTGTTGTTGTCACTGATGCATCAGGGCAGGAAACGGTACTTCCTGTCATTAGCTTTGTAGCACCGGAACCGTTGGCGTTATCAGCCAGTACTTCAGTTAATACCCTGGTGCTCGAAGCATCGGGTGGTACGGCGCCTTATCAGTTCAGCATTGATGGTGGGCAATCATTTGGAGAGGCTTTCACGTTTGAAGGGCTCGCCAATGGTGCTTACGAGTCCGCCGTGGAGGATGCCAATGGTTGTCTGACTACGGCTTCTTTTACGATCAACCTGCTGCAGAGTGCTGAGGTCAGTACCACCGAAAGTAGTTGTGCCGGCACAGCAGATGGAAGTATCACGGCAGTTGACATTCAAGGTGGAGAAGGGCCCTACACCTATAGTCTGAGTGGCGGCGACAGTCAGTCAAATCCGGTCTTTACAGGACTGGGCGAAGGCCTTTATGACTTACAAATTACGGATGCTAACGGGAGCCAGCTTGTTATTGAGCAAATTCTGATTGATGCTCCGGATCCGTTGACGCTGAATACGGCCCTGGAGAGTAACGACTTAATGCTGGAAGCTAACGGGGGAGTGCCACCTTACCAGTACAGTATCGACGGCGGGGATAACTTTGGCACTCCAAATACCTTTACCGATCTGCCAAATGGTACTTATAATGTAGTGGTGGTGGATGCCAACGATTGTACGAGTGAGAAGGGCATCACGATTAACCTCATTGTTTCCGCCGACATAACGGTTACGGATGCTGGTTGCAACGATTCGGCAGATGGTAGCCTGGTGATTAATTCTATTGAAGGTGGTGAAGCGCCTTATGCTTACCAACTGGGAGAAGGAGCGGTTCAGGATAGCCCGGTATTTGATAACCTGCCCGCAGGCGTTTACGATCTCACTATGATCGACGTTGATGGGAATTCCCTGGAAGTGGAGGGCTTGGTGGTCAGTGCACCGGCTCCGCTGACCTTGTCTGCCGATGTGGATTTAACGAGCATTGCATTATCTGCTTCCGGCGGCACCCCGCCGTATTCGTACAGTATCGACGGTGGAAGCACCTTTGTTACAGACCCGGTTTTCACCGGACTGTCTAACGGAACTTATACCCTGGTGGTACAAGATGCGAATGGCTGTGCAATTGCCGGGCAAGCTCTTGTGAACGTGCTCGTCGATGCCGCTATTGATGTATTGGATGTAAGCTGCGCAGGGGCGGGAGACGGTGTTCTTACCGTTAGTGGTGTGCAGGGCGGTGAGCCTCCTTTTTCCTACAGCCTCAACGGTGGGGATGAGCAAAGCGACTCCGTGTTTGACAATTTAGCAGCAGGGACATATAGTATCCAAATTACTGATGCCAACGGAAGTGTACTCACCCCGGAAGATGTCCTGGTTTTGGAGCCATCACTCCTGGAGCTGAATATCGATGTTGATGGTCCTTTCCTTGCTCTTCAGGCGACAGGCGGCACACCGCCCTACATTTACAGTATTGATGGTGGTGCGACATTCATGGATTCAGGTGATTTTGCGGATCTGGATAATGGAGAATACGAGGTGGTCGTACAAGATGTGAATGGCTGTGCAATTGCCGGGCAAGCTCTTGTGAACGTGCTCGTCGATGCCGCTATTGATGTATTGGATGTAAGCTGTGCAGGGGCGGGAGACGGTGTTCTTACCGTTAGTGGTGTGCAGGGCGGTGAGCCTCCTTTTTCCTACAGCCTCAACGGTGGGGATGAGCAAAGCGACTCCGTGTTTGACAATTTAACAGCAGGGACATATAGTATCCAAATTACTGATGCCAACGGGAGTGTACTCACCCTGGAAGATGTCCTGGTCCCGGAGCCATCACTCCTGGAGCTGAATATCGATATTGATGGTCCTTTCCTTGCTCTTCAGGCGACAGGCGGCACACCGCCCTACATTTACAGTATCGATGGTGGTGCGACATTCATGGATTCAGGTGATTTTGCGGATCTGGATAATGGAGAATACGAGGTGGTGGTACAAGATGCCAATGGCTGCACCTTTAATACGACAGCCGTTATCAATATTATTGTCAATGTGAACCTGGATGTCAGCAACTTATCATGTGCTGGCTCGGCAGATGGTAGTATTGAGGTGCTTGAAGTTACTGGTGGCAATCCTTCCTATACTTATCAATTAAATGGCGGTGCCTTTGTAGAGGACCCGTTTTTTGATGGGTTATCAGCGGGTACTTATGAATTGAATATTATGGATAGCGAAGGCTTTATTTTTGTCAGTAGTATCGAATTACTGGAGCCAGCCGCTTTAGAAGCTATAATCGCTGTTATTGAAGATAGCATTTCTATAGAAGCGTCGGGCGGTACATTACCCTATAGCTACAGCATTGACGACGGTGTAACCTTCTCTGAGCTTCCTATCTTTTCTGAGCTGCCCAACGGGGAATACAGTGTCTTGGTTAGGGATGCGAATGGCTGCCTGAGCGTATTACAGATCGTAACTGTTATGGTATCCGGCATCCGGGACTTTCCGGATAACTGGGTGGTACGGCTTTTGCCAAATCCAACTCGTGGCCCCCTGATGCTCAAGGGCTATGGTTTTGAAGTATCCGAGCTGGAATGGGCTATTGTAAGCCCGCTTGGGCAAATCCTGCAATCCGGGAAATTGCCGGTAACAGACCAGCAGTGGGAATTGCGAGGCTCTCTTGCGCAGCTGCCCGCAGGAATATACTGGGTACAGCTGAGGACAGAAAAGGCACGCGGTGCCTGGCCAGTGATTAAACAATAACAAGAAAGGGCACCGGACAAATTTGCTTCCGGTGCCTTTTTTCAATACTCAGTAACCGGCTGTGCTTCTACCTTTTTGGTGCCTCCAGGCAGCCTCAGGTTTGTGCACCTTTGGCCAGGCATAAAAGTCCACTCTGGCTTGAAAAGAATACTACAACACCTTTTCAAAACACACACTATTCTGCATGAGCGCATACTGCCCATAGTTTGGAATAATCTTGTACCCTCTTCTTGGGTAAAATGCTAGAGCCTCGGTTTGCCTTTTCCCGGTTTCCAGTACACATCTCTGGTAACCCAACTCCTGTGCCCAACTTTCAAGCCCCTTTAATACTTTACCGGCAACCCCAATGCCTCTGTAACTGGGGATGGTATACATCCGTTTGATTTCCACAGCATCCGCATCGAATTCCTTCATCGCACCGCAACTTACGGGCTCTTGGTTTTCATAAGCTACGATCACATGCGCCAACTGGTCAGTTTTGTTGTATTGGTTATAAAAGGCGTGCTCTTCTCCATCTGTAATAGCGAGATAAGCGTCAAGCTGTTTGATCAGGTTGATGAAATCAGGGTTATTTGGTTCAGTTCTAGTCAGTTGCAACATGGAATAGTGACTACTTTATATATCTTAAGGAATAGCTATAGCTTATTATTTCAAGCCAGCCAACCGGCCGCTGCAAATAGGGCGTATTCCAGGAAGAAGAGCCCCCATACCGCCTGATAGTACCGCATGATGGAGGTTTTATTTGATAGATTGACCCGGTAGGCCAGGCCCAAAAAGCCAAGGAGCAGGGTCAGGTGCCCGAGACTGAAAAGCAAAGGCTGTACTTCCAGCTCTACAATAAAGGGCAAAGCTGTCAAAATCAGGAACAGTGTGGCAAGCAGGCTATTGCCAATCCAGAATACTCTCCGAAGCCCTACTTTCAGCGATAGGGTCTGTATCTTATAGGCTTCATCGCCGTCCGTATCCGGCATGTCTTTAAACCAGGCGATGATCAGACCATAGACAAAGATGGTGATAGTGAGCCAGATAATGAGCACCGGAAGCGTTGTGGTACCGGACAGCTTTTCATGGAAATGCAAAAACAACAGGATGTTTACAATCAGCCCGCGCACCACAATGATGCAAAAGGCGGCCCAGAAATGAAACCGCTTCAGCCTGACAGGCGGCATGGAATAAGCGATGCCGAGCAACAAACTAAGGCTTACGGTCCACAGTAAATACGCCCCCCCGTAGATGGCAAGGCTGAGGGATACCAATAGCGAAAAGCCAATAATGAATTGACCGGTACGTACAGAATAGGCACCCGATGCCAGTGGCAGGTAGGGCTTATTGATCCTGTCGATCTCTATATCGGTAAGCTGGTTTAGCCCGACAATGAAAATATTAGCCCCCAGGCAGCTGATCCAGGTGACGAGCAGTATCTGCCAGTTGCCACTGCCGTTATCTGCGTGGGCAAGCGCCAGTATATAAAGTGCCAGCACGCTTAGACTCGTACCAATGATGGTATGTGGGCGGCTGAAACGAATAAAATTCATCATAGTGTTCAGAGTGGTTTTTCGGCTTGCAATACGCCAAATCGGATCGTGCCCATTTTGAAGCCACGGGTCATGTGCCGCATAGCGATTGCGCCACGTATGGTCGGCAACCCGGCTTTGAGGAGCCCTTTCAGGCTTTTTAACTTTAGGGCAGACTGAATGACAGCTTGCCAGAAAGGGGCGACCTGATCACTCCAGTCATCGGTTTTCATTCCGGTGAAGCCAGCTTTTTCGGCATACGACTGTAGCTCAGGCAGGTCAACCAGGGGCGGAAGATGGTACAATTGCCGGATGCGGTCAAGGGTGCGGTTGTCTTTTTGCGTCAACGCCGGCGGGGTCTCCCTGTGGCACCAGGTGGCCATCAGCAACCGCCCGCCCGGAGCGAGCAGCTCGTAGAACAATTGCAGCATCCGGGCTTTGTCCTCAATATGCTCGGCGCTTTCCATAGACCAAACGAGATTGAAAGGGCCATCAGTGGTGCGGAGGGACATCATATCCCGCGCCTCTGTACGGACAATTTTGTCCAGGCCAGCTTCCTTATTGTACCCGGTGCCGCGTTCCGCCTGTACGGGGCTGAGGGTACACCCCAATACGTATTCAGCCTCCAGGAGCCGGGCCAAAAAACGGGAGCTGCCGCCCACGCCACAGCCCGCATCAAGAATGCGGCGGGCATGGTCTACACCACCCCAGCTTAGCAGCTCATTGACCAGGTCAATTTGTGCCTGAAGGTGGTCTTTGGAGGATTGCCCATCGCCGTAGTAACCGTGGTGCATGTGCTCGCCCCAGGTATCCAGCCATACCTGAGTGGAGCGGTCGTAAAAGTGAGCAATCTTATCATTGAGCGCGGGCATAATTTCGTTATTTTAGTATAGCGATCAGGGTAAGGACTAATACGGCGACGACCAGTATCGCAATGATTTGATGCCGGTTGAGCCGCTCGCGTTGTTCCTTAGGGATGTGAGATTGATCAGAAAAGGACATGCGGATGTAACCGATCAATGCTGCCGGGATAAACAGGAAACCCGCCAGCGACCCGATAACCACTCTGAAGACCATCAGTATACCCCGGCCAATACTCATGGGCTCCTTTTTGGGTACTTCAGGTGGGGGGGTGCTGCTTGCTGTGCCAGCGTTCAACGGTTTGCGCCCTGCCAGCGCAATGCCATACTTACCACTCCCTTCCACCCACTGCGGTTTGATGTAGCAGGCCTCGAGCTCTTCGAACCCGGCTTCCCGGAACCATTGCCAGTATTCGTCTTCCTTAGGGAACAACATCCAAAGCTCCGCAATAAAACGCCCGATGCGGTTGGCAGGCTCCAACGGGCCAATCATAAGGGCAATACCACCGGGCTTGACCACCCGGTAGGCCTCTCGTATGCCTTTGGCCGGATCAGGCCAGTATTCAATGCTGCCTGCTGACACATAGCGGTCGAAGCTATTGGATTCCAGGGGCAGGTTTTCGGCATCTCCCTCCAGGAAGGTACAGCCCTGTAGTACGAGCTTCGCTTTGGCTTTTGACATCTGATGGGGGCTTTGATCCACACAAGTGATCTGCCGGGTCGGAACCATTTTGACGATACCTTCCGTATTAAAGCCTGTACCTGAACCTACATCTACTACAGATATATTTTCCTCCTCCAGTTGGCCCAGCTCCAGCGATTTGTCACGCATTGGAACGGTCCAGAAAAGGGGATTGACCAGTTTGTCGTAAAAGATGGAAAGAAAGCGGTAAAACCAGTAAGCTTCCTGTTTGTGCTGTACTAATCTCATAGTGTAGTATCTGTTGTGGATGTGGGGTGAAGGGGGATAGATTCTAACAAGCAGATTGGAATGCAGGCACCGTCGTCGGTATCCATATTCCGGTTTATGGCGAATGAAATCGCTGGGTTTAGTCTCATAGGAGGTTTGTAGTATCGTAGTTATAGAATAATTCACCAGGATTCTGCTGCAATTGTGTACGTAACGATGGTCAGTAACCTTAATTTGCAATGTAAAGATTGCTCCCAGTACGCTCCAAGATAAGATTATCTGTGAATTGTTGCTAGCAATGATAGTTTTGGAGGGTAACCCTGGAAGGGGTGAAAAATAAATTGCACAGCTAAATGCTTGCTAAACTCCGAAGGAGTGATAGGTAATTGACTTGGGCAACGCCCCAGGAATTTAATGGCCGTTGGTTTAAGCCCTGTAAGGGCGGCACTTTTTGTAATTTGTTATACACAATCCTGGAAGTGCATCGCTTGCCCAGGTCTTATTCGCAAAAAAAAACTGCCGGAAAAACGTATCTTATCTTCAAAAAAATGCCCAGGATACACGTCAATCAAACCGAGCTTTACTACGAAGAGCGTGGAAAAGGAGCGGAGACCCTTGTTTTTTCTCATGGCCTGCTTTGGAGCAGCCTCATGTTTGCTGATCAGGTTGCTCATTTTAAGGACCGATATCGGATTATCGCTTACGATCACCGGGGGCAGGGACAAAGTGCAGTTCCGGCGGAAGGATACGATATGGATACTTTAACCGAAGATGTACGGGCACTGCTTGATGCGCTGAATGTAGACCGTTGTCACTTTGCGGGCTTAAGTATGGGCGGATTTGTAGGTCTAAGGCTGGCAAGCCGCTACCCGGAACTGGTGCAATCGCTCGTACTGATGGATACCTCAGCTCAGGCAGAGCCGGAAGCGAATATCCCCCGCTATCAAATACTGAACGGGGTGGTCAGTATCCTTGGGGCCTGGGCGGTAAAACGCCCGGTGATGAAGATTATGTTTGCCCCGGGTTTTTTGCAGGATCCGAACCGTAAAGCCCTGAAGCGAAAATGGGAAAAAGAACTGACCCGCAATAGCCGGACGATCACCCGGGCCGTAAAGGGTGTGATAGAGCGGGAAGGGGTTCCGCCCGATGCACTGTCGCAAATAACCTGCCCGACGCTGGTTCTGGTCGGAGAGGAGGATGTGGCTACGGTACCTGCTAAGTCAGCGTACCTCGCCGAGCATATTCCGAATGCAAAGCTGATCCATATTCCCCGGGCGGGGCATACGTCCTCAGTGGAGGAGCCGGAAGCGGTTTGCAGGGCGATGGAAGCCTTTTTGGATGGTCCACTAGAAGATTACAGGGGCTTGGTTTTATAGTCAAAAATAGGTTCCATCTCTACCCACTTGGTACCAGCAGGTACGCCGGGGAGTGCCTGCTGATACTTCCACATGAGCATTTCCCATTCCTGTACTTTTGGATTGGCGGCATCTTTTCTGGCTTTTTCGGCCGGGTCAAAATCCGCTTCTGTTTTCATGATCATGCACAAGCGGTTGGCCCAGCGGTAGATGGTCATATTTAGAATACCACTTTGAGCAATGCTCTGCAAAATCTCCGGCCAAACTTGCTGATGATAGCGCTCGTATTCGGCAATCAGCTCCGGGTCGTCTTTCAAATCCAGCGTAAGGCAGTAGGTCTTCATTTATCTTGTATTACAGGGCCCGGTCGAGGTGGACATAGCCGCCGTCGACGTATAACTGTTGCCCGGTGATGTGAGCGGCCCGCTCCGATAGCAGGAACAAGGCCATATCTGCCATTTCCTCGCTTGTGGTCATGCGCTGGCCAAGGGGGATTTTCTCTTCAATACTACGCTGTTTAGCCTGTGGGTCCTCAAAACTGTCCAGCCAGCTGCGATAAAGTGGGGTCATCACTTCAGCCGGAACCAGCGCATTCACCCGAATTTGGTAGGGGAGTAGTTCCACTGCCCATTCTCTCGTGAGTGCGAGTTGCGCACCCTTGGCAGCCGCGTAGGCCGAAGTGTTGCCTTGCCCGGTCACCGCTGTTTTGGAGCTCACATTCAGAATGCTGCCTTTGCTTTCCCTGAGATGGGGCAGCAGGTAGTGCGCCAGGTAGTAGTAGTGGTGAAGGTTGTTTTCCAGTGACTGTAGCCAACGCTCAGGAGTTCCATTTTCCAGACCGACGCCATCGTTGGCTCCGGCATTATTCACCAGGCCATCAATGCGCCCGGCAATGCTCATCGCCTGATCTGCCACAGCGCGACAGCTTTCTGCTGAGCCCAGGGTTATTACGATTTGATGACCGGTGCCCAGCTCTTGTAGCAGACGGTCGCCCTTGGCCTCATTGCGGCCTACGATAATGGGGATGGCACCTTCAGCTACCAGCGCCCGGCTGATTCCCTCGCCGATACCACTTGCCCCTCCGGTTACTATGAATACTTTTTCTTGAAGTTTCAAGTCCATATTGTTCTTCAGTTAATTTAGTTTGTAGAATTGGGTAGCAGTACCACCGTAGATGGCTTGGCGCTCGCTATCGCTCAGGGTAGCTGTGAAGGCATCAATAATTTCCACCACTGTCCCGTAGTGGTCGGCAGCCAGCAGGCAGACTGGCCAGTCTGAGCCGATCATCAGGCGGTTCGGGCCAAAGGCCTCCAGCACTGTATCCAGGTAAGAATGGAAATCCTCGGGCTTCCAGTTGCTCCATTCTGCCTCGGTTACCAGGCCCGATAGTTTACAATAGACGTAAGGGCGCTGCGCAATCTCACGAATATGCTTGCTCCAGCGTTCAGATGGGCGATCTTTGATTTCAGGCTTGCCCAGGTGGTCAAGCACAAAGGGCTGTTCCGGGCTCTGTCGCAAAAAGTCCACAACCACAGGCAATTGCCGTTCGTAAACTAAAATATCATAGGTGTACCCCAGGCGGCCCAGCACTTGGATACCCTCCAGGAACGCGGGCCTCAGTAGAAATTCATCATCCGGCTCATCCTGCACAATATGACGGATGCCTTTCAAAACGGGCTGCTCCTGATAGCGTTCGAGGGTAGCCTGCAATTGATTATCCTGTAAATCTGCCCAGCCTACCACGCCCTTTATGAAAGCGGCTTGTGCTGCCAGCTTTAGCAGGAAATCCGTCTCCTCCAGGCTCTGCCGCGCCTGCACTGCCACACAGCCGTCGAAACCAGACTGCCTGAGGAGCGGCTCAAGGTCTTGGGGCAGACAGTCCCGTTTCAGGGCAGGCATATCCTCTGTAATCCAACCATAGGCCTCCGTACTGTACTGCCAGAAGTGTTGGTGGGCGTCTATTTTCATCCCGCAGCCGGTTTATAGGATTGAGCCACCTGGGTAGCTTCGCCTAATCCTTCTATACCCAGGGTGACCTGATCTCCCGGCTTTAGGTAACGGGGCGGGTTCAGTCCCAGGCCTACGCCGAATGGGGTGCCCGTGGAGATGATGTCACCTGGCAAAAGTGTCATGTGTTGACTGATATAATGAATCAGGTGGGGAATGCCGAAAACGAGATCAGAAGTGTTGCTGTCTTGCATCATTTCGCCATTCAGCTCGAGCCACAGCCTTAGCTGATGGGGGTCGGCTATTTCATCCGGTGTAGCCAGGTAAGGGCCGATAGGCGCGAAAGTATCGCAGCTTTTACCCTTTACCCACTGCCCGCTGCGCTCCAACTGGAAGGCGCGCTCACTGTAGTCGTTATGCAATAAATAGCCAGCTACATGTTGCATAGCCTCGGCCTCACTGACATAGCTGGCCCGCTGTCCGATGACCACTGCCAGTTCAACTTCCCAGTCGGTCTTTTCACTGCCCTTTGGGATGATGACCGGATCATTGGGGCCACAAATCGCAGAGGTGGCTTTGAAGAAAAGCACCGGCTCTTCCGGCAGCTCCATGCCGCTCTCCTTGGCGTGCTGGGCGTAGTTTAGCCCTACGCACACTATTTTGGACGGGCGGTGGACAGGCGGCCCCAGGCGTTCGGCATCCGGGACCACCGGACAGTTTGCCAGTTCTTGCTTCAGCCAGGTCGACAGCCGCTGCGGGCCATTTGTACCGAAAAAATGTTCATCATAATCTTCGCCGAAGGCGGAAACATCCCGCCGTTGACCGTTGCGCTCCAAAATACCGGGGCGTTCCTGCCCGGCTTGTCCAAATCGAATTAGTTTCATTCAGGTATTCAGTTTTAAAAATCCTCCGTCAATAGGGAAATCAGTCCCGGTTATAAAGCTGGCTTGCTCTGAGCAAAGGTAGAGCGCCAGGTTGGCCACTTCTGCGGGCTTGCCCATTCGTCCGATCGGTTGCGTTTTAGAAAGTTGCTCAAACATCTCCTGCTCTCGGCCCGGGTAATTTTTTGCAATAAAGCCATCTACAAAAGGGGTGTGTATACGTGCCGGGGATAGGGCATTACAGCGGATACCGTATTCAATATAATCCCGGGCTACGGTGTAGGTCATATTCAGTACCGCACCTTTGCTCATAGAGTAGGCAAAGCGGTCGGGCAAACCGATGGTGGAGGCAATGGAAGCCATATTCAGAATGACACCGCTGCCTTGTTTTTTCATCTGTTCCACTACCGCATACATGCCATTGTATACCCCCTTTACATTGACCTGGTAGATGCGGTCGAAATCTGCTTCGTCGGTGGTACCGAGCGTGCCTATATGAGCGATACCGGCATTATTCACCAGGATATCGATGCGACCGGTCTCCTTCAGTACGCTTTTAGCTGCGGCAATCATTGCGGACTGCTGGCTAACGTCCGCCTGCACAAAATGAGCTTTGCCACCGTTCTGCCGGATTTGGTTGAGTGTGGCAGTTGCGTTTTCCTCCTCCAGATCAAGTAAAAAAACGTTGGCACCGGCACTGGCAAAAGCCAGGCTAATGGCAGCTCCTATACCGCTGCCTCCACCGGTAACGATTGCTGTTTTTTGGTCAAGTCTGATTTCCATAATTAAAGCTTTTTAGCAGTTTTGTTCTCCTGTACCGTTTCCAGCTGTTGCCAGACGGCGCCTTCCGGAAAGGCATAGTCGCGCGGGCTTGCCTTGCCCTTCGCTTATCGTCTTCAAAATTGGCGCTTTGCAGCTCAGGTAGCTGTTGTTGGCAGTTACTAAATAAGTATTTACCTGCTAATGGTTTTGTAACCAAAAATGGTAATAAACCTTGCTCAAGGGGGAGAGGGGGTAATGGGAATAATACTCGTTGAAGCGTAAGCCATAGTGGGGTGTTCTGCAACGTATTGCCTAACGTAGTCTAAGTGCACAATGAGCTTAGCACGCTCTTGGTGCGGAGCGGGCTACTTAGGGTTACCTGGGCGCGTACACCCGTTTGGCCTCCCTCAGTACCTGCTCCTTATCCAAAGTCATGGGCTTGAGCTCTTGTTGGGTGAAAAACTTCATCTGATCAGTGTAGTGCTTACTTTCAGAGCGGGCAGATGCACCGTAAGCATTGATCGTCTCGATGTGGATACCTTCTTCTCCGTATCGTACAAATTGTATGTAGGAATCTCCGGAGACAGGGCGGAGCCGGCCATCGGGCTGCATTACACTGCGTACTGCTGCCAGTACATCCGGTCCGCCGCCTACCGGGAGGCTAACCTCACCCCGGCGGTGTTCCTGCAGGGTGCCGAGTTTTACATTTGGTTGATCGAAGTGCTTGATAAAGTGGTTCTGAGCATAGCGTAAGGCTTCGGCTAATTGGTCATCTGGCAAGGTATTCAGCTTCAGTACAGACTGACCAGATTTCAGAGTGGATTCCAAATGGTAATAAGCCAGAATGGTAGTCGCAGCGGCTTCGCTGTCTGAGTCGGCAATGCGGTCCCAGTCCTGCAGGAGTTGGATTTGCCCTTGAATGTCCCGGTAGACAGTCGGGTCGAGGTGGAAGATGGGCTCGAACCAGGGCACTGCCACCATGGGCTGTTGGTAGGCCTGATCGTATTTGATGCGCTTGAAATCTTCATAGCTTACCTTTTCGTACTCCTGTATCAGCGCCTGGAAACGGGCACCGCGGTTGGTGAGGTCATTGGGGTTTTTGTAGCCCATGTGGATTGGTACGGCTGTGCTATCGGGGTTGTCTTCGGGCGCGGTACTCCGAAAGGGCGAATGATTGCAGTTGTAGATATAACCTGAGGGTGGATCGAGCACCTGCACTAAACGATCCACGGGGTAGAAATCATCTTTCCACAGGGTGGCGGAGGTGTCTCCGGGAAGTATGCCGGACCAGTTATAGTTGGGATCACGCCGGGGCAGCAAGCCATTGCCCAGGTGGTAAATATGCCCTTCCCGGTCCGCATAAACGATGTTGGTGCAGGTGATGCCCTGTATGTCGAGTGTACTCCTGAACTCCGCCCAATTCCGGGCTTTATTCATACGGTACCATTGCTCGGGAGCCTTGATGGTCTGATTGGCTACGGTGCGCAGGGCAAAAAAACCGTTGGGTGTTTCGAAGGTAATGCCGTATTTGCTTTGATAAAACTTTTGCTTTTTACCAACCGGCAGAATGCCAAGTAAGCGGATGCGGGCTTTGTAAAAGTCGGGTTCCAGTTCCAGCCATTCTCCATCGAACCGGTAGGTCAGCTCGCGCTCCGGGTGCATCTCGAGATGGTAGACGTCGGTGAAGTCGGGATAATTGACCGTATGCGCCCAGCCGAGGTTGGGGTTGGTGCCTAAAAAGAGCGTAACGGCCCCGGGAAAAGTGGCGCCCAGCATATTCCAGCCTTCCTCGCTGCATACATGGGCTTCATACCAGGAGTAGAGCCCTTCCAGCGGTTGGTGAGAATTGGCCAAAAGGAATGTCTCGCCTGTGGTGGTTTTATGGGGGGCAATAGCGGCAGCATTAGAACCCCTTTCTTGTGTTTCAGCCTGCCCGATGCGCCCGCTAAAGAGGTCACCCAGGGGCTCGTCAATTTGCGAAAGCAGGGCCAGGCCTAGCATGTAGGAAGGGATGAGGTCCTGCCCATCTACCGGGAAAAGCTTTCGGTGGAGTACTTCCCGGGGGTGATTGGAAGCATAAGTATTGAGACCGGCTGCGTAAGCCTCAATCACTTTGCGGAACCCCGGGCTCAGGTCCGTAGTGTAGCGTTCCCGGGTGATCTCTTTTGCACCCAGCAGATGCACGATCACATCGAGCTGAGCGCCTTGTTTGCCAAAAACCTGCCCCATCAACCCTTTAGCGGGCAGCAGCTGCTTTTGTATCGTATGAAAGTCATCCTCGGCAGTGGCCCAGGCCAGCCCGTAGGCGACTTCGGCATCTGTGGGCGCGAAGATGTGGGGTACGCCCCATTGGTCCCGGGCGATTTGGATATTATCCGGATTAACCTGACCCTTAACTCCGGATATATTTATCAGTATGAAAAGCAATGTAATGAGGCGCATAAAATGGATTTTGGGTCAAGATAAAAAGGAATCCCTGCTTTGCCGGAAAAAAGGCCACCCTGCCGAGCAACACAAGCTCTTTATGGCTCGTTTATCATTTGCACCAACCGTCCCTCAAATGCAAAATGAAGACATCACCCTTGCAATTGACGAAGCAATCATTGAAGGCAAGCTGGAACATGCCTTGGATTTGCTTCATGAGGCCGCTGCAAATGAACCAGATCAGGAGGAGGTTATTCTACTCAAAGCCCGGCTAAACAACTACCGCAAGCGCCTAAACCGGGGCACTGCCAGCCAGGAACACCTTGATTTGGAGCTCAATCAAATCCGCTCTTCTGTACTGAGCCTTAGCCGGCACCTGCACGCTGCAGAAGCGGGTGCCGACAGCCAGGACCATAGCTTGGAACTATTGGAGGAGATCAATGCCCGTATCAAAGCGACCCACAATGCCTACCTGGCTCAATGTAACATCCGTAATCTGCTGATGGCTTCCCTTAGGGAGCGCTTTGAGATTGAAGAAGTTGATCATTACTACCATGTGTTTGCGCAGTATTTCGACCAGATGACGGACAAGGAAAAGCGCTATCACCGAACGATTAGAGGGTACACTCAGAATGTCATCCGGCAAAACCATGAAAAATCACTCGGCTTACTGGAAAAGCATTCCTATCTGAAAGGGCTTGTACCACGTCTGGAGGACCTGGAGCAGCATTTGATTGTCTGGCACAGCAAATACGAAAGCCTGTTTTTGCCTGATGAAAAGATCAGCCTGGTCTATGTGGGCTTTGAAGAGTGCGTGAAATTTCCCACCGGGTTGGAACACGATCTAAATAAGTACATCGCCAGCCATTCATAATCGGGGTCCCGGTTCTATTTATCCCGATTTCCAAACCAATCTCTCTTTTCTATTCCATACCAGTTGTGCGGAGCCCCATCAAATTCAAACGCCTCAATAAAGCGCAATCCTGTTTTCTGTAGGACCTTATTGGAACCTATATTATCTACATGGGCACCAGCAAAAATCTGATGGAGGCCCATCGTCTCAAATCCAAACTTTAAGGCTTCAATGGAGGTTTCCGTGGCGATTCCTTTCCGCCAGTATTTCTTCCGCAGCCGGTAGCCCAGGTCATAATAATCCATGTCCTTTCTAACGGTTGTTTCGAATTTTAGACCGGACCATCCGATGAAATCCTGCGTTTCCTTGTCAATAATCGCCCACCTGCCGATGCCGTATTGATCGTATTGATTGCGGATGTAAGCAATAGTGGCGTAGGCTTCGTCCAGTGTTTTTATGGACTTATTCCCCAGGTATCTATGCACTTCCGGGTCGGAATCCAGCTCAAAAAAGCCCTGTGCATCTTTCTCTTCCGGCTTTCTCAGTATAAACCTTGGTGTCTCTACGGTTAGGTTCATGATGGCTTTGTTGTTTTATCGCTAGGGCTATTTACCATTTGCGCGCTGCATCGGATTCTCCCCACTCTCGATCTTATGTTTTTTAAAGACCTGAAACCGTGAGGGCACCTGCCGGAGAGGCCAGCTATTGTTGTTTAGGTCCGTGTCTGCCGTTTCCCGGAAGGGATCGATTTCGATGGCCGTCACTTTTTGTTCTTTGACGAAGACTTTGGTGAAAGCTGATTCGTTTTTGCGCCAGATTTGAGCAGGGACGCGATCAATCTCCGTACTGCCATCCTCGTAGGTCCACTGAATGATGACCGGCATGATCAGCCCGCCTTTGTTGCTGAAGTGCAGTTCGTAGTAGTTTTTGTCGCCAAACTGCTGCCGCTTTTCCTTTTTGCTGAACGGCTCATCGTAGATCACGATTTTCTGCTGGGTTACGCTATCGGCAGTTTCCCAGGGCTTGTAGTTGCTGTAAAAATCCTGAAGTTCGGGGTCTTTCTGGTCGGCAGGAATGATGCCCGCTTCTGCATTCCGGATTTGGGAAAGGTCTTTGAATGGCTTGGCAGCGGGTATCGGCTGAGTGATTTCACGGGACTCCGGGTCATTCTCCAGATCGACTTTATACCACTTTACACTGTCGAGGGCAATATCCACGGCATCGGTACTGTAGAACCAGCCCCGCCAAAACCAGTCGAGATCTACACCGCTGGCATCTTCCATCGTCCGGAAAAAATCAGCCGGAGTAGGGTGTTTGAACGCCCATCGGCGACCGTATTCCCGGAAGGCATAGTCGAACAGCTCTCTGCCCATGATGGTCTCCCGCAAGATGTTGAGGGCGGTGGCGGGCTTGAGGTAGGCGTTCGAGAAGTAATCTTTGACATTTTCACCGTTGGTCATAATAGGCTCTAGCTGGCCTTTTGGCATACTCATGTAGGCGGTGATCAGATGAGGCGGCCCCGCCCAGCTCTGATAGTCAGCATCAAACTCCCGCTCGGCCAGGAACTGCACGAAGGTGTTCAGCCCTTCGTCAAACCAGGCCCACTGCCGCTCATCACTGTTGATGATCATGGGGTAGTAATTGTGCCCCACCTCATGGATGATGACCGAAATAGCACTTTTCTTTGCCAATTCTGTATAAGTACCATCAGGCTCTGCACGGCCGGGGTTGAAGCAGATCATGGGATATTCCATGCCGTTGTTGGCCTCTACAGAAATTGCAGTGGGGTAAGGGTAGGGTAGGCTATATTCTGAATAAGTCTTCAGGGTGTGCGCTACTGCTTTGGTGGAATAGCGACTGTAAATGGGGTAGGCTTCCTTTGGGTAGTAGCTCATACACATCACTCGTTTGCCGTCACTATTGTAATGTGGCATGGCATCCCAGATGAACTTTCGGCTCGCAGTCCAGGCAAAGTCGCGCACCTGATTGGCATGGTAAATCCAGGTTTGCGTTTTTTTGGCAGGTTTTTGCTTCTCCTGCGTTTTAGCTTCCTTCAGCGTGATGATCTCCACTGGGGCTTCTGCGGTTTTGGCTTTTTCCCATCGCTCCAGTTGCTTTGGAAGGAGCACGTCTTCGTAGTTAAGGCATTCGCCGGTAGCACCTACCATATGGTCTTCCGGCAGGGTAATGCGTACAGTGAAGTCGCCAAAGGTCAGGGCAAATTCCCCTCTGCCTGTAAATTGATTGTTCTGCCAGCCTTCAAAATCCGTGTAGGCGCAAAGGCGTGGGTACCACTGCGTAATGGTGTACAGATAGTTCTCGTCTTCCGGGAAGTATTCGTAGCCGCCCCGGGGAAGGGTAGCGGCATTGCCGGTTGCTTCCAGCAGGTGGTTGAGGTAGATCCGGTCGACGATGTAGTAGTGCCAGTCTACCCGAAAGCGGAAGCGTTCGCCCGGGCCGAGTACTTTTGGCAGCTCCACGCGCATCATGGTCTGATTGATGGTAAAGTCCAGGGGCTGCCCATTCTCATCCGCTACGGCTTTGATGTTGACGCCATACTTGTCCCGCCCGCGCCAGGTTTCCAGGGCTTGCAGTTCGTGCTCACTCATCACGGGTTTGATAGAGCTGGGATCGAAGTATTGGTTGTCATTTTCCGGAGAGTGCTGGTTTTCGTCCAGTTGGAGCCAAAGGTAGCGCAGGGGCTGGGGAGAGTTGTTGTAATAGGTAATCCATTCGCTCCCGTCCAGGCGCTGCTCTTCAGTATTGAGCGTGCAGTCAATTTCGTAATCGGCCCGTTGCTGCCAGTAGTCGGGGCCGGGGGCGCCGTCCCAGGCGTGGTAGCTGTTGGGCGGATTGATTATTGTTCCTAGCTGTTCAAATTTATTGCCATGGTCAGCACCAGGGTTTTGGGCATAGACAAAGTTGAACAGGCAGATTGTGGATAAGGAAAGGAGGAATCGAAGACGTTGCATGGTGTTGAACTGTTTAGATTGGTGAAAATATGCTTTTTCACCATACGAGTGAGGTCAATTGTTGCGCAAAAGTTGAGCTAAAGCAGATAAGCTGTCTGCTTTTTGCCAAACCGGGAGGCCATTATCTATTGCTTTTTGGATTAAAGTTTCGTCTTCAGGTTTTCCAGCGATCCATACGGTTCGCATGCCCAATCCATACCCAAATTGCAGGTCTGACAGAGAGTCGCCCACCATAACAGAGCGATTGAAGTCGATATCCGGGAACGCCGCTTTAGCCCGCAGGCCCATGGAGGGTGCCGGCTTTCGGCAATTGTCAGGCGCGGTTTTCAGATCGGGACAGGTATAGATTCCATCGGGCATTACCCCTGACGCTTTTAACGCTGTGCACATGTGATCGTGCACTGCTTCCAAATCTTTCATCGTCATCAGCCCTTTTCCAATTCCCTGTTGATTGGTAACGATGAAGAAGTACTCGAAGAGGGGATATAGTTGGGCAATGGCTTCCGGGTTGCCGGGCATCCATTTAAAATCAGCAGCTTTGGAAACGTACCCGCCCGGAATGCGGGTATTGATGACGCCGTCGCGGTCGAGGAAAAGGGCGGAGTAGGCCATGGTTAGGTATTTGGGTAGTTGATGTTGAGCAGGCAATTTAAACATTTCGGGCATTACCCACCTTCTATTCCAAAACAACAAAATGAAAAAGCAAGCCATCATAACGGGTGCCGCAGGCGGGCTGGGGACTGCCGTCACCAAAAAGTTTTTGGAAGCCGGGTATGCAGTCACCGGACTTACACAGCCTGGCGATCCGGATCAGATCGATCAACTGAAGTCGGCTACTGGCAGCCCGGTTGAACTGCGTATCCAACCGCTTGATGTGGTGGATGGAGCGGCAGTTGCTGATTTTTTCTCTGCACAGGAGAACGTTCACGCTGCCATTTTCTTGGTCGGTGGTTTCGCGATGGGCAAACTATCGGATACCACGGAAGCAGATCTGGACAAAATGCTGTCCCTCAATTTTAAAACGGCTTTCCACTCCGTAAAGAATGCACTACCCAAAATGGCAGATGGTGGTCGGATCATCCTGATTGGTGCCCGCCCGGCGACTGATCAGGAAGCGGCGACTGCTCTGGTTGCCTACAGCCTTTCCAAAAGTCTGGTGTTGCAGCTGGCAGAAATCGTTAATGTAGAAGGTGCGGATCGAAACGTACAGGCGGTCACTATTCTGCCGAGCATCATTGACACCCCAGCCAATCGGGAAGCCATGTCGGATGCCGACTTCAGCCAGTGGGTGAAACCCGCCGATATTGCGGATGCCATGTTGTATGCCTGCTCCGAATCCGGTCAGAAGCAGCGGTTTGGACAGTTTAAGATGTATGGGGGCGTGTAAACAGGGCAGCTTCCACCAACTGGCAAATGGTATGCCCCATCAGCATGTGGCATTCCTGGATGCGGGGTGTATCCTCACTGGGTGCGTTGAGCCAAAAGTCCGCTAACTCACGGAGCTTTCCACCGGAATGCCCTGTCATCGCCACAACGTGCAGTCCGATCGCTTTTGCTTTTTCGGCCGCCAGGAGCACATTAGCGGAGTTGCCGGAGGTAGACATGGCGAAGAGCAGGTCCCCCGGTCGACCAGCGGCTTCCACCATTCTGGCGTAAATGGCATCAAAACCATAGTCGTTGCCCACAGCAGTAAGGTAAGAGGTGTTTACATGGAGCGCTTCAGCGTACAGCGGTGGGCGGTCGAAATAGAAACGTCCGGAAAATTCAGCGGCCAGGTGTTGAGCATCCGCAGCGCTGCCGCCATTTCCGCAAAACAATACCTTGCCGCCGTTCCGGAAAACTTCGATGCACTGCATGGTAACGGTCTCTAAAGCCTGTAAAAGGGATTGATCGTCCTGCATGCGTTGCTTGGCTTCAATGCTTTGCTGTATGGCTTCCTGTATCGGGATTTGCATGATTCTCTTTTTTTGCTCACTTAATTTGTCTAGTGATGAGGTCTTCGATACCCCGGACCATGTTTTCCCAGGAAAATCGGCTTCGCCCGGCCTGTACTGCAGCTTCCATGGCCTTTTGGCGGTGATTTTGATAAAAATCAGTAATGGCTTCTGCAATGGCTTTCGGGCTGATGTCTGTTACATATCCTTCCTTACCATGTTGTACGATTTCCGGCAGGCCACCCACCCGGGTCACCACCATGGGTTTTCCGAAATGGAAAGCGAGCTGGGAAATTCCACTCTGTGTAGCAGATTTATAAGGTTGTACAACGAGGTCGGCTGCACCGAAGTACAGGCCTACCTCACCGTTGGGGATATAGGCGTTGCGCAGGATAACCTGTTCTTTCAGATTCGCTTCCCGGATTAGTTTTTGGTAGGGCTCCGGATCATCGTAAAATTCACCGGCAACGATGAGCTTTACGCCTAAACTACGCACTTCCGGCGCTGCCATGGCTTCCAAGAGTAAGTCCAGGCCTTTATACCCTCTGATGAAGCCAAAGAACAACAGATACCGTAGGTCGGCCGGTAAACCGAGTTGTTGTAAAGCGGATTCCCGGGCAACGGCTGGTCCGTAATTGTCGTAAATCGGGTGAGGAATGTAAGCTACAGGCATCTTTTCAGCAAATTGCCGGATATCTGCCTTAACGGCCCGGGACATGACTACGCAGGCATCTACAGCGTTTAGGAAGTAACGGGTAAAGATTCGATCGCCTGGCCGGTGTTCGTGCGGAATGACGTTGTCTGTGATAGCAATTGTTTTTGTGCGGGCATTTTTGCCACCTAAACGGAGAATGGTGCCCAGGGCAGGCCCCATAAACGGTAGCCAGTACCGGACGATAATCAGGTCCGGCCCCAGGGTTTTCAACTTTCTGCCAACCTTTATCCAGTTTAAGGGGTTGATGGAGTTAATCACTGGTTCAATCTCCAGACCGGCAGGCGGAGGGTCGTCTGTATACTGCGTTTTGCCGGGAAACAAGAAAGTGGGGTACTGCAGGCTAAAGGATAGAATACGGACCTGGTATCCATGCTGCTGCAGCTCTTGTGCGAGGCGCTCTGTACTTGAAGCAATGCCACCTCTTAGCGGATGGGCGGGTGATAAAAAAATAACTTGCTTCACTTTTTTGCCGCAAGATAATCACTTCAAACCAAAATTATAATAAGGGACCATGATCTGGAAACAGGAATTCACATTGGAAGGCATCAATCAGATTTGCCAGGACACTATGGTTAGTCACCTGGGCATTAGGTTTACCGCTTTTGGAGATGATTATTTGCAGGCCACGATGCCCGTTGACCATCGTACCGTACAGCCCGCCCGCCTGCTACACGGAGGGGCATCAGTAGCTTTAGCAGAAACCATTGGTAGTGTGGCCTCACAGTTGTGTATTCCAAACATAGAGACGCATATGGCTGTTGGAGTAGAAGTCAATGCCAACTACCTTCGGTTAGCCCGTAGCGGGGTGGTGACCGGCAAAGTTACTCCATTGCGGATCGGCCGGAAGCTGCAGGTGTGGCAAATCCGGGTCACCGATGAGAAAGAAAGGCTAATATGTGTCAGCCGACTAACAATTGCGGTGGTAGAGCGCACCTAAATGACAGATTTGCAGTTTAGCTGTTTACCTTTAGAAGATGAAAAGCGGCAACTGGGAAAGAGTACCACTCTTGCCAACCTAAACGCTTCCTAATTTAAATAACGACTAAAGATTGTATGAAGAAATTAATTCTACTATTGTCCTTCGCGACTATGACGGCTACTGTTGCAGTAGCTCAACTGAATATGGAACTCCTGTCTCAGGTACAGTACAATGATACTGGGCTGAATGATATCTGGGGCTGGGCAGATCCTGAAACCGGCATCGAGTATGCGATTGTTGGCCTGCAACAGGGCGTCTCCATCGTTTCGCTTGAAGACCCCGAAAACGCCGAAGAGGTTGTCCGTATTCCAGGTCAGTTTTCCACCTGGCGGGATATGAAAACCTGGGGAAATTTCGCTTACATCACTACAGATCAGGGCGGCACTACTGAAGGTGTTACGGTCATTGATATGTCTCAACTGCCTGAAGCTGCACCCTATTACCATTGGACACCTGACCTACCGGGGCTGGGCACACTGGAGACCTGCCATAATATTTACATCGACGAATTTGGCTACGCGTACCTGGCAGGGTGCAATATGAATAATGGCGGCATGGTCATTTTGAATGTAGATACAGAGACGGGCGAGCCTGAATTCGTAGGCCCTGCACCGGCTATTTACTCGCATGACGTCTACGTGGTGAACAACCATATGTATGCTTCTGAAATTTACGTAGGGGACATGACGATTTATGATGTTTCTGATAAGGAAAACATCCAGGCTTTAGGTGCAACAGGCACACCTTTCTCTTTCACTCACAATATCTGGGTGAACGAAGATGAAACCGTTGCTTTTACAACCGATGAGGTGGCCGATGCGCCTGTAGCCGCCTATGACATCACCGACTTTTCAGAAATTGAAGAACTGGATCAGTACCGGCCGGTCGGTACGGTTGGCTTAGGCGTGATTCCGCACAACGTGCACGTTTGGGACAACTACCTACTCATTTCTTACTACACGGACGGTGGTCGGGTAGTAGATGCTTCCCGGGCAGATAACCTCATTGAGGTTGGAAATTATGACACTTGGCTGGGCGGCGATGGTGGTTTCAGTGGGGCCTGGGGCCTTTACCCTTTCCTGCCTTCACAAACGGTGCTGGTGACAGATATCAACAACGGCCTTTACGTACTGCAGCCTGACTTTAAGCGGGCCTGCTGGCTGGAAGGTATTGTGCGTGACTCCGTCACACAAGCCCCTGTTAATGGTGCGACTGTCATCATTGATTCGGAGCAGCCTAACTACGGGGAGTCAGATCCCTTTGGAGCGTATGCGACCGGGCAGGTGTTGGCGGGTACTTTTGAGGTGACCTTTGAAAAGGCTGGCTACCAGTCCAAAACACTGGAGGTAAACCTGGACAATGGCGTACTCACCGAGCTGGATGTAGACCTGGTGCCCCTGCAGCAGTATTCCATTGCCGGACAAGCGGTGCGTAATCCGGATGGGCAACCTGTGCCTGGTGCATTCGTACAAGCCTATAACGAAACCTTTTCCTTTAATACCGTAGCGGATGTAAATGGCAACTTTACCTTCAACAACATCACCGAAGGTACTTACGAGATTGTTGCCGGCTCCTGGGGCTACCTCCACGGTGTACTGGAAGCAGTAGACCTAAGCAATAGTGCAGAAGTGACCATCGCTCTTGAGACCGGTTATCAGGACGACTTCCTGTTTGATTTTGACTGGTTGACTAGTGCCACTTCACCCTCCGGGCAATGGGAGCTGGGCCTTCCGGTAGGCACTGATTACCAGGGTACGCAGTCGCACCCGGGGATGGATGCACCCGACGATCTTGGCTTTAGCTGTTACTCCACTGGTAATGGTGGTGGCGGAGCTGGTAATGATGACGTAGATAACGGCAGCGTTGTGCTACGCTCACCGGTTATGGATTTATCAAATTACGATATTCCAATGCTCTCCCTCAGCTATTGGTTCTTTAATTCCGGTGGTCAGGCAGGCTCTATTCCTAATGACGAGCTGGTCATTAGCATTACCAATGGTACAGAAGAAGTTGAAATAGCTACCATCACCCAGTCGCTTAGTTTGTGGCGCAAGGTACAGCAGGTTAACCTGGCTGACCTCATCGGGCTGACTGATGAAATGCAACTGGTGATTACTGCCTCAGATGATCAGGCGCAGGGTCACTTGGTTGAGGCTGGAATTGACAAAGTGCTAATCGAAGAGATGGGTATGCCATCTAATACCGAAGCGCTTTCTGCTGCAGTAGCAATGCAAGCCTTCCCGAATCCGGCGAAAGCAGCCTTCACGGTAACTTACGAGGTACCTCAGACTGCCGCTCAGGTTGATCTGGTACTGTATAATGCCCTCGGTCAGGAGGTAGAACATCAGCAGCTCGATGCTACAAACGGTCAATTCCGCTGTGGCGAAAAGCTAAACGCTGGCATCTACTTCGCTCACCTGATGGTGGACGGTACAACGATGAAGACCTTGCGCCTGGTGAAGCAGTAGACAGGTAGATCAAGGATGAAAAAATGGGGCGTTGCTGTTGAGCAGCGCCCCATTTTTTATGGGCGGAATAGCGATACTTCCCCGGGTTCTTCCCCATACGCTTTAAAAGACTGTTTTGATAACCAATCGGGTTTCTGTTTCGGCTTCGTCTACTGTGAAATGGTGCCCGACTTTTGTCCCGCCTGCCCTGGTAGGCAATAGATTACCGAGATAGGTGCCGCAGAAGCCCCGGAATTGCACCTGGCCTTTCTCATCAGTTGTAGCCTCTGTCTGGGTTTTCCAGTCCTCATGGATGCGCTTACGGACTTTCTCGTACAGGGGTTTAAGCGTATGGCCGGAGCTGGGGGTTGGTTGAAACTTTGCAGCCATGCCCATGAAGCCCCAAAAGTAAAAGGACTGTACGGCAGGGTGCCCAAAGGCGACGGTTAGATAATCCAGCACGTACTGATCACGAAGGGCCTCTGCCTCTGCTTCTGTAAGTGCTGTCCGGGAATCCGTTTCTCCGAGGGTACGCCACTCCTCAGAGGTCAGGCTTTGGACTTCCTGTCCACCTGGCAACAGGCTCTTGGTGTGTGCCCAGAATTCTGTGATGCTAATAGGCAGCCCGGCAGCTGCCATTTGATCGTACAGTTCCATTTGTTCTTCGGGGTTGAGCCAACCCGTATGGCTTTGTAGGCCCAGGACGTTGGGTGGATACCCGGCATCGCAGAGCCGCTCAATAAGTTCTAAATAGCGTACCCTTTGCCGTTGTGTGGTGACCGCTTTGCCGTTTTGGTCAAGGAGGCCCGATTTATTGACCACCCCGATGCCGTAGTCATTAATGACAAACTTCGCCCCCGGCGACTCTTCCCTTCCCCAGCGGATGATCTTTGTGATGTAGTCTTCCAGGTTGGCCATGCTTTCGGCATAGGGCCAGGTACGTTGGTGCAAATTTTTAGGCGCTGGCTCCCAAAGTGCTTCGTTGACGGCATCCCAGATGTCGACTTTCCCGTCGTACCGGGCAGTAAGGTTTCGCACGCGCACCTCTACAAACTTCATGAAAGTTTCGTGATCGTACTTTTTTGCCCATTCCGGTACCGCTTTAGGGATAGACCAGAATAATGGGTGCCCTTTTGCCGTCAGCCCGTTGGCATTCGCCCAGTTTACCGACTCCTCGAAGCTTTCCAGCCTTAGATCACCCTGGAAGTCCATGGTTTTGGTGCCAAACGTCCGGGGCCGTTCGGTCCAGTAAACGGTGGTGTTCAGGCTGTTAAAGACATCTTTGAACCGTTTTCGGTAGTAATCTGCACGATCTGAAGGGATGAGCCCGGTACGGAACATATTACTCATGGTCCAGTTGTTGTCCCCAAACAAAAACTGATGGCGTAATTGCTCAACCTGTACACTTTGATCGGTAAGGGGCTGCCCCCACCGGTCCAGAAAGGTGATGGTTACATCCCGTTTTCGGATTTGCTCAATACTGGCGCTTGCTCTTTCGAGTACATTTCCGGAGACCGGCTGGAAATTAGAAAGTGGAGTAGGGCTGGACTGCCGATGGGCACCCCCCGCAAAAGGGACGCCTGCGGCAGCGGTGCCCATTCCAACTTGCGATAAACGGTGAATGAAAGCGCGTCGGTTCATGTCCATATTATTTACGTTTCAGGACTCTGACTTCGAAAGGCTGAAGGGTATGCTCCGTGCCATAAGTTGCTCCTGTTAATATATCTGTGTAACGGCCTTTCGGCAGGGTAATAGAATGCGGCTTATCCATAATGTTGTCCAGGATATAACCTTCCTCTTTAGTACCTTTTCGGTGAACAACCAATGGCCCGGCATCTCCATTTGCCGATGGCTTGATGCCCTGTTCTCCAGCATAGTGCCGGAGTAGTTTGCCCAAGTGATCCCGGCCGGGGTCAGTGCCCAATATGATTACTTTACCTTCGCCTATTGCGTTTTCAATGATCGCCGGCTTTCCGGCGTGCATACCGTTTTGATAGGTAGCGGCCACTTTACCCTTATCGGAAGAAAGGGCTTCAGACCACAGACCAGCCTGGCCTTCGGGCAGGTCAAATGGGCCGGTATAGTTCATCATTAGCGGGATTTCTGCGGGCCGCAGTTTGGTGCCGATAGGAATCCGGCTATCGACTTCTATGCCTGACCACTCGGCAAGATCGCCCATGGCGTGGTCAGTGAAAGCCGTCCAGTATTCGGTGCGGTAGCCGGTCATAGGACCCAGGATAAGGGTGCCGCCCTGCTCCACCCATAACTTTAGCCGCTCCCGTAGCTCATCCGTGATCATAGGCATCAAAGGAATATAGAGTAGTTTGTACCCATCCAGTTTTGCCCCCGGCATTAATACATCCCGGTGCAGGTGCTGGTCCTGAAGGGCGAGGTAAAAGCGGTACGTCCAGTCGGTGTAATAGCGAAGGTCGTTGGCATACTGCTCGATGCGCAGCCCCATATCTGCCTCATGGTCGTAGAAGATACCGATCTCCGCTGGCGCGACTGGCGCATTGAGCAGGAAGTCACTGCTCTTCTGAAGATCAGCACCCAGCTTTTTAAGATCATCGAAGTTGGCCACCGGTTTTCCCCAGGCATTGATAATAGAGCCGTGTGGCATTTCCTGCCCGGCGCGGTGCTGCCGCCACAGCCAGAAGATGGCACCCTGGCCGCCCAGTGCGTAATTCATCCAAAGAGCAGCATGGAGGCTTCCATCGGGTTGATGCAGAAACCAGGTTTTACCTTCCATACCCCCTCCGGAGTTGTTGGGAGCGGTTTCAAACAACCAGTGCATGCCTTTATCATACCCCCGCATACGATCGTAATTGCTCAGGACCCGGTCGTAGGCCTCAAAGCTATGGTAGTTGTTGACGGCCATGTAGTCGAGGTCCTCGAACAAGTCTTCGTAATTGGTCGTTTGCCCGGGCATGGAGTCATGGGTGACCGGACGGTCAGAATACTTACGGATGGCCTCTAGCTGAAGGGCCTGGAAGTGAACCACTGATTCGGATTGGAAGCGCTTCCAGTCCAGTTGCAGACTGGGATGGTGCCAGGTCCAGTTGCGTGGTAACGGGATCTGACTGAAGCGCTGATAGGTTTGGCTCCAGAGGTCGGTGGCCCAGATTTGGTTGAGGTTTTCGATGGTACCGTACTTCTCGCGCAGCCAATTTTGGAACATGACTTTGGTGGCAACGCTGTAGTCGGGCTTCATGCTCAACTCATTATCTGTTTGCCAGCCAATAAGGGCAGGGTGGTTGCCCAGTGCTTTGGCCATCTCGGTAACGATGCGGACCACATACTGCTGGTAAATGGCATTGTTGTAGTCGTAGCTTTTTCGGGCCCCGTGGTACTTGCGGCGGCCGTTTTCATCCAGTTGGCCTATGCCCGGGTGTTTTTCCCAGAGCCAGGCGGGTGGGGTAGCCGTGGGGGTGCCTAAAATGACGGAGATCCCATTTTCGTGGAGTTCATCCATGATGCTGCGAAGCCATTCGAAGTCGTATTCGCCTTCGCGGGGTTCCATTTTGGACCAGGAAAATTCTGCCATGCGAACCACATTCATAGACAGTTCCTTCATCCGGCGGATATCATCAGACACCGTTTCCCGGGGCCAGGTTTCCGGGTAGTAAGAAGCACCGTAGTATATTTTATCAGCGGGAATGGCCTGATCGTCAGTATTCTGGCCGGGCAGTAACGCAGGGAGCCCTAAGCATAGCAGGGTCATTGCCAGTGAGGTGAATTTGAGCATTGGTTGGTTTCTTTTTGCAAAGGAGACCTACGCGCCTTTTTCGTAACCAAGCGGCTTATTTTCCGTTCCGATTAGTAGACTCCCGGCAGATCAGTTCTGTGTCAAGTACGATCTTCTGATGAATATAATCCTCTCCGCGTTCTGTGTTGATTTCTTCCACAAGCTTTTGGACAGCCAGGCGCCCCATATCCTTACTGGGCTGCCGGATAGAAGTAACCGAGGGCTTCATGAAAGCAGAAAACGGCTCCTCTGAAAAGCCGAGAACCCCAAGCTCACTGGGTACAGGAACGCCTGCTTGCTCTGCATGGGCAATCGTACTTATAGCGGTAATGTTATTAGCCGTAAAAATAGCATTAGGCGGGTCCTGCAGCTGTAGGAGTTCGGTTGCAATTCGGGTACCATCTTCGTAGGAGAGGTTGTCGCTGTATTTTATCCATTCCGGGTTTAAGCGAAGACCCGCATCTTTTATAGCTTGTTCAAATCCACGGAGACGGTCGGCGTAAAGCAATTGTTTGGTTGGTCCCGAGACATAGGCGATTTTATCGTAACCCTGCTTAATGAGATGGCGCGTACCATCAAAAGCGGTTTGGTAGTCATCAATTACAATCTTGGTGGTAGATTTCAATTTGAGTGTAATGCGGTCTACCAAAACTACTTTAACTCCCTGGTCTTTAGCTTTTTTGAAGTGGTTGTAGGATTGGGTTTCTAAAGATAAGGTAGCAATAATACCAGCGACCCGGCTGGCAATAAGGGTGTCGACATAGGTTTTCTCCCGTTTGTAGGAGTTGTTGGTTTGGCAAATAATTACCGAATAGCCCATGGCAAAAGCCGTCTCTTCAATATTGTGGACCAAAGAAGACAGGAACTCCCGATTTAGATGTGACACAATTACACCTATGACCTTACTCTTATCGGTAGACAAACTTGTGGCCAGGGCGTTTTTCTGGAAGCCAAGCGTTGTTGCTGCAGCTTTAACGCGCGCTTTGGTTTTAGCGCTTATTCTTACATCGTCGTTTAATGCCCGGGAAACCGTAGAGATAGATACCCCGACAGCCTCTGCGACATCATAAATGTTTACCCTGGTTTTCTTTTTCATTGGCATGAGAGTTTGAAACTGGGGCCAGAAGCCCAATGGCGGCTGGAATCAGGCAATGATAAATTTGATCTTGGTCCACCATTGTCCTGGCTCCGTTTTCAAGACACCTGTTTTACGAATCTGTAAGCGTCATACCGCAAAAATAAAGGATTTTTTTTTAATAGGGGTCAAGCGCTTGTGCATCGGGGCGATAAACATTACGAGTTTATCCTTTTGGTCTTATTTTATTGGATACGAAAGCCTGCAGGCAAAATCTATATTTGTTAATATAGGAATAAACAAATAAAAAGTTGTACAAGCGCTTGCATAAACGAAAATGGATTACTAGCTTTACGACATCGTTTGGTCAACCACCTATTGAAAAGAACCAAATTCGATGATTCACCACTAAGACCGAATTATGGAAAACCAAAACACGTCCAACATCCACCAATCCAACTGGGAAGCTTATCTGGAAGGCAATGACCAGTCCTTCGAGGATCTTTATCTTGCTTTTGCTGAGCGATTGTACGTTTATGGGTGCAATCTGACCATTGATAAGGCTTTAGTAGAAGATGCCATTCAGGAGATTTTTTGCAAGCTATATCAAAGAGATAAAGGCCTCATTGAGGTAAAAAACATTCGCAGCTACCTTTTTGTAGCCCTGCGCAACCACATTCGCAAAAGCCTGAGCACCGACCGCAATCACGAAAAACACCAAAAACGGTATCAATCGATGCAGCCGGTTAGTGAAGAAGTACCTGTTCCTTCAGTCGGTGGTGAGGGCAAGACCTTGCATCTTCATGTACAAAAAGCAATTGAGCAACTGCCGCCCCGTCAGAAAGAGGTTTTGTGCCTGCGGTTCTTAGAAGGCTTTGACTACTACGAGATTTCAGATATCATGAAAATCTCCTATCAGGTCGCCCGAAACTATGCCTCTCGTGGGATGAAACGCTTGCGGAATCAGCTTTTTGCTGACTCAAAAGTAGAGCGTGGCAACCTTGCCCTTGCAATGCACGGGTGATAAATTTTTCAAAGGAGCAACAAAAAAAACTTTATTTTGATTACAGTCGGCTAGCCGTTAAGAACCTTTGGTCAGATATACAGGATTTAAGTTCTGCCAGAACTAACCAGGTAACATGACCAAAAAGAATAACACCTCGTTAACCGTCGAAGCATTGCTGCATAATGATGAATTTGTCAAAGCTGTCTTGGCAGGGGAGCTCGAAGTGGAGGCTTTTTATGACAAGCACTTCCATCTCCTCTCAGGTTCCAGAGCAGTTGTTGATGAGGCACAGCGTACTATCCTTAGCGTGCGTCAATATTATGAAAGCCAGTCACTTTCATCAGAAACTAAAGAAAATCTTTTAAAAAAGATTCGGTCAAGTGGCCGAGTATAATTCAGTGTTTGAAATTTAATTCATTAACCTAACCGTCTAGCTTATGAAAAGCTCTACACTCACATTGCTCTGCCTGATGCTATTTCTCAGTGCAGGAGCACTTCACGCCAGGGGGGGCATTGTTCCCGAAACCAACCTCGGTGATGAAAAAATATTAAATTTTATACCCGTTGACGATGTCAAAGTCCAGGGTGTTATCTCTGATGACGCGGGTGAGCCGCTTATTGGAGTAAACGTTGTTGAGAAAGGGAACCCCACCAATGGTACTATTACTGACATTGATGGTTCCTTCCAACTGACTGTTGCAGATGATAATGCTGTGTTGGTTGTTTCTTACGTTGGTTACAAGCAAATACAGGTGCCTTTGAACGGGCAAACCAACATCAGCGTAACCCTCAAGTCAAGCGCTTCTGTATTGGATGAAGTAGTCGTGGTCGGCTATGGTACCCAAGTGAAGCGAGACATGCTTGGGGCCGTTTCTTCCATTGAAGGCAAGGAGCTTACCGCTTTCAACTCCACTTCTATGGACCAGTCCTTACAAGGCCTTGCAGCCGGTGTCCAGGTAATCGGTAGCTCCGGTGTTCCGGGCGCGCCTACCCGGGTACTGATCCGGGGTACGAACTCCCTATTCTCCGGTACGGAACCGCTGTGGATTATTGATGGAATGATCCTGAGTGGTCAGGGTGGTGGTGAAATAAACGGCTTCGGCCGGAATGCCGGCGGTGCAACACCACTTAACCCGCTTTCTACGATTAACCCTAATGATATTGAGTCCGTTGAAGTGCTGAAAGACGCTGCCGCTACCGCTATTTATGGCTCTCGTGGTTCCAACGGGGTAATTATCGTGACTACTAAGTCAGGTAAGGGCGGTAAAGGTACCCTTGACCTGAATGTGAACTACGGTATTTCTGACCCGGTTCGCGGACCCAATGAAATAGGCTTTGTGGATGGTCCAACATGGTTGGCTTTGGCGGATGAGTCCCGTTTGAATGCAGGTCTTGCCGAATTTGATCCAAACGATGTTCTGGCTTCAGGCCGTGATCCTAATGCCGTCCTAACGCGCGATCAGCTCGCTGATGTTAACTACTTTGATGAAGTACTCCGGCAGGGTTCTTCAACAGACATTAACCTTTCTTCCTCACGGGCTACCGAGAATCTGAGTTACTATATTTCCGGTAACTACCGCCGGGATGAGAGTATTCTGGTAGGAGACTTAATGGAGCGGATGTCATTGCGTTCCAACTTTGATTTCAAGCCCTTGGACAACCTAAGTATCGGCACCCGTGTCCAGCTCAGCTATGTAAATCGGGAACGTGCACCAAACGGCGGTGCTCCGGGTGGAAATGCCAACATCGGTAACGGTGGCTATAACTTTGCCAACACTGGAATTATTCCAGTGCTTCCTCTGTCCCATCCAACAGTAACCGATCTTAACGGTAACCCTATTTTGTTTGATCCGCTTTCCGGACGCAACGTACGGGCTAACCTGAACCGTGCAAACTACATCAACGATCAGGATACCTACCGTGCTCTAGCCGGTGTGAATCTGCAATATAATATCCCATTTGTTGAGGGATTGTCCATCCGTTCAGAACTGGCAGCGGATTTCCTGCACGCAAGTAACATCGAATGGGCCAATACGGTCATCCGAGAGGATAGCAAGTATGGATTTGATAATGCTCAGACCTTCCAGCGTATTAATTATAACGCTTACCTTAACTATGATCGTCAATTCGGTAGTTTGCACGCTATCAACCTTACAGCTGGTGCAGAATCTACAACAGAAGGTCAGCGCCGCCGCAACATCGAAGCACAGCAGCTATTTGGTACACAGCAGGAACTGAATCAGCCGGGTGATGTACAGCGGGTAACGGCTGGCTTTGGTGGCGAGCAATACTTCCGGGGTTACTTCGGCCGCCTGAACTACAAGTTCATGGATCGCTATATGGTGGGTGCCAGTTATCGTTACGATGGTTCCTCTATCTTTACGGAGGATTTCCGCTGGGGTAACTTCCTTGCTCTTTCTGCGGGCTGGGTGGTCTCTGATGAGGCTTTCCTCGTGAATAATGAAGTCATCAACTTCCTGAAATTCCGGGGTAGCTTTGGTCAGACGGGTAACTCTGCCATTAGCCAGCAAGCTACTGCCACTACCTATGCGGCCTGGGGCCGTTACGGCGATACCGGTGCGGGTGACCTCCTGAGCTCAATTGCCAATACAGCCGTAACCTGGGAGACGACCGATGCTTATGATGTTGGTGCTGACTTTGAACTCTTCGAAGGCCGGGTAAGCGGTACCGTAAGTTACTATGTACAAGACGTACGTGATATGCTTTTCCAGGTACCAATCCCTCAATCCTCTGGACTTTTCAGCAGTGGGCCTACCATTTGGGACAACATCGGTGATATGCAGAACAGTGGCTGGGAAGTGGAATTGAACACGGTAAATATTGACCGTGGTGATTTCCAGTGGAAAATGGGTATCAACTTCGCCACGAATGAGAATCAAGTCACTCGTTTATCTGGAGAAGAAGCTGAGATATACAACGTAAACTCCAACGCACTGGTAACCCGTGAAGGTGATCAGGTTGGATTCTTCCGGTTGGCTCGGTATGCAGGTGTTGACCCACAGGGCGGCTATGAACTAATTGAGGAAATGGACTTGGAGCAATTTGAGGCGACTGGTGAGCGTGTAGCAACCGGTAATCTGATTCCTGCCACCCGTGCCAATCTACAGAATCATCTTTTTGACATGACAGATAAAGGTAGTCTGCCGACCTTCTTTGGTGGATTTAACAACAGCTTCACCTACAAGAATTTCAGTTTGAGCGCATTGATCAGCTTTTCCGGCGGTAACTACATCTATGATGTGGCCCGGGAAAGCTCCGTATATGTAACGGGTGCTCGTCCATTCCGCGAGGAAATTGTTGGCAACTATTGGCAGCAGCCGGGTGATGACGCAGATTTTCCTGCTCTGAGCTGGAACCAGCGGTATAATGTCATTAATGAGGATGGTTCGATAACGGAGAATGAGCGTTTTGACCCTCGCCGTTCCGGTCAGGCACATGATAAGTTCCTGCAGAAAGGAGACTTTATCCGTATGCGTGCGTTGTCCTTTTTCTATAACCTTCCAAGTGGTGTAGCGGAGTCTATGCGCATGCAGAATATCCGCCTTGGCTTTACGGGTAATAACCTGTTCACCATTACGGGTTATGAAGGCTACGACCCTGAGGTGGTTAACCTGGGTGGAGCAGCGAGCCGTAACCTTGGTCAGGGTTGGGCAGGTGTACAGCTGCCTCAGATTAAGTCCTATAACTTTAGCCTGAACGTTACTTTCTAAGATTATTAGAGTTTCGGGGGAGTCAATCCCCCGATCCTTTCATTTTTTCGAATAAAAAAATAAGCCATGAAAAGCTTTAAGATAAAAAACTGCTTTATAGCGCTGTTGGTCCTTGGGCTGGTGAGTTGCGATAACGATGACTTTTTTGAATTGACCAATCCCCCGGAAGCGCCCTGGCAGTCGCTGGAAGAATTAGAGAAGGCGCCAATCGGTGCTTACTATACCCTTTCGGGCAATGGTGGTTTCCGCGTAATGTTCTCTGCGGGCAGAATTGCCGGTGAGGCTTATGCTGATGGAATGAATCTGGCAAATACAGAGGAGGGTTTTCCTGTTGATGTTGATACGGAGGACATGTACAACCGTAACACTCCGGGAACCAGTATTGGGCTGTTTGACAATGGTGTCTTCCGTAATGCTTATTTTGCTATTGGTCATGCCAACGGTGCATTAGACTTTATCGCTGCTAACGATGGGGTACCCTTCCCTGAAGAAGGGCCAGATGCCACCCACCGGATAGAAGGTGAGCTGCGCTTTGTGAGGTCATTTGCCTATTACTACCTGGCCAGAATTTATGCGCCAGTGTATCCCGACGATACACCGCGCCTTCCATTCCGGATCAATCAGGCCACCAACTTTGACGAGGCTAAATCATCTGCGATTGCCTCTGCCAACGATATTTATGACTTTGTAGTAGCGGATCTTATTGAGGCTAAAAGGCTGTTGCCGGAACGTTATGATGCCGCTATCCATCCGGAGGCTTATGCCGATGGCCGTGCAAATAAGTTTGCGGCAGCGGCATTGCTGGCTAAGGTATACTTCCAGATGGGCATGTACGATGAAGCATTGGCTGAAGCGAACTTTGTAATCGAGGAGAACGGTGGGGACTACGACCTTTCGGAAGATCCCCTTGAAGCCTTTAATAAGACTGGTCCGGTTCGTGGTAAGGAAGTGATTTGGTACTACGCCCTTTGGGCGGGTGACGGACTCGGTGGCTCCAGTAACTGGAAGCACCCACGCCGCTTCGCATGGTATAATGCCAGCCGTGAACGTGCCGGCGGATTGGAGGACAACGGTAGCCGATTTATGGTTTGCAGTGATGCATTCCTCGAATCAGCAGGCTGGCAGAATGAGGATGGTACGGAAAGTGCAGATGCCGCTAATGATCTGCGTTACCAGCAGCTGTTTATACGCGTGCCAGCCGGTGAAGATCCTCGTTTTGAGCCTACGCGCGCCTACGTATGGAACGATAAGTACTACAAAGCGGGTGACCGTCTGACTAACCTTCCGGTTCTCCGCTTGGCAGATATCGCATTACTTCGTGCATTCCTGCGTGCCGATGCAGGCGATAACGGTGGAGCTCGTGCCGACCTGAATAGTGTCCGCAATCGCGCAGGCCTTGCTGACTACGATGGCAGCGATGCCGACCTGATCAATGCGATCCACAACGAGCGCTTCAAGGAAATGGCCTTTGAAGGGGACCGCTTCTGGTACCTGCAGGGTGCCCGCGTGGATATTCCTGCTGGTGACCGTGGTGGCAGCGCTATTCCATGGGATAGCCCGCTGTACTCGGAAATTCCTGACTTTGAGGTGGATCTCAACGACGGATTTTAAGAATAGTTTCTCATTGTTTTGAGTTTAGTTGATGATTTGATGGGCTGATGGCACTGCTGTCAGCCCATCTTTATGAAATATCCTACTGTTTTTTTGCCCGGTAGCCAGGCACTTGGTATTTTAGAGCGTTTTGGGACTTTGGCCTTCTAATCAAAAAAGTGTCCCGGTACACCGGGACAGACCGATTACTAAAGTTCTAATACGCTCTTAAGCTACCAAATAAAATGACTCCCTATGAGCTCTCATACCACGCTTCGCCTTTTCGGGTTTTTAACACTTTTGCTGGTTATCCTCCCGGGTTGTCAAAGTGCTGATCAGCCGGTGTCCCGGGATAGTGCTTCCTCAGACGACACCACAGAATTTACCTCCTTACCAGCCGGCCAAACCGGCATTGATTTCGCTAATAATCTGCCGGAAGATGCCTACCGCAATATCATGCGCTACCAGTATTACTACAACGGTGGCGGTGTCGCCATTGGTGATGTGAATGGGGACGGCTTGCCGGATGTCTGCTTCTCGTCCAATATCGGTGCGCCCCGTTTGTACCTCAATCAGGGCGGCATGAAATTCAAAGCGGCAAAAAATGCCGGGCTCAGCCTTCCTTCAAAAGCCACCTGGAATACCGGGATTAGCATGGTGGATGTCAATGGAGACGGGTATTTGGATATTTACCTTTGCCGGTCAGGCAACTTGCAGCTGAGCAACCGGATGAACCTCCTCTTTATCAACAAAGGCGATGGTACGTTCAAGGAGCGGGCAGCCTTGTTTGGCCTGAATGACCCCGGGTACTCCGTGCAAGCTAACTTTTTTGATTACGATAAGGATGGCGACCTCGATATGTACCTGGCTAACCACGGCATTAATTTCTACGGGCGTGACCCACAGGGTAAAGTCTCAAATGCCCCGGATCAATATTCCGGTGACAAGCTCTACCGCAACGATGGGGAACGATTTACCAATGTCACCAAAGAGGCGGGTATTTACGAGCGGGCCTTCAGCTACGGGCTTGGTGTCAGTATTGGCGACCTGAATCAGGATGGCTGGGACGATATTTATGTCTCCAATGACTTCTTTGAGCACGATTACCTATACTGGAATCAAGGTGATGGTACGTTTAAAGAAGGAATTAAAAATGCCGCCCGGCAAATCTCCTACTTCGGTATGGGCAACACCCTGGCAGATCTGAATAACGATCAGCTGCTTGATATCATGGTGGTGGATATGACGGCTCACGACCACTACCGCCGCCACGCCAACCTGGCAGGGCTGAGCTACGAAAAGTTTTGGGATTTTGTGGACAAAGGCTACCACTATCAGTACATGTTCAACAGCCTGAATATCAACAACGGCAATGCCACCTTCAGCAATCAGGCACAACTGGCAGGCATCGCTCAGACCGACTGGAGCTGGGCGCCCCTGGCAGCAGACTTCAACAACGATGGCCTGACCGATCTCTACATCACCAACGGGCTGCGCAAGGATGTGCTTAATCTCGACTTCATTAATAACATCGACAAACGCTTCGCCAAATACATCGGCGCTAACGGGCAATTGCCGGAAGACCGCTTCGTGGAAATGCTGCAGACCATGCCAGCGGAAAAAGTGGGTAATTTCTTTTACCGTAACGAGGGTGATCTGCAGTTTAAGGACGTAAGGGAAGAGTGGGGAGCAAGTAGTCCTTCCTTTTCGACCGGAGCGGCTTATGCCGACCTTGATCAGGATGGCGACCTCGATTTAGTGGTTAACAATATTGATGCTCCGGCTTTTGTATTTGAAAATCAACAAACAAAGGGCCCTTATCTGCGGGTGCAACTGCAGGGCCAGGGTAAGAATAAATTTGCATGGGGCGCAAAGATCCGGGTGATGGATGGAAACACCACGCAGTTTCAGCAGCAGTATCCTATTTGCGGATACCAGTCTTCGGTGGAGCCGGTGCTGCACTTTGGCTTGCCTTCTGATAATCCCGTTAGGGTTCAGGTGGAATGGACGGACGGGCAGGTCAGTACGCTTGACAATGTAAAGCCCAATCAAACGGTAGAGATTGCTCAAAAAGATGCCAGAGCAGCGCCGGAGCCTGCCGTATTGAAGCCTACTGTCTTTGAACCCAGCCTCGAATTGAATCAAAAATACACCGAAAACCAGTTTGATGATTTCAAACGGGAATTCCTCCTGCCACACAAAATGTCTGCCCTCGGGCCTGCTCTGGCCGTAGCGGATGTGAACGGCGATGGGCTGGAGGACTACTTCCTGGGCGGTGCCAAAGGCCTGCCCGCCTCCATCAACCTGCAAAAACCGGACGGCACTTTCCAACAAGTCCGAGACCCCTGGCTGGAAGAGCGCCTGCACGAAGACGGCGGAGCCACTTTTTTTGATGCGGATGGCGATGGCGACGCTGACCTTTATGTGGCTTCCGGGGGCAATGAATACGAAATAGGATCCAAATACTACCAGGACCGGCTGTACCTCAACGATGGCAAAGGGGCCTTTACCCGGGCTTCTGATGCCCTTCCTGATTTGCAGAGTAGCAACGGCCCCGTAACCGCGGCCGATTACGACGGGGATGGAGATGCAGACTTATTCGTAGGCGGACGGCAAAGCCCGGGCGCCTATCCAAAGGGCACCCAAAGCTACCTGCTTCAAAATGATGGCAAGGGGCGCTTTTCTGATGTCACGACGAAACTATCCGCTGATAGGCTTAGTGGCATGGTGACGGATGCGCTGTGGTCGGACTTTAATGGCGACGGGCAGCTGGACCTTATCGTGGTTGGGGCATGGATGGCACCGCGCTTTTTCCAGCAGGCAGGCGACAACTTTAAAGAAGTGACTACCTCCACCGGGCTTGAGGCGATCAGTGGCTGGTACTTCAGCCTTGATGGCGCTGATTTTGATGGTGATGGTGATACCGACTACCTCCTTGGCAATCTGGGGCTCAACCACCGGTTTAAGGCCAGCCCGGAAGCCCCTTTCTCTATCTACGCTGCCGACTTCGATGACAACGGCACGGTTGATATGGTTCCGGCCTATCACTACGACGGCAAAGCGTATCCACTCTACGGGCGCAACGTCATGCAGGAGCAGCTCATCAGTATTAAGAAAGCTTACCCTTCCTATACCGATTATGCAAGGGCGACTATGCAGGATATATTTCCATCAGCTGTATTGGAGCAAGCCCAGAAGGTGGAGGCACAGACCTTTGCGAGCCTGTACCTGGAAAATCAGGGCGGCGGCAAGTTCACCGCCCGCGAATTGCCCCGCTCCGCACAGGTCAGCCCCATCATGGATATGGTTATTGATGATTACAATGGGGATGGTTCGATGGACGTATTAGTAGCGGGCAATTTATATGGCTTCGAATACCGTACCGCCCGGGCAGATGCCGGCAACGGGCTGCTGCTCCTGGGCAACGGCGAAGGGCAGTTTGCACCGCAACCGATTCAGAACAGCGGGGTATTCCTGCCGGGTGATGTCAAGGCTTTGGCCCCCATTCAATGGCAGGGCAGGACCGGTCTCCTGGTCGGGCAAAACGATGCCCCGGTGGAGTTGCTGCTGCTTAGAGAAGCTTTGCAGCAGTAGCCCGTTATAATGTCTATTAAAACCGAACTATGGAAAGAAGATCATTCCTGGAAAAAATAGCAGCCTCCGGGCTGGGCGCAATGGCGCTACCGAGCTGGCTCAACGGGCAACCAAATAATCTCGTACCACCTGCAATGGCCGATCCGGAGGTAAAGCCCACCGCCGCGCAGCAAGCCTGGATGGACATGGGCTTCGGCTTGTTTATCCACTTTGGGATCAACACCTACTACGATACGGAATGGAGCGATGGTACGCTGGACCCGGTCAAATTCAATCCCACCAAGCTGGATACCGATCAGTGGTGCGCAACGGCTAAGGCAGCAGGCATGAAGTATGTAGTGCTCATCACCAAACACCACGATGGCTTCTGCCTCTGGCCGACTAAGCAGACCAAATACTCCGTAAGTGCCACGCCCTGGAAGGGGGATTTGGTAGCTGAAGTGGTCAACTCGGCGGAAAAACATGGACTGAAAGTCGGCTTTTACTACTCCCTCTGGGACCGGCATGAGAAAAGCCACGATACCGACGAGTGGGCTTACATTGACTTTATGAAACGGCAGCTGGAAGAACTTCTGACAGGCTACGGGCCGATTGTGGAAATGTGGTTCGATGGTTTCTGGAAAAAGCAGCAGAGCGGCTGGTCCAAGAAAAATAAAGAGCTGGAAGGCGAAGCCAAAAAACAAGCCTTCAACACCGCCCGCAACCAAAAATTCATTGAGGCCTGGCGCATGGAAGGCGCCTACCGCTGGCAGATGGACCATATCGATCAGTTCATCAAAAGCCTGCAGCCGGATTGCCTGGTGATGAATAATTCCACCACAGCCTATCCGGGGGTGCCTTTACATCCGGTAGATATCCGCAGTGGCGAAAAATACACGGAAGTGGCCGAAGATCAGAAAGTCTGGAACTGGCTGGGCAAAGACCGCTATCTGCCACTTCAGATTGAAACCACGATGTCCACAAAGGGAGACAAAAAATTTCCTTCCGGCAACTGGTTCTGGCACGAGTGGGATAAATCGGTACTAGAAAAAAAGAAAATCCTGCAATACCTGAGCGTGGCTCAAAAAATGGAAGCTAATCTGCTGCTCAACGTCGGCCCCAGCGATCAGGGGCTGCTCCGGAAAGTGGATGAGCGGACACTGAAGGGATTAAGAAACTAAGAGCGTTTTGGGATTTTGGTCTTCTGATCGAAAACTAACAATTTTTTGGTTAGGCTAGGCGCGGAAACCGGAGTTCCCCGATTTTAATCGGGGTAGCTAAATAGCCTGTCCCGCAGCATTGCGGGAAGGATTTACGTAACGAAGCATAAGCAAAAAAGTGTCCCGGTTCACCGGGACAGACTGATTACTAAAGTCCCAACACGCTCTAAAAACGGAACGATGAAAAACGGAACGATGAAAAACGGGTATCAATACTGGATAATCTTGCTATTGTTGTGTGGAAGTGCACTTCGGGGGATGGCCCAGGAGGGCATTTTACTGGAAGCCGAAAGCTTTCTTTTCCCCGGAGGATGGGTAGTCGACCCACAGTTTGTACAGCAGATGGGCTCGCCCTACCTCATGGCGCACGGTCTCGGGCAACCGGTAGACCATGCAAAAACTGCATTTCAAATTGATGAAGCAGGAGTCTACCATGTCTGGGCGCGTACCAAAGACTGGGCACCGGGCAGCTGGGACCCGCCCGGGCAGTTTTTGATACAGGTGAATGGTACAGCTCTCCCGGACACGCTGGGGCGAACACCCGGCTGGGATTGGGAATACGCAGGTAAGGCTAAACTGGCATCAGGAGAAGCCACTCTGGAACTGGTTGACCTGACCGGCTTCAACGGGCGATGCGATGCGGTATTCCTGAGTAGGGGGGAAGCGCCACCGCCCGGCTACGGTAAAAAGCTGGCTCAGTGGCGGCGGCAAATGCACCAGGAGCCTATGGCACCGGAAACTGAGCAATCATTTGACCTTGTGGTGACCGGTGGTGGCATAGCCGGCTGCGCTGCCGCTATTGGTGCGGCCGAGCAAGGCTTAAAAGTAGCCCTGATTCACGACCGGCCGTTGCTGGGCGGCAATGCCAGCAGTGAAATCCGGGTGCATACCCTGGGCATTTACGGCAAATTTGAACGCATTCTTCGCCTGTTGGATACGGAGCATTACCCGAATGGCTCCGCCAAGGCAAAAATTGATCAGGAAAAGCGGGACCAAAACGTCAAGGCCTATAAAAACATACACCTCTTCCTCAACTGGCGGGCCTACGATGCGGTATCCGAAGACAGCACTATTCAATACGTGGACGCCCGGCATACGGCGACCAATGAGCGCATGCGGTTTCGCGCTCCGCTTTTTACAGACGCCACGGGCGATGGCTGGATTGGCTACTGGGCGGGCGCTGAGTATTCCTACGGTCGGGAGAGCGTGCACCAATACGGTGAGGAATGGGATGAATGGGGCGAATTGTGGAGCCCGGAGGAAGCCGATAATTTTGTCATGGGCTCTTCTATCCTCTGGCAAACGCACGAAGGAAAGGAGGCAACCGATTTCCCTCAGCGCTCTTGGGCTAAAGCTGTTGCCCGGGCGCACGAAGCCACGGCCGGGGAATGGTACTGGGAATTCTCCCGTAATGACCTCCACCAAATTGAGGACGGAGAGGAAATCCGCGATCATTTGCTGAAAGCCATCTTCGGGTCTTTTGCCAATGCTAAGGCACTGCCCGAAAACAGCCACTATCAAATGACCTGGGTGTCCTATCTATTAGGCAAACGGGAGTCGCGCCGGCTGTTGGGCGACCATATTTTTACTTTTCAGGATGTGACGGACCACACCCCATTTCCAGACTCTGTGGTGATGGAAGATCGGGCCGTTGATGTGCACTATCAGCGCAACCTGAAAGACGAGGAAGTGCCCGACTTTTTATCAGAAGCCCTCTTTTACCGGACAGACCGGTACTACATTCCGTACCGGAGCCTGTATTCCCGGAATATTGATAACTTATTTATGGCCGGCCGTTGTTTCAGTTGTTCCCATATCGGTTTGGGCGGTCCCCGTGTGATGCGCACCACCGGTCAGATGGGCGCTGCCGTGGGGCACGCTGCTGCGCTTTGCATTAAACACGATGTACAGCCAAGGGCTATTTATACGGATCACCTGGAGGAGTTAATGAACTTAATCGAGGATCAGCAATGGATAAGGCCCTGATTTTGGTGGTACTTTACCTGATGGTGCCTGCTACAGCAAACCGGTCGGTCCGGTCATTGCCGGAACCCGTATTCATGACGATGCCGGAGGCCTTTGAAGCGGCCCGGTCAACTAATGAAGGTTTCTTTGTTTTTGATCCTCAGCATGATCTGGAACACCGGGTACAACTGTGCCGGGATGCAAAGGGTGCACCTTTGCTGTACTACGCTGACCTGCAAACGCCGGTATGTATTGACGGCATTTGCAAGCCGGTGCGCATCGCCCTCTATTGGAATTTATTGGGCGCCTATATCGGCTACGGACTGCACGACGACGAGCCCCTGACGAAATACGACCACGATTTGTTTGTGGCCGCAGATCACGAAAAGCTGCATGAGTTGCTGCTCAATAAAAACGCGGTTTTCCGAAGGAAAAAGTTGTCTGATCTATTTGACCCTACAGCCAAGCCGGAAAAACAAGTGACCTATAAAGGCGAGGAGGTCGATGCCGTGAGCGGGGCGACTAAGAAAGCCATTAAAGACGCTGTTGTAGAGGGCGCATTGTACTCTTGTTATACCATTTGGAAACTCGTACACGGCACCGCTGATGACAGCATAAAGGTGAAGCTCCCAGAGCTATGGGACGATGCGTTGGCCAGGGACTTCCTTTACGCCGGGCGCACGGATTACCAGTTTTACGCTCTGAAGCAGCTTTCAGACGCGGACTTTGATCGCTACGCTCCACGACTGCTTCAATTATTTACACAAAGCAGCCCATTATTCAGAACAACCCTGCTCAAAAGGTTGCCGGAAAGGCACTGGAGGACTGAGGTTTGGAAAAATGGGCTCTATCGCAATTTTGAGCAGGTAGACCTTAATACGCGCACCCTTCTGATCAATGGGCTTGAAAAAGCCGGGGAAGAAGTCGCAGCCAGGTTGTTGCCTGATCTGAATTTGATGTCAAAAAATCAGCTCAAAGCTTACCTGGCATTTTGGGAAGATCGGGAACTGAAGCCGCATATCCGTAATCAATTGATCGATGCCAGTCAGGATGAGCATTATGCCTACGCTTACCTTATCGGTCGGTTTTTAGAATCGAAGGCACCTTAAAATACGAAATCCATGAAAAAAATAAGTTTTCTCAGCTTCTGCCTTATCTACATCGGGCTGTCTGCAATTGCTGCTCAATCGCTTTGGTCCGTTGATTCCTACCCGGACAAAGCGGGGCTGGAGATGCGCATGGCCCCCATGCTGCCCCGTATTGCCGATCAGGGGTTTGCCCAACGCAGCCTTGCCAATTCTCAATGCCCGGATACCGGTCTGCCAGTGAAAACCTGGGCGGTTAAGGGGGAAACGATCTACTCGCCCTACACAGGACGAGCCTACCAACAGGGCGATACCGGCTACTTTGGTCCTAAAGTCCGCAATGCAAATGGCGAAATTTCTGCTTTCGGGGGCGACCCACTAAAATATGAGTTACAGCCTGCGGCAGCACAACTGCTGCTCCACCCCAATGATGCCCTTGCCCGTGGGTTTTTGAGCATTCCCGGGAATTTGCGGCAGCAGTACCATTTTGCCTGCAACAACTGGGCCCGTTTTTATCCTTACCTGGCTGATGCAATGGGCGAAGATTGGAAAGCTCGTTTTCACGAGGCCGTGGCCAACTACGAGGAATCCCGCCGCCCCTCCGATGGGGACCGGGAGCATGCGCCAATGAGCCATTCTCATGATTTGGTAGGGGAGGAGGGCACCCTGCTTGGGGGCAATACCATCGATGGGGGCACAGAAAACCACAAAACCATGTGGCGAACTTCCTGCCTGGTCTACAGTCAGTGGATGCCCGGGGGGACCCAAATTTCCGGTTATGATTTGCCGGAAGCGGAAACTAAGGTGCGCGGCTTTTTGACTGACTACGCCGAGCGCCTGCTCCAAACCGGCAACGGCGAGTATGACTCCCAGATTTACTATCCGTATTCCATCGAAGGGTACATGAACCTCTACGATTTTGCCAAAAAGCCGGAAGACCGGGCACTGGCCAAGTTTACCCTCGATTATTACTTCGCCACGACCGCCCTGAAGCTGGTGGACGGGCATATCGCCGGCGGGATGAAGCGGGGCTATTTGCCGAAAGGCGAAGCCGACAAAATGGAGCAACTGTTCTGGGGCTACTTCGATGACGTTAGCCGGGATATGTCGGAAGCGGTCACCACCATGCATCAGTCCACGACCGGCTATCGGCCTAATGCCATCATTTCCAGGATAGCGAAGGGTGAGGTGGACTTACCCTACGAAGCCCGAATGACGCGCCCGTTCTACCACATGGACCGCAAAAATGGGTTTCAGGAGTCCTTCTACCGCTCGCACTCCTTCGGGCTCGGCAATGTCTATATGAGCATCGTAGATAACCCCAATCAGCAGATGGTCTGGTCGCTCATAGTGAAAGGCGAGGACGGGCCACTGGGCTTTACCGGCGGGCAGCCGCTGCGGTTGACAACCTCCGGCCACAGTCCCTACACCCAAACTTTGCACAGTAAAAACACCCTGCTGTTGTTGTCTGCACCTTCTGAGCTGAAGGAGGACCAACATCCGGAATTCAATATTTCCGACAAGCGGGTCAACCCCTGGCACCTGCCTGATAGCGCACAAGCCCGGGACTTTGAACTCGCTAACCGCTGGAAGTACGCCACGGAGCCATTGCAGGCCGTGGAAGCACCTGCTGAAGACGAACTGCAGGCCTTTTGGGAACAAAAGAAATACAGTGCCGCTTCCTGGCTGCTTATTCCTAAGGGCGCAAAGCTAGCGAAGGAAACGAACCGCCAGCTGATTTGGAAAGCACCGGATACCTGGGTGGCAATCTGGCCCATCGGTACCGGCTATTTTGTAATCGATGCCGCTCCGGAAGCGGTGGCGCAAGTGAAAGACAAGACCTGGCAAAGCGTACTGGAGCAATACAGCGTCCTGGTCGTCACCGGGCAGCAATCCGGGTACGCAATTGAGGTATTGGAAGGGGCAGAGCATCCGGATTTGAACACCGTCCTAGCTAGCTTAAAAGAGGCGGACCTGAAAACGGAGCGGCTTAAAAAGAACAATACCATCGCTTACCAGTCTACCCTCGGCGAAAAACTGGAAATGACCTACCGCCCCGACCGCCTGAAAGCCTACGGCCGCATCGACGGTACGCCCCTGGATTTTGAGAACTGGGCAGGCGGCGCGGTTTACGACAGCCCTTACCTCCGCATCCAAGACAGCGTGATGGAAGTGGAAGATGGACAAGAAGGCTACCAGGTGTTTTTCCGGGATGGGCAGCCGGTATACGAATTGCTGAATCCAAAAAACGATTAAAGCCAATGAAAAAGCTACTCACGATAAGTGGACTACTATTATGCGGCAGCCTGCTTTGGGCGCAGCCTTATGACTTTGGGCACCCCATGCCGGTAGGTGCCTACTATTACCCGGAGCACTGGCCCGAAGCACAGTGGGACCGGGATTTGGGCAAAATGGCGGAGCTGGGCTTTCAGTTTACCCACTTTGGGGAATTCGCCTGGGCCAAAATGGAGCCGGAAGAAGGGCAGTTCGATTTCGAATGGCTGGACAAAGCGGTGGAAATTGCTGAAAAGCATGGGTTGAAAGTCATCATGTGCACACCCACGCCCACGCCTCCCGCCTGGCTTACCGAGCGGCACCCCGAAATCCTGACCGTCAACGATCAGGGGCTGACCCAGCACCACGGGAGCCGGTTGCACGTATCTTACAACCACCCGACCTACCGCTACTACACCGAGCGCATTGTGCGTAAGCTGGCTGAGCGCTACGGGCAGGACGAGCGGATATGGGGCTGGCAGGTCGACAATGAGCCGCACTACGGGGTGCTGTATGACTACTCGGAGGGGCACGAGCGGGCCTTTCAGGACTGGCTGCGCGAAAAATATAATGTTATCGACAGCCTGAATACAGCCTGGGGTGCGGTCTTCTGGAGCCAAACCTATAACCACTTCGGGCAGGTGCAAATCCCCAATAAGAACCGGGCGCCACAGGGGGTAAATCCCCACGCCCAGCTTGACTTTCAGCGCTTCAATGCCGAGGAACTGGCGGAAGCCCTGCGCTTTCAGGCCGATCTGCTCAAAAGCCTGGTGGACGAACGGCAGTGGGTAACCACCAACTACGCCTATTTCAAATTCCTGCCTTCTGTCGATCCCTTCCTGAACCAGGAAGATTTTGATTTTGCCGCCCATACCATGTACCTGACGAGCGGGTATTTGAGCGATGAAGGCGGACCACTGGCGCACCGGCTCGGCAGTGGGCTGGAACTGGCCTTTTCCCAGGAATTTGCAGAGTCCGTCAATGGCTATACCGGCATCATGGAGTTGCAGCCCGGCCAAATCAACTGGGGCGTGATCAATCCGCAGCCCCTGCCCGGTGCCGTGCGCATGTGGGGGTGGCATGCCTTTGGGCTGGGCGACGAATTCATCTGCACCTACCGCTTTCGCCAACCCCTCTTTGGTGGTGAGCAAACCCATAAAGGCATTATGGAAACCGATGGGGTGACGGTAGCCCGTGGCGGTCAGGAGTACGTACAGTTTATGGAAGAGCTGGATCAGTTGGCGGAAAGGGGTGCCCTGAAAGCGGATGCTAAAATGCCTAAAGCACTACGGCAGCGCAAAACCGCCTTTTACTGGGAACAGGACAATCTCTGGAGCCTGGGCAATCAGCCGCACCATAGCGATTGGGACAGCTGGGCGCATCATTATACGTATTACCAAAACCTGAAGCGACTGGGCGCTCCGGTCACTTTCGTTAGCCCCGGCGAAGCGGTTGACCCTGAGGAATACCCCTTCTGGGTGGTCCCCGCCGCTCATATGATTGATCCGGCGCAAGTGAAAATATGGGAAGACTATGCTAATGCCGGTGGGCACCTGATCCTGAGCGTGCGTACCGGCACGAAAGACAACAACAGCCACATTTGGGAAGCCCTGCTGCAGGAGCCGATTTGGGATTTAATCGGTGCTAAGGTGGAATACTACGACCACCTGCCGGCCAAGCATCCCGGACAGGTGAGCATGGATGGCGATACCTACTCCTGGCACATTTGGGGCGATGTGCTGACGCCGATGGAAGGCACAACGGTACTGGCAAGTCACGATAGCGAGTACTACAAAGGCGCACCGGCGGTTGTTTCCCGCGATCTTGGGGCAGGCAGCGTGACCTACACTGGCGTTTGGTCAGACAACTGGGAGCTGGAATACGAGGTGTTGCGGGCAGTCTATGGTAAGGCTGGTGCTAAAATCCTCAATCTACCCCCCTACGTCTTCACCGAATGGCGGGATGGGGTTTATGTCGCCGTCAACTACAGTTCAAAGGCAACGGAAGCGCCCGTGCCGGATGGCGCGAAGGTGCTGTTGGGCGGGCGGCAGTTGGAGCCGGGTGGCGTGACGGTTTGGAGGGAGTAGGGAAAATGATTAGACTTGATGCGTCAGGTCAGTGCAGTGGTCACCCCTTTTTAACCCTGTAATGAAAGTCTGTTAAACCCTTTTTTGCCTCAATTGAAGCAATCGTCAGGCGATAGACGTATTTCGATTTGACAACATTAGATTCTGGCAGAAGAATAGTCTATCTTACTATGGCTAAACTCTAATGCCGTATGCTAAAACGTGTCCTCTTTTTCCTGTTTTGCATTGCCTGCTCTTCGCTCTACGCTCAGCCTCAGTGGATGGTCTTCAATGGTTCCGGTGGAGCCCATGGGCTTTTACGTCAAGGCAATCAGCTTTGGGTAAACTCAGGAGCAGGCATTACCCGGATCAGCCTTACGGTGGGTTCCTGGCAAAATTTCAAAACGACCAATTCGAATCTGCTCAGTCATAATATCAATGATTTAGCCACTACCCCTGATGGATTGCTGTGGGCCGCACTGGGCGATGCCGGGTTGGCCTACTTTGACGGAGCCAACTGGTCGTCTTTACAAACCCTTGGCGGAATAACGTTGGACCGGGCCGATTGGCTTGCCACCGGGCCGGACGGTGCACTTTGGGTCAGTGGTTTCTTTGAGGAGTACCGATGGATGAAATTTGAAAATGGGGTTGGCGAACTTATTGATTTCCCTGAGGATGCCACCCGCTTTCGGGAAGACTTTGCCGTTGCCGGTGATGGCATACTGTTTTCGGTGGCGCAAATGGGGGAGGGGATGCCCATTTCCCTGGTGCGCTATGATGGGGAGAACTGGTCGGTCGTGACGCCGGAAAGCCTCGGGCTGCCTACGGGGACAAGGGTATATGATATTGAGCAAGATTCGGAAGGGCGCGTGTACATGCTTTTTAGCCTTTTCAGCCCACAGGTCTCGGCACTCGGTATTTACGAGGAAGGTACGTTTGAAATGATTCCGGTCCCGGCTAAAGTTAACGACTTTGTAAATGAATTCAACCCGATTTCAGTAAGCCCTAACGGGCAGGTCTTCATTAGCCTTCGCAATAATACAGTCCTCCGCCTTGATGGCACCGACTGGGCCACGATAGATATGGCTGCTTTGGGGCTGGATACCGGTAGCCCGGATGGGATCGTACAGGATGACGATGGCGCTTATTGGGTCGTATACCGCAATGACAGCAACGGGCGCAGGCAATTATTCAAATTAAATGATGGTCAGGTCGACCCGGTTCAGCTGGCGAATACAGCATTGCCGGTCAACTATGTAAGCCAGGTTCGCGTTGGGCCGCAGAATAACAAATGGGTACAGGCTGGTCAGGCTGATCGCTTGTTCAAATTTGACGGTAAGGAATGGATGGCTACGCCGCCCATACCTGATCATATGGGCTGGAGCCACGAGCTACAAGATGTTGACGAGGGGCAAAATGTTTGGGTTAGTGGTTACAGCACGGATGGAGCCATCCGGTTTGATGGGCTGGCTTTTGGAAGATTACGGGTGCCGCACCCGCAGTACGGAGGCTTTCTGGAAAGTATAACCGGAGTAGAGGTCGATACGGCCGGCGACCTTTGGATGCAATCCGGGAATTGGGTCCTGCAATACAAAAAAGATGGCTTTGCCCATTCCGAAGGGTTTTATGCTGAGACGCCTTACGCTGATTATCATATGCCAAATCAGGCAGAGGTCATTAAGGGAGGTTTTGGTGACCTGTGGGCTGCTGCCAATAAGGTGTTCCGGTACCATGAGGAGTCATGGGAACCATTGCCCAATACAGCTTCGGCCCTAAATCTGTACGGGCGCAATGTCGCTGGTTCACATTCCGGCACATTCTGGCTGCATAATAACTTAGGGGATACCTTATACTACTATCAGAACGGGAACTGGACGGCTACAGGAATGCCGGACGAGCTGCTTTCTTCTTTTTCCTTCAATTTTTCGGATATGCGTGTCGGGCCTGACACAACACTTTGGCTGGCGACCCACGGTGGGCTGTGGGGGTTAAAGTCAGGTCAGTGGTCCCATTTCCATATTTTGAATACTCCGCTGCCCAGCAATAATATTCAGAACCTCGATTTTGATACCCATGGTACGCTTTGGATAGGCACCGCCTGCGGCTTGGTGGCTTATAATCCCGGGGGCATTGAAGATATCTTTGGTTCGCCCCGGGCAAGCGTAGCCGGCAGGGTTTTCCGCGATTTGAATGGTGACGGGCTCTTTGATGAAGGGGACGTACCCCTGCAGTACCACCGGGTGCTATTGCTGCCCGATAGCGTCTACAGCTTCACGAACGCCGATGGTACTTATCATTTCAATACGGCTCCGGGGCATTATGAAGTCCAATATCTTCCCACTCCGGGGTGGTCGGTGGATGCCGGGCAGGACAGCTACGCCTTTGAGATTGAGTTGGAGCAACTAGACGGGTTTGATTTTCGGGTGGCTCCGGAGACAGAAATTGAAGCGCTCAATATTGAATTAGTAGGCAATGCCAGCCGCTGCAACTTACCAGCAATGTATTGGCTGGATTACAGCAACCGGGGGACTTTGCCGGAATCCGGACAGGTAAGGCTGGTACTGGACCCCGATGTCATTTATCAATACAGTGAGCCCGCCCCGGACTATTGGCTGGGGGATACTTTAGTCTGGACTTTTTCCGACCTCTTTCCGGAGGCTGTTCAGGGGATTGCGGTCATTACTTTAATGCCGGGCGTTCAGGATGTGGCGGATAGTTTACTGGTTCATCATGCTTCCGTCTACCGTATGGAAGCCCCGCCCACCAGCCTTGAAGAGACCGATAGTCAGGAGCTGTCCCAAATACTGCGGTGCTCCTATGATCCAAATGACAAGTTGGTAGCTTCAGCCGGGCCTATGTACGGCGCCCAATCCCTGCACCGTGATCCACTGGAATACACGATTCGTTTTCAGAACACAGGGAATGATACCGCTTTCACAGTGGTGATCAGAGATACCCTCGATAAAAATCTGGACTGGAGCACATTTGAGCCCCTTGCCGCCAGCCATGCGCATCAGACCGTACTTCGGTCGAACGGGGCACTGGAATTTCGCTTTGAAGACATTTACCTGCCGGACAGTATCGTCAATGAGCCTGCCAGCCATGGCTTTGTGAAGTACCGGATCCGGGCGAAAGCGGTGCCAGAATTGCCCCTTATGGTCTATAACCGGGCTGCCATTTACTTCGATTTGAATCCACCCATTATCACCAATACTACGGTTAGCGAGCTTGTTGAAAACCTGCCCACTGCCCTCCAAAGAGAATGGGTCGAGCTGGAGTTAACCGTTTCCCCTAATCCTGTCCGGGAACAGCTTCAGGTGCGCTGGGCAGGAGGAGCTGCCGTAGCCAAGGTGGTGAATAGCTCCGGCCAGACTGTAATCCCGCTATTTGCCGTGCGGGCCCCACAGTTTGAGGTACCCGTAGCTCAACTGCCTGCCGGAATTTATTTCCTGAAGCTGGAAGGCCAGAGTGGTAGAGGTGCTGCTACCTTCGTCAAATGGTAAGAGATGCTAACATATCATCTCTAAATGCCAGGATTGGAATGGGCTTTTGCCCGGACCTGTTTACCCGGAACGGTAACCGTCTGTTCATCCCCATCTGGCAATGCAGGGCTGTAAAAATGGGAGTTTATCCCTATCTTCGCACCCAAAAATTATCTTAACCGTTAAAAACGCTCTTCAATGATTTTACTGAAAAGAAGTTTAATGTTAATGCTGCTCTCCGGTTTGTTCCTGTTCACCGCTTGCAATGATGATGATGATGACTGTATGGCCCCCGCGCTGTCCGAGAATATCGTGGGCGAATGGGAAGTTTCCTCAACAAACGATGTGGTGGAATTCCAGTCGGATGGTACCCTCGTGGATCCCAACGATGCTGTTATTGCCGGTTCTTCCAATTCGGATAAAACCTACGTTGCCAGTGGTATGACCCTAACGGTGACCCTATCAGAGGGCGGTAGCTCTTTCTCTACGGAGTTTGATGTGACTAGCAATGAATGCGATGAGATCACGGTCTCTTTCATAGGCAATGATGTGGTGTTCACCCGGCAGTAATGCCAGGGGAACAGAAGTCCTCCCCACTGTTGAGCCCTGTGCAACAACAGGCTCATTAAGATGGGAGAGCGTTATGCAGAGCGGTGCCGATGTATCTTGGCACCGCTCTGCTGTTTTATCCCACCATTGACCCAGGTAGCAGGACTCCTGCTTTTTTAAAAAGGCACCTACTCCACCTTCACCACCCGCTCCTGCTGCAGCACCCGCCCGGCAGAGGAGTACTGCAAAATATACAGCCCGCCCGGCAAGCCGTTGGTAGATAGCTCTGCCGATTGTGCCCCACGCTGCAAGCGCTGATGCAGGACTTCCTGCCCCTGCAGGTTGAACAAGCGCAGCGCTGGCTCCTCGTAGCGGATGGCATTGAGGAACTCCACTTGTATAGGGCCCCGGGCCGGATTCGGGTAGGCTTTGAAGAAGACCTCTTTGAGCGCGGTTTCTCCGGTGCCCGGCACTTCTTCTACGCTGACGTAAAGGATGCTGTCCTGGCAGCCGGGGGTGATGCAGCCATCGGCATCGGTTTTGACCAGCCAGACGTCGGGGTCGGGGATGGGTGTGATTTCAAAGTCTTGCATATAGCCACAGGCGATAATACCACCATCGGAGGTTTCGGCAACGGCATTAAACGGCCAGGTGTCCGAAGGCAAGTATAGCCCTTGATAGTAGCGTTTCCATATCAGCTCCCCGTCTCCTGAGACCCTGGCCATCCATGCTCTATCTGAGTCTTCTATAGAATTGCCTACTCTTTTTGACTTTCCACACATGATGATGTCGCCATTATTAGCGATGGTTATATTCCTAGGCTCAGGCCCCCTCCTATATAAATATTTGTATTCCCAGAGGATTTCCCCATCACTATCGTATCTACGAAGCAGTGGGCCTGCGTTAGGGAAAAGCATAGGCTGCCCGATAGTATCGAAAGCCCAGCCCGTGACAAATCCGCCATCAGGATAGGAGGCAATTAGGGCAGGGTAATCATGCGACCTATCTACTTCATCGTATGTTCGCACCCATTCGACTTCGCCATTGCTAGATAGTTTAGCCACATGATAAGCTCTGCCAGATGCTGCCCAGTCAATACCTGAGTAAAAAGTGAGCATGATGGAGCCGTCATTTAATATGGCGAGCTGACCGACAGTAGTATAGTCTATGCTGTCTTCAATAGTTGTGCTCCAGAGCATTTCCCCTTCCCCATCGGTTTTGATTACTGTACAATCCGAGAATTCCCCGAAGTTACCTCCCTGGACACATGTGACAAGGTTGCCGTCGTGATCCTGCTCTATATCAAAGGCAACATCCCAGTAGGGCCCATAGTAGGTCTTTAGCCATAAGGTATCGCCCCATTCGTTCATTTTCACAATAAATGGCAATTGGTCTTCATCCGTAATCCTTCCACAGGCGTATAAATACTCTTCATTAGGGTCAATGACATAATCCCAAATTGAATAATCCACAAGATCATGATCATACTGCCTATGCCACAGGCTGTCTCCGTTGTTATTGATTTTGAACAGTATGGGGCAGAAAGTGAAGTCTTCATCGCACCAAGTCGCGCAATTTACGTACACACCGTCTTCCACAACAGTCATGTTGTAGGCATTTTCAGAAGCTCCGTTGGTAAGGTCGTAGGTGCGGTGAAAAGTGGGCTGAGCAAATAAAAGCAGGTTTGGCAACGCCCAAAGGCAGAGTAATGTAAAGTTTTTCATGCTTTAGCTTTATTATAAAAGCTCCGCATTGGACCTGCCAGTCCAATGCGGAGCGTAGGTTTATAATTAAATTTATCGTACAATTAAGCGCTGCTGTAATTCGAGTGGTTCAGCTTTGTTGGTAGCCTTCACGACATAAAACCCGGCGGGGAGCCCTTGTAGATTAAAGTCATGCTGGTTCGACCCAATTTCCAGGGAACGAACGACTACGCCGCTTGCATTCCATAGCTCCAACTGCCACTCAGGGGTTACATCAATGGGTAGAGACACCGTCACCTGCCCCTGCGCAGGGTTTGGCATTATTACCATGTTCTCCGGCCGGCTTTTTTGGTGCTGGGGGACCGCTCCTCCCTGATCTTGTTGCACCATGCCCTCTACCTCAAAATCCGGTGCAATAGGTAAATGAAATTGTGTATCGGCAATAGCCCCCAACAAAGCCCGGCTATACGTATAGGTAGCCGAAAGGGTATCTTCCGCCAGAACCTGAAGGAAGGTCTCGTCTCCGTCCGAAAGCGTGTAATCTATGGGGTTAGAACGGTAGGCTACTTCCAGCGCTAACAGGTCAGCGACAGTGGATTGGTCATCCGTCTCTGTGGGCAATGCCTGTATGTAGGCTTCTGCTTCGTCAAATGCACCCAGGCGTAGCTTTAAACCAACAACCTTACGCATGGAAGAGAAAGAGCCTTCTTCAATCAATAGGCTTTCGGCGGTTGCCCAGTCCCCTTCCTTAAGGGCAGTCTGGTATAAATGGTGGAAAGCTTCGGAATGCTGGGCATTAAGGTCACTGATCTCGGCAAGTAGGGCTTCCTGAAGGCTTTCCGATCTGTTTTTACCAATTATTTTTAGTTTTTGAGCTAAAAGCTGATTAATTGAGTCAAGGCATTCGTAATTTTTGCAGTAGGCTACGCCTGGCTTGCCTCCCACGCCTTCTAGTTCGAGACAGCCGTCATTATACTCATTAATATTTTCGTCACTACTGACGATGCCTAAATATTGTTCGGAGTCTCCAGGTACCAGTTGGAGGTCAGGGAACAGGTTGGTCAAGTTCTCTCCCGGGTGATAGTAGGTAAACGCAACAGTATTAGAGGGAGGGGCTACAATACTCTGTGGGCCCGAAAAAATGTTGAGTACAGAATTGTGCGGAGAACCCTGAGCACTTTCTATTTCACCTAATATTGAACCGGATGGGATCAGTCTAATATCAGAACCGGCAGACAAATTAAACGTCTCTTGCTCGAACTCATAATTATTACAATTACCCCAAATCCGTATAGCTTCCTTTGCGCCTGATGCTTCGAAATAATTGCAAACAAATTTACCATTTGAACTTCCCGAACCAGTATTTTGCAGCTGAGCTCCAATGTAAAAATTTAAGAACCTATTTTGGGAAACCCTGTACCGGCTTATACCGCTTATCGCCAGAGGGACAAAAATATTTTCAAATAAATTGTGGTGAATTTCAAGATCATTTTGGTTCTCGGCGAGTATCCCAACGGGAGAACCATTTTTGAAACGGTTTCCGCTTCCCGGATAAGTCTCATTTCCGATTTGCATCTCAAACATACCCATGTGTCCAGGTGTATAGGTTACCTTAATGCCCGCTTCAAAATTTTCAAATGTATTGTTGTATACAAACCCACTTGCATTATCAAAGGATAATGAGTAACCGTTCAAATCAATGAATTGATTGCCTTCAATAATTACCCCTTCACTTCCCCATACTGAAATGCCTCGGGAGCTTACATTTGAGGTATCCTGAAAAATACAGTTTGTGAAGCGAGACGCATTTGCAATATTCCCTGTTATTGTTGCAAGGTGTGTAGCCGGGAATGCAGCAATGTGCGCAGTCCTGATGTTATTAATAAATTTGGACTCCAGGGCATAAACTATGCCTCCAAAGTGGTTCCCCCAAGTGCCATAGGGCTGCCAATAGGTTTCATGGTTCCCATTCGCAATATTGTCCGTCAGTACAGCAAGTTTTGCTCTGGAAATTACACAGTTTTCCAGGTATACTACACCATGCTGATCATCTGTAAACGGATAACCGCTTTCGATACCAGGTAAAAGTGGGTGATTGAGCACACCATTCCCCCAGATTTCAATACCACTCCAATATTGCCTGGGGTCCATACAACCAGTAGTCAATTCACTGTTAATTGCATCTATCCTGGCACCTCTCTCCACATAAATTTTGCAGTTCGGGGCCATTTCTACAATTATGGAGTCTAGGGTCAATTTGCTTCCTGTCCGGATGATAAGGTTGTTATTGATAACTTGATCAGCAATCCAAATTTGATCCGAGCTAATTTCAATAGCACCGTCCTGGCATTCGCACTTAGGCTGTACTTTTACTTCTTTGCAATGAGTAACCTTATAACCGCTTTCTTCTTTGATTGTCAGGCAAGCTGTATGAGAATTATTTTCAGCGTATTGATGGATAGGGTTTCTAATAAAACTGTGAGTGCCGTCTCCGAAATCCCACGACCATTCTACTGCGTTGTTTTTATTTATTATTTTGGTTTGAATGTTAAACTGGAAAGTGTTTTCACTGATTTCTTCCACTTCAAAGTCTGGTTGGATTTTCGAATCCCATATGCTATCTGGTAAAATATCAATTGGGGCTTGAAAACCTGAAGGACCAGAGGAAATTGATTCTTGGAGTTTATCAACTGAAATGTCTGGTTTCTGGGATGCTCCGGAAGCTTCAAAACAAAAAAACAAAAAAAAGCAAAGAGAGAGAATAGGATGGAGGTTCATGCAACATCAGTTTTTTAGGTAAATAAATTAGAGTGAGCGGTGTTATTTAGCTTTTGCGTAGGATGAGTTGAGCGCGCATTTTTTGCGATTGATACTAAATATACATGAATTGCGGCGGTATTTTCAGCAGGGACGGCAGACCATACTTAAGAGTTGGTGTTTTGTCTTTTAAGTGACAATGTACGGGGGGGTAAAGACAAGTTCCAGAGCTCCTGCAATGCTTGTCTCATTTTCTGAAATGAAAACGTGTTGAGTTGTTTTGAGGTTATAGTCTATACATTAAGACCGCCAAGCTAAACATACAGCGGGGTGCCGAACGACTTCGGCACCCCGCTATTGTTAATAATCTAAGCTTCCGAGAAAAACGGACCTAAATCCGCTTTGCCCGCGGCTGCAAATCCGTCAGCTCGGCAATACGCACCGGGTGGCCCGATTCAATGCTGTTGCGGGCCGCTACGCCAATCAGGACAGACATGGCCCCATCGCGTACGCCTGCGGCTCTTTCGTAAGGGTCTTCCTTTTCCGGGTGGACAAAGATTTTGTCGTGCAGGCGTTTGTCACCACCGCCGTGGCCGCCGCGCTCGTTGCCGACCATGATGCGTTCGTAATCGCTCCATAGATTGTGGGAAATGAGCGGTTTGTAGTAAATGTCACCGCTATTCTGATTCATCTCCTGTGCGTGCAGCTCCGCCTGACTCACATCCTGCTCCTCCACGTAGGGGATATCCTGCCAGGCTTCCAGGCGGCCGTCAGTGCCGTTGAAGGCGATGCGCCAGCCCTCGAAGGGGGAGTAGGTGGTCAGGGAGTAGTTGACGAATACGTTGTTGGCATACTTGATCTGCGCCGACATCTTATCGTAGATGTTGATTTCGTCCCGGAACAGGCAATTGTCCCGGATATAGCCATCGTGGTGCTCGTTCTTGACGTAGAGGTTGGTCAGGAATTCATTCTCAGTGATGTCCCAGTGGAAGTCACATTTATCCTTATGCTCGCAGTCACGGCAGTTGTTGCCCCGGAACGGACCATTGCTGCCGTAGTGCTCCAGATCGCCGTAGGCAAAGACCTCTTCGGGGTCAGAGTCGAGCCACCAGTTGAGCAAATCAAAGTGGTGCGTGGCTTTGTGCACCCATAGCGTACCGCCCGCCTGCCGCAGCCCGTGCCAGCGGCGGAAGTAAGAGGCCCCGTGGTAGGTATTCAGGTACCAGTGAAAGTCCACCGATGTGACCTTGCCGATCTTTTCTTCCATCAGCAGTTCCTTAATCTTGGTCATGTACGGGCTCCAGCGGTAGTTAAAGCCAACGATCAGGTTTTTGTTGGAACGCCGCTCGGCATCGATGATCTCCTGGCATTTGAATTCATCGGTGGTCATCGGTTTCTCGGTCAGCACATCGCAGCCCATGTCCAGCCCCTTGATGATGAACTCGTGGTGGTTGGAGTCTTTAGTGGTGACGATGACCAGGTCAGGCTTCCTTTCCTGCACCATCTTCTCGAAATTGGCGTAGGTGGGGCAGCTCACTTTCATCTCCTTGAGGGCAAATTCCAGTCGGCCCGGATTGATATCGCAGAGGCCTACAAACTCCAGGATGTCCGGATATTTTTCCACCAGCCGGCGCCCCCAGAAGGAGATGCCGCGTATACCGGTGCCCACGAGGGCGATTTTGAGCTTTTCTCCTTTCAGAATAGGCTGCCAGAGGCTGCTGCCTGCCACTGCGGTCCCCGCAGAAAGGCTGCTGAGCATGGTCAGAAAATGTCTTCGGTTGATTTCGGTTGGCATAATTTGATTCTTTTTGGCAAATAAGTACTATTTATCGCTTTCCATCCACAAGGCTGTCTCCCACTGTGCTGCCTCCTGCTCCAGGCGTGCGCGGAATTCCCGGATGCCGCGTATCTGCATAGGGTCTTCTTCCCATACCGCCATAAAACGGTAGGTAGCCGCTTCATTGCTGGCATTGAGGATCATGAGGTGGTCAAGTTCGCTATCGTACAGGATCGGTTCCTGTGCTTCTTTAGCCATCAGGGCAAAGCCGAGCTGCTGCCCGTGGTAGGACTGATTGTCCCAGTTGTAGTAGGTCTGTACGCCCTCGTGCCGTTTGGCAGTAATCTGATCGGTATGTTTGACGATGCCGGTAGCGAATTGCATCCCTCCGGGCAGCGGGGTTTTGGACTGCAGGCGCACCTCTGTCCACTGATGCCCGGCTTGTATTTCAAAGTCTATCGTAAGGTCCAGGCGGAAAGTATCAATCTCCAGGTCCTCGAAGGTGACCCGCAGGATACTGCGCAAGGGGCCACTGGCAATGACGTCAATGTCCTTTTGAGCCGTTTGGGAAAGCGCGTAGGCTTTCTCCTGATACCAGATCGCCGGACTGCCAATGCCGAGGGAGTTGCCCACTTTTAGAATATCCGAACCCCAGTCTTTGAGGTCATGGTAGTCCCAGCCCACCGTATCCATGACCATATCCCGGACTTTTTTGCCGTAAATGTCGGTACGGAAGCGGTCGTCCATATAGAAGCGGTAAGCCACCAGGTCATTTTCCCAAACCGGGCCTTCAAACATCACCCACATGTTTTGGGGCGTAATATCACCGGGCACCGTCAGTGCTTCCCGTTGGGTATAATCGGCCAGCATTTCCCGGGCGGTTTCCGGAGCAAAGGGGCGGTCCTGCACCTTAAATACAATCTGCGACCGTTGTTCTGTCTCCAGGTCTTCCGGGGCAGGCCGGTAGCTCAACGTCTGCTTAGTGTTGCCCTTTAGGTCCGCCAGAAAAAAGAGCGTCTCCGGGTTGCCGTCGTTGTCGAGATCATCTTGTTGTGCGGGTAGCCAGGTATCGGATGCCGCATCGTGGAAAGCCCAGCCCGGCTTACTGTTTTCCGGGATGGCTACCTCAAAACCTACATCGGTGTAGGTCGTGTTTTCTGTATTGGAAAGGGTGATGGTGTAGTAATCGCCATCATCGGTGCCTTTTTCAGCTCCGCAGCCTGTGAACAGGCTTAGGGCAAGGATAGTGGGTAAAAGGCGTAAGTAAGAAGGAGGTAGTATCCGCATATTCCGATTGGTTTAGATGAGTGGATGAATGTTCTGCTAAAAATATTCATCCTGATTGGAATGGCGGTAAAAAATACGGGCCATTCTTTGGGAGGGTAGCTTATAGTGCGTTTTTGTAACCTTTTTGCAACGGCATGGAGTTCCGCACTAGTGGCTCAAGTTCTAAGTCTCTGATAATTAAGCCGCCGGAATTTTGTTCGCTGATGAAGCCTGGAAACGTAGGCGTAGCCGAAGCTACGGCGAGGCTTTCAGGTTACATCAGCGGGCAAAAGGGAAAGGCTTGGATTGTCAAGGATTTAGGACTTGAGCCACTAGCGATGCCTGCACCGTTGTGGCAAATTGATTCGGATTTTATGTCATTTAGCGGCTATATCAAGGGTTTGCACCGACTGACATTGCATCTTGTTCCCCAACTTCGTATCTTATTCAAAATCTGAACGCGCCCGTTCACTCCCTGCTCTGGGGTGGATGTTGTTTAGTTTGGGCTGTCTATTTTGCAATGCATTCTAGAAACAGAGTCTTGAAGCTCCAATAGGCTTACTTGAAATGCCTTTTCAAACTCAGGCTATAAATTTATCATCAAGTTATGAAATACTCAATTACGCTTATTTGTGCTCTTCTTATTTTTCAAGGCAATGCTGTCATAGCCCAGGGTATCTGGGCAGCGGATATAAATAAGCAAGTTTCAAACCAAACGGTCACCGTGAATGTCCGGATTTTCCGGAAGGGAGAAGTTAAAGATAGCATTACGCTGGATTGGGGAGATGGTACAACGGAGGTGATCTCACCACCAGCCGTAGAATTTCTCAGTGTAGGGCTAAATTTGGAAACTTACTTCGGGATCCATGTCTACGAAGAGCCCGGGATATATGAAATTAGTTTCAGGGATTCCTTTTTAGTAGATGGCGTTGTAAATATTGAGGACTCAGGGAGTAAGTCCATTCATCTGATAGACAGCTTAAATGTATTCCATAGGGATAGCCTATTCAATTATAATGATGCCCCTGAGCCATTGGGGATTCCAGCGGAAAGCCTTCAAAACGAAGGGGGATTGTTGTTTTTTTTACAATGTTCACCAAACGGACATCCTTCTCCATCGTGAAAAATGGCTATTTGAATTAGCCCCTTTCCCCAGCGAAGGTTTTACTTTTCCTGAATATACCGATTCGCTCACTAATTATGGTGCAACTATTTTTTGGGACAGGCCAACAACCCCTGGAATTTATGCCTTTAATCTAAAGGCGAGGGAATTTTTAGATTTTGCATGGCACGATTCAACCTTCTTGAGTACGACCAACCGGGCAATGATGGTCGAAATTGATAGCTCTTTATTGGTAAATAGTATTTTACAGCCTATCCCAATTGACCAATTGACTCTTTTCCCAAACCCAACCACCTCCACCCTCCATTTACAGCTTCAGTATTCCCAAGCCACCCAAGGCAAGCTCCTAATCGAGAACCTGGCCGGTCAAACCCTTCACGCCGAAGCCCTGAAGTTAAGACCGGCCCTCCAAAGCTGGCAAGTCGACGTGGCGGACTGGCCGAGCGGGGTGTATGTGGTGCGCCTGCAGGCCGGGGCAGAGCAGGTGGTGCGGAAGTTTGTGAAGGAGTGAGGCTATGTTTGGAGCTTGATCCTATTGCAAACCAAGGACTTATGAACCCCGCAATACTGCGGGGCATGCTCTTGCGTCATCTTTTTAACTTATTTGGCCCGCCAAACGCGGCAAAAAAGATTTAGCCAGAACCACAACTCCTTGATCTTCATGACGAACCCGCTCCAAACATGCTCTAAAAGCGAAATTTGTAATATGATTTTGTCGAGAACCATCGCAATATGATAAAATTCCTTTTAGATGACCTCATTTTTTAATGAGGTGCAGGAGCAACGTTCCGCAAATTTTGATTTACCTCTTTAAAAGAAAAAAATAAAAATATTAATTTCAACTACTTGTATTTGTTTGATTCTAACCAATATTTTAAGCGCTCAGCAAATAATTGATGGTGAACTCAATCGAGCTTCTTTGGGTTACAAAGCAGTAAACGTCAACGTTCACATTGCAGCCCTAGACACTTACATCGAAGACCCAATCATTGATTGGGGAGATGGTACTCAAGACACACTTTTCCCAATGTTGCTTCGAAATGATGGAGATGGGAATTATGTCTCTAATCATACTGGATATCATGAATATCCTGACTCCGGATTTTACACCCTTACAGTTGATAATATAGGTAACTGGGCTCCTGGAATAGCTAATATTGAAAACTCCGGGGAAAAGGAGTTTATTCTTTCGGAATTGGTTTATTCCAAATTGGGAGAAGCGCATATGAATGATGCCCCTCATGGCCTTTTAAGTTTTAATTGGTTGGAGCAAGATGAAAATGGTGTGGTTTATCATGAAATACTTGGTTCGGAGCTCCCTTTTGGGAGCCTTGATTCAATAAGCTATGAATTTGTTCCTGTTACAGAAGAGGGCTACTCCTTTCCAGAGGCTACAAATGAAATCCGTTGTTGTATATACTGGGACAAGCCCATTGAGGAAGGGCTTTATGCCCTTGCTGTGAAAATGAATGGGTGGCTAAATGGTGAAATGGCTGAGTCCCTAACCCGCTATATGACAATTCAGGTTACTCCAGATCTTATTGTTTCAAATAGCAATCCATTCCTGCAGCCCGATGGTTTGAACCTTTTCCCCAACCCAACCACCTCCACCCTCCATTTACAGCTTCAGTATTCCCAAACCACCCAGGGCAAGCTCCTAATCGAGAACCTGGCCGGTCAAACCCTTCACGCCGAAGCCCTGAAGTTAAGACCGGCCCTCCAAAGCTGGGAAGTCGATGTGGCGGGCTGGCCGAGCGGGGTGTACGTGGTGCGCCTGCAGGCCGGGGCAGAGCAGGTGGTGCGGAAGTTTGTGAAGGAGTGAGGCTGTTGTGATGACCTAAAACTTAGACCAATCAAAAAATGAAGTAATGAAGCTTTGCACTGCTTTTTTATCTCTGATTATTTGTTTTCAATGGGTCAATATTCAAGCGCAAGGGATATGGGCAGCCCAGTTAGAGAAAAGAGCCTACGCGCAAAATGTATCTGCAAAAATTGAAATTTTTCGTAAAGGGTTTGGGGGAATGAGTGAAAAGATTCAATTTAATGGTCTCAAAAATGGTTAAAATCCTCCCGCTTCAGCGGGAATAGAATTCATTCCTTGTGTTGAGTAACTATCTTTGGATCAAACCAAAGATATGGGAGAACTTAGAAAAGGATCGCATA
>Ga0307981_1000146_pt1 | contig 75352 bp, 68 predicted proteins | sample OrgLakmetagen987_FD_201849 | JGI IMG/M metagenome (GOLD analysis project Ga0307981, IMG submission 201849) | Saline water microbial communities from Organic Lake, Antarctica - #987 | ecosystem: Environmental > Aquatic > Non-marine Saline and Alkaline > Saline | place: Antarctica: Organic Lake... | reverse complement strand
CTATTGCCTCTATGCCGGGCATTGAGCGACTTAGTATCGACCTCTTGCTTGAAGAGGTAGGTGAGTGCCTTGCCTTAGGTATTACCAGTTTTGCTATTTTCCCAGTAACACCACAAGAGCATAAAAGTTTATTGGCGGAGGAGGCTTACAACCCCCAAGGCATTGCGCAAAGAGCATGCCGAGCGCTCAAAGAACGCTTTGGTGACGCTATTGTTGTGATCACCGATGTTGCTTTAGACCCATTCACTGTGCACGGCCAAGATGGCATTATTGATGAGCAAGGCTATGTACTCAACGATGAAACCACCGAAGTATTAATTAGGCAGGCTTTATCACATGCTGAGGCCGGTGCTGATATAGTCGCTCCCTCAGATATGATGGATGGCCGCATTGGCGCGATTCGCACTGCGCTTGAAATTGAAGGTTGGCAAAACACTTGTATCATGGCTTATTCTGCAAAATATGCCTCTAATTATTACGGACCCTTTCGCGATGCTGTCGGTTCCGCTGCCAATATAAAAGGCGGAGATAAAAAACAATATCAGATGGACCCTGCCAATTCAGACGAGGCTTTACTAGAGATATCTCTAGATTTAGAAGAGGGCGCTGATATGGTAATGGTTAAACCCGGCATGCCATATTTAGACATTGTACAGCGTTGTAAATCAGAGCTTAAAGTGCCAACCTTTGCTTATCAGGTAAGCGGCGAATACGCCATGCATCAAGCCGCTTTTGAAAAAGGCTACCTAGCCAAAGATGCGGTTATTTTAGAATCGCTGATTGCCTTTAAGCGCGCCGGAGCAGACGGCATATTAACGTATTTTGCTAAACAAGCTGCGCAGTTGTTGGCTAAACACTAAGCTGAATATTATCGATTAGCCGTGTTTTACCTAAAAATGCGGCGCCTAAAATGACTATTTCACTGTCTTCGTGGCCGGGTTGGAGTAGGGTGTTGGAGGCTCGCACTTCAATATAATCGGGCTTGAGTCCGGCGGTGCTCAAGTCTTGCCTTGCTTGTGCAATGAGTATCGAAAAGTCGCGACGTCCTTGGCGAATAGCATCGGCCATGGCAGTCATAATATTGTGCAGAGTAGGGGCTATTTGTCGTTGTTCTTTAGTTAAATACTGATTACGCGAACTCATGGCCAAGCCGTCAGCTTCGCGCTCAGTAGGCACGCCAAATACGCTTAAGTTCATCGACAAGTCGGTTACCATAGCTTTAATGACCTGCAGCTGCTGAAAGTCTTTTTCACCAAAGAAAGCTTGGTTCGGTTGCACCATGTTAAACAGCTTACACACTATGGTGGCAACTCCACGAAAGTGACCGGGCCGGCTTGCACCGCATATCATGTACGATAAGCCAGGAACTTCAACAAAGGTTTGCTGCTCAAGCCCGCGTGAATAAATATCTTCAGCTTTTGGCATAAACAATAAGTCTACGCCAAGGGCAGCTAGGGCTTTGCTGTCTTGTTCAATCGTTCTGGGGTAGGCGGCTAAGTCTTCTTCTGGGCCAAACTGCAGAGGGTTAACAAAAATAGATACGACCACCTTGGTCGAGGTCTTTTTTGCTTCCTTTACAAGTTTTAAATGTCCCTCATGCAGATTTCCCATGGTAGGTACAAAGGCGATTACTTCTTTTTCTGACTGCCAAGTGCGACGAATCTCACGCAAGTCGGTAATGTCATTTACAACTTTCATATTAATTAAACCAATGCTCTGAACTTGGGAAAGTCGACGCTTTTACGTCTTTGATGTAAGTGCTTACGGCATCTCTGATGTCGCCGCTTTGTGCTAGAAAGTTTTTGCTAAATTTAGGCATATAATTAGCGCTAATGCCAAGCATGTCGTGCATCACTAATATCTGCCCATCGGTATCTGGGCCTGCGCCAATGCCAATCACCGGAATACTGAGAGCTTCGCTAACGCGTTTGGCTAAGTTTGCCGGTACACACTCTAAAACTAACAGCTGAATACCCGCCTTTTCAAGCGCAATAGCCGAGCTAAGCAAGGCGTCGGCTTGCGCTTGCTCGCGCCCTTGGACTTTAAATCCACCGAACACATTTACAGACTGTGGAGTTAAGCCTAAATGGCCGCATACTGGAACTGAGCGCTGCACTAGCCCCTCAACGGTGTCTAATAACCAGTCACCACCTTCTATTTTGACCATGCTTGCACCCGCGCGCATCAGTTTAGCGGCGTTTTCAAAACTTTGTTCGGGGGTGGCATAAGACATAAATGGCATATCTGCTATCACAAACGCTCGCTGAGCGCCGCTTCGCACTGATTGAGTATGGTAGGCCAGTTCTTCTACACTAACGCTCAGAGTGTCAGCATCACCTTTTAATACCATGCCTAGTGAGTCGCCAATTAAAATGACGTCAATGAGCTGCTCATCAAACAGTTTTGCAAAGCTGGCATCGTAAGCGGTTAAGGCTGCAATTTTTTCTTGCTCAGCTTTCATCTTTAATAAGCTTGAAACGGTAACTTTCTTCATCATAAAACTCTTTTTTAAACCTTTTACGCTGCTTAACTTAGTTTCGCTAAGACGCAATACTTTCAAAATCAATCGGGTCGGGCAAGCGTTGTAAGCCATTTAGGCTGCATTTACTGACCCAAGCAGCTAACTTCTTTCCATCATGCATAATGATATCAGGCGCAATTTCAAACAGTGGCACCAAGACAAATTCTCGGTCTTGCATGCCGTAATGTGGCAAAGTTAAACGTTCAGTATTAATGCGTAGATCATTAAACATTAACATATCTAAATCAAGGGTGCGTGGCCCCCACTTATTGCCCAGACGTTCGCGACCATGGCTAGCTTCAAGGGCTTGTAAAATATCTAAGAGTTCAAGGGGACTTAATGAGGTAGTTAAATAGCACACCGCATTGACGTAATCGGGCTGATCTTTTGGTCCCATCGGCGCGCTTTTATAAAGATGTGAACACCGCTGCACACAAATCTGAGAATGTTGATGAAGTTCCTTGAGCGCCGACTTTAGCTGCTCACTGGGCTGGCTTAAATTACTTCCTAGTCCAATAAATACGTTGTCCGACATCATTTTTGCGGTTTTCTCTTTTTTCTACGTCGAGGTGCACTGCTTTTACCTAGCGCGCTCATCATTGTAGCCTTTCGCTCTTGAGACGCTTCTTGAAATTCAGTCCACCACTCGCCTAGTTCCAGTAAATCACCGCCCTCAACTTCTCCGCGCAGCAATAAAAAGTCATATGCGGCTCTAAACCTCGGGTGGCTTAGTAACTGATATGGACGTTTACCAAATCGTTTGCTTAATCGCCCCTGCAACGTCCAAATTTCTCGCACCGGTATACTAAAACGCTTTGGTATCATAATGCGCTGAACTTGACGATGAATGACTTCTGAGCTGGCAATATTTAAAGCATCGTGTGGCGTGATTTGAGTATCGAATATTAATTGAGCTGAGCGTTCTTCCATCGGATACCACAGTACCGTAGCGTATAAAAATGCGGGAGTAATACGCATTTGCTCAGCAATCCGCTTATCGGTGTTTTTAAGCATTAACTCAATGAGTTGCTGCTCTTTGCCTTTGGAGTCGTTGAGCATGCCATCTAATGCCGGAAATAATACCTTGAACAGGTTTAATTTTTGCAGCCATATTAAGGTTTCTAAGCCTTTGCCCGACAGTAATAATTTACTAACTTCTTCGAACATTCGAGCCGGCGGAATGTTTGCCATTAAGTGCGCATGACTTTTGATGTAGCTTTGCATTTGCGTGGGAATTTCCATGCCTAATTTCACCGCAAAGCGCACAGCGCGGATCATTCTGACAGGATCTTCTTTGAATCGAGTTTGCTCATCACCAATCATTTCGATACGTCGGGAAGCAATTGATTTCATGCCATCAGCAAAATCTAAAATACTCTCATCAGAGGCGTCAAAATACATAGCGTTAAAGCTAAAGTCTCTGCGCGCAGCATCCTCTTCGATACTACCAAAGATATTATCTCTGACCAGCTGACCTTCTGTAGACTGCTTAGCATTTGCTTCTTTACTGTCGTCGCTGTGATGGCCTCTAAACGTAGCTACTTCAATAATTTCTCTGCCAAAAGTGATGTGCGCTAAGCGGAATCGACGACCAATCAGTCGACAATTTCGAAAGCAAGCTTTGATTTGCTCTGGGGTTGCGTTGGTTACTACGTCGAAATCTTTCGGCGCAATTCCCACCAAGCGATCTCGAACGCAGCCGCCAACCGCGTAGGCCTTGTAGTTGTGCTCAACTAAAGTACGCAATACTTTTTGGGTGTTTGGGGTTAAATCGCTTAGGCGCATATTATGCTCAGAGCGTTTAATCAGCGTTGGGTGCAAGCGCAAAGGTTGTTCGGATGGACTCGGCTGCATGTATCGTTAATTCTCTTGTGAGTGTCAGTAAAATAGCTCGTTAGGCTTTAAGGCAGTATACGTCATTTATAACAGAAACTAGAATCTCTGTCTCTTTTGAAAGCGAAGTGCTTTGCCAATATTCAATTGCCCATTGTAACAAGCTATCAATACTTTGCAGATGTTTAATTTCTGTTGGCTTTACGCCTAAAAATATTAGTGCTGATTTAAGATTGTCTAATGCACAATGGTTGTCTATCGCTGGCGCATGACCTTGCTTTGAAAGCTTATGCCCAGGAGAGTCGCTAGCCACTGGAATATGCATGTACTGCGGCGCTACGCTACCTAAAGCTGAAAACAAACTAATATGTAATGGCGTAGTGTCGATAAGGTCAGCACCGCGCACGATGTGGGTAATATTTTGTGTTATGTCGTCGGTAACGACTGCAAGGTGATAAGCAAAAACACCATCGGCCCTTTTTAGTACGGGGTCTTCTTTTGCGAAGCGCTCTTCAACCGTGCGTTCACCAAAATGCAAATCTAAGAAGCTTGCTCGGCCAATGTCATTTTTCCAGCGAACTGCGTTATTCTCAAAGCTATGTGCTGCGCTACGACAAAGACCATCGTAATAAGGGCCGCGGGCATTGTACTCTTTACGACTACAAATACATCCATACGCTTCATTGTTTTGACGAAGTTGCGCAATACTTTGCTCATATAAATCGAAATGCTGGCTTTGAAATAGCACGTCTTCATCCCACTGCATACCATGTGCTTGTAGTGTTTTTAGAATAATTTCACTCATATTGGATTCAACGCGTGGCGTATCAATATCTTCTATTCTTACCAACCATTTGCCTTGATGCTGACGGGCATGCAAATAGCTCGCTAGGGCACAAACTAATGAGCCAAAGTGCAATGGGCCTGAGGGAGATGGGGCGAAACGCCCAATGTAAGGTGTGTGCATATTAGTATGCTTGCTTCAAAAGCAGGGATTTAAATAAAGTCTAAGTGCAATTAGTTTACCACAGTCACCGAACAAAAGCGTTTCGGTCGCCAGTCAGCGATGATAAACCAATCACACATTGCAAGGGCGTGTTAGCCCTGAAGTTGTTTCTCTTTTATTTCAGCCATCGTTTTACAGTCGATGCAAAGGTCGGCAGTGGGACGAGCTTCTAAACGTTTAATGCCAATTTCAACACCGCATGAATCACAAAAACCAAAATCATCTTCTTCAATGCGTTTGAGGGTCTTTTCGATCTTTTTGATCAACTTACGCTCACGATCTCGGGTGCGTAATTCTAAGCTAAATTCTTCTTCTTGAGCGGCTCTGTCAACAGGATCTGGGAAGTTGGCAGCTTCGTCTTGCATGTGGTTAACCGTGCGGTCAACTTCTCTGCGCAACTGGTCGCGCCATGCTAATAATATTTTTTTGAAGTGACCGAGCTGGTCATCATTCATGAATTCTTCGTTCGCCTTTTCTTGATAAGGCGATAATCCGGCTAATGCAAGTAATCCAATTGTTTTAGTTTGTTCTGTTGGCATTTGCCATTCTCCTAAGCAAAAACATGTAACGTGAAACGGCCATCCATACTGGCTGTAAAAATGACTACATGTAATGTCCACCGAGGGCAATCACTATAAACAAGAAAGCCTTGTTTACCCAATTCGTAAGCCCGAAAAAAATTGAGGTCGGTAATATGGTCATTTTTTTGAAAATTGCAATCTTTTTTTACTAAGTAATTACAATTCTGTCCCCAAGTTCAATGCCTGTTTTATGCATTATACATTGGTAAGCTAGCACAGAAACGCCACTTTTTATTGCATATTCAAGGGCTTGAGCGTAATTAGGGTCAATTTCCTCTGCAACACGGAATTGATTTATGTTTTCTCGCTGGATACAAAAGAAAAGGCAAGCTTTGTGTCCCTGCTTGACAATCTCGGCTAATTCTAAGCAATGCTTTAATCCTCGCTTCGTTACTGTATCGGGAAAGCTGGCAGTTTTGCCATCAGCTAAGGTCACTGATTTCACCTCAATATATGCGTTTGGTAAGCCTTCTTCTTTTAACATAAAGTCTATGCGACTATTGCCAAAAGGTGTTTCTGGAAAACATTGAGAGTAGTGAGTAAATTCAGGTACTTGTTGACGTAATAAGGCGCTTTTTACCACGCGATTAGCATTTGCCGTGTTAATGCCTATGATGCTGCCATCTAATGCACTGGAATATTCCCATGTATGAGGATATTTGCGTTTTGGGTTGTCACTACGGCTTAAATAGACTTTAACGTCAGGATGGTCGCAACCGGTCATTGCCCCGGTGTTAGGGCAATGCGCAGTAATAATATCGCCATTGCTCAATACAATATCGGCCAAAAAGCGTTTGTAACGTTTTATCAGTCGCCCCTCAATTAGAGCAGAAGTAAAGCCATACATTTGCTATTATCCACAGCTGAGCAAATCCATATCCTATTCTGGAGGAAAGATGTCCGCATTTGTAGTAAAACTTTCAACACAAGCCTTACCTGATTATGTGCAAGCGTCAATGCCAATGGCGTTTAATCAAAACCAAAGTGATATTTTTGTTGATGGTAAAGATTTAGATTTACGCAGCATTTCAATATGTGCTCGCCGCTTGGCATCGATGGTTAGTGGCGATATTCAGCTAGCAGGTGACTGGCATATTGAGCAGCAGTGGGCTTTCGCGCAAAGTTTCTTCGGTCCTAAAACAACAGCGACTTTACATTGGTCAGAAACCCAAGATAAGCCAAAGTTACAAAGCATGCTTGATGCCTTATTATTTTCTCGCAGTCTGGTCAATCAAACACCTGAGCAGCTCAGCCCTGAAAGCTTAGCGAAGCAAGTAAGCGATTGGCTAAGTTCGCTTGCTCCTGAGCATATTACCGTTAGCACGTGCGTTGGGGAGCAGCTAAAAGCAGCGGGTTGGCAGGGAATTTATGAAGTAGGCCGCGGCAGTGTAAGACCACCCGTATTATTAGAAATTGACTACAACCCAAGTGGAAATCCCGACGCAGCAGTTGACACTGCGCTAGTAGGTAAAGGCATTACTTTTGACAGCGGTGGCTACAGTATTAAAAGTAGTGAAGGTATGCTCGATATGAAATGCGATATGGGCGGGGCGGCTACTGTGAGTAGCGCGTTAGGCTTGGCTATAATGCAAGGTTTAACAAAGCGTACAAAATTATTTTTATGCTGCGCTGAAAACTTAATCAGTGGTCATGCTTATAAACTTGGTGACATTATCACTTATAAAAATGGTACTACCGTTGAGATTGTAAATACTGATGCAGAGGGTCGTTTAGTACTTGCCGATGGCTTAATGGCTGCCACCGAATCTGGCGCTAGCACTATCGTTGATGCCGCCACACTGACGGGCGCAGCAGTAATGGCATTAGGCCGAGATTACAACGCATTGTTCAGCATGGACCAAAGTTTGGTGAATACATTCTTGAATATAAGTGAGCAAGTTAACGAGCCCCATTGGCAATTGCCACTCACTCAAGCCCACAAACAAAAATGCCCATCGCCATTTGCTGATACTGCAAACAGTCGTCCACAAAAAGGTGGCGGCGGTGGCGGAGCATCAAATGCCGCAGGGTTTTTAGCTAGGTTTGTGCGTGATGACGGGCTTGGATGGTTGCATATAGATTTAGCGGCCGCTTACAATCGCGACGGTAACGAAGTGATGCCTAGTGGTGGAACAGGCATTGGGATAAGAAGTGTTAGCGAACTATTATTAAAATAATGGCTAAAAGTATAATTTGACCAAAGGGCTTGTAATAAAAATGAGTCAAGTGCTAGGCAGTTTATGAGGATTATAATCCGCCTAGTCGCTCTGCAAGCTCTTTGTACTTTTCTACATCGCTTTGATCAAATAATGGGTTGCCATCAGCGTCCTTATCTTTTGATAAAAGAAGGCTTTCGCGCTCAAGTCGTTGCACGCGTGCGGCTTGTACTGACAAAAAGTCTGCCACTTCGGCAATAGTCATCATGGTCATTGTTTTAGGCTCCAGAATAAAATCATGATTTTGTATAATGTTTAACGACAGATTTCGACAAAATATGAGCAATTAATGGAAACTTCATTGAGAGGCAAGGGATGATTGAAATTTTAGCTGCCGCAACCATGCTTTTTTTAATCATGGATCCGCTAGGTAACCTACCAATATTCATGTCTGTACTAAAAGGTATAGAGCCAAAACGCAAGACAAAAGTGGTGATGCGGGAGTTGTTGATCGCTTTAGTCATCTTGATGGTTTTTTTACATATAGGCCAAGCGTTACTCGATTTTTTACAAATTGAGCAAGAAACAGTGAGTATTGCAGGCGGTATAATATTGTTTATCATTGCGCTGCGCATGATTTTTCCAAAACCAGGCGGCGTGATGAATTTACCCGTGGGAGAAGAGCCCTTTATCGTGCCTTTAGCGGTGCCAATGATTGCTGGACCTTCAACCATGGCGGCTTTAATATTGTTGGCCAATCAGCAACCCAATCAAATGACGCAGTGGAGTTTAGCGCTATTTGCAGCGTGGTGCGCTAGTGCGATTATTTTACTGATGTCGAACAAAGTCCATAAATGGCTAGGTGAAAAAGGCTTACGCGCGATTGAACGTTTAATGGGCATGATTTTGATCATGATTGCCATACAAATGCTATTAAATGGTGTAACCTCTTACGTCCAATATATTAGGCATCTTCAATAAGTAATGACCCAACCATGAAAGCAAATCAAAAACTCAATACCTTTCGTCTAATCAGGGACTTAGAAAAGCCACGGGCCTTAATTCTAAGTTGTGCTCTCATTCAGCGAATGTTGCCTAACTATTTGCTGTTTTGCGAGGCAATGGAATTGCCTCACGCTGAGACGGCTAAAAACTTAGTGAATTTGTTATGGGAAGTAAGTACCAATAAAGCCATGAAGTTAAATGCCGAGGCGCAAGGTGAAAAGCTTGAAGAAGTTACGCCCGAAACAAACGATTATGATAATTTAGGCGTTTACGCCGCTCTCGATTTTTGCATGGCTTGCCACGTTACCTTGCAGCTAGTCGCAAACGAAGAGCCACAAGCGGGTGTGATTGTGGCAAAGCTGAGTCAAGGTTGTGTTGAGCGACACATTGTGGGAATGGAAGATAAAGACTTAACTGGCACAGCGTTAAAAGAACACCCATTGATGCAGTTTGAGCTAGAGTCACTCAATGCCATCCTTGCATTTTGCCAGCAGAAAAATATCAAGGCTGACGATATTAAAGCATTACGTAGCGAAATCATTGAACAAGGTGTGAGCAGTCTAGGTATTGAATACTAAGCGTACTTAAGTTGATTCATGTTCGCTGTAACGATATAGGCGATAGCAAACCTGATGAGTAGATTGCTCTTTGATTTTGCTTATTTGCGGGTGGACAAAAGCAGGGTGTGATGCTTCAGACTCGACGTAAATTAGAGCATCATGCGTTAACTTATCTTGCTCTATAAGACTAGCAATTGATATGTCGGCTAGGTTTTTAAAAAATGGCGGGTCAATAAAGACGATATTAAAGCGTGTTTGTATTGTGCTTACGGCGCTTAAAGCATCACCGCACAGCATGCTTACCGAGTCTTGTGCATTCAGCGTAGCTATATTTATATCAAGCTGCTTAGCCGCCTTAATGTCCTTTTCAACTAATATCACTTGCTGGGCAGCGCGCGAGTGCGCTTCAAAACCAAGACTGCCAGAGCCAGCAAACATATCCAACACACTTGCCCCAATAATGTCTTGCATCAACCAATTAAAAAGCGTTTCTTTTACTCTGTTGGTGGTAGGGCGAAGTCCTTCTGACGATAAAACCGGTAATTTTCGGCCACGGTCTTTACCTGAAATAATGCGAATTGCGCCAGGTTTTGCAGCCTTGAGTGAGGCTTTTTTAGTGCCTGAGAAGCGAGTTTGACGTTGACTAGATTTAGAAGATGGCATCGTATGCAACCAAGGTGCTATCATTATTGGTATTATTGTACTGTAATTCCCTTACAAACTGATAAAAAATTATCATGCTTGCGAATGCACTCAGTGCATAGATGAGAAAATAAAGAGGACTTGGCCTTGTTCAACTGGTTCAAAAAAGACAAACAAAAAGATATAGATCAGCAAGCTGAAGATGAGATATCAGAGGAAGCATTAAAAGATGCTGGAGATGCTGGAGATGCTGGAGATGTTGTCGGTGATGAAAGTACTGAAAGTGCTGAAACTGCTAAAACTGTCGAGAGCGCAGAAAGTATCGAAATTGCTGAAACTGCGCAGAGTAAAGAAGCTACACAAAATGCTGAAAGCACGAGTGACGACGATTACCCAGCAGCGCTTTCTTCTGAGCAGCCAAGCGAAGCTGAATTAACGGTCGCTAGCGAAGCGCAACAGCAAGGCTTTTTTACTCGCCTTAAAACGAGCTTATCAAGAACCAAAGAGAACATCGGTAGCGGTTTTGTTGCCTTACTTACAGGCAAGTCAATAGATGAAGACTTATACGAAGAGCTTGAAACACAACTATTAATTGCCGATGTTGGCATGAACACTACGCAAAAAATTATCAAACAGCTAACCGAAAAGGCAAAACTTTCACAGCTTAAAGATGGTGACGCGTTAGCTGCGTTATTAAAGCAACAAATGCGCGATATTTTGCAGCCGGTCACCGTCCCTCTAAGCCTTGATGCGGGCAAAGACGAACATGGTAAAACATTGCCCTTTGTGATTTTAATGGTGGGCGTAAACGGTGTGGGCAAGACTACTACCATCGGAAAGTTAGCGAAGCAGTTCCAAGCACAAGGTAAAAAAGTTATGTTAGCCGCAGGCGATACCTTCAGGGCTGCTGCTGTAGAACAGCTGCAAGTTTGGGGAGAGCGCAATGACATTGCAGTAATATCGCAACCTACGGGAGCAGACAGCGCATCGGTGATTTTTGATGCAGTTGCTTCGGCAAGGGCGAGAGGGGCTGACATATTAATTGCTGATACCGCCGGTCGCCTACAAAATAAAGACAACCTGATTGAAGAGCTGAAAAAAGTGGTACGCGTTATGAAAAAGCAAATTCCAGAGGCGCCTCACGAAATCATGCTCACCCTAGATGCCAGCACTGGGCAAAATGCTGTCAGTCAAACAAAAATTTTCAATGAAGCAGTGGGGATCACAGGCATCAATCTCACAAAGCTTGATGGCACAGCTAAGGGCGGGGTTATTTTTGCCTTAGCAGATGAATTTAATATCCCAGTGCGTTACATTGGCATCGGGGAAGGCATAGACGACTTGCGTCCATTTGCAGCAGATGCTTTTGTTGATGCACTTTTCGATGAAGTAAAATAATAATATAGCGAGATGCTGGAGTGTCTCGTGCCACGGAATGACTCATGATTAAGTTTGAGCAAGTTAGTAAAACCTACCCCGGCGGACACAATGCGCTGTCAAAGGTGTCCTTTCATCTAGAACCAGGAGAGATGGCCTTTCTGACCGGACACTCTGGCGCAGGAAAAAGCACACTGCTCAAGCTTATTAGCCTTATGGAAAGACCTACTGTAGGCAATGTCCTTATTAATGGACACAACCTAAATCATATTAGTCGCAAACAAATTGCCTACATACGTCGAGACATCGGTATGATTTTTCAAAGCCATCAGCTCTTGATGGGTAAGTCCGTGTTTGACAATGTTTCGTTGCCGATGGTGATTGAAGGGCACACTCGTAAAACTATCGCTAAGCGCGTTGATGCCGCTCTTGAAATGGTAGGCTTAAAAGAGAAGGCACGCGATTTACCCATAACGCTTTCTGGCGGTGAGCAACAGCGCGTGGGGATTGCGCGAGCGGTTGTTAATCGCCCCCCCTTATTGTTGGCTGATGAGCCTACCGGTAACCTCGACCCTAAGCTTTCCATGGAAATTATTCGCCTCTTTGAAGACTTTAATCAAGCCGGGGTATCGGTATTTATTGCCACCCACGACTTAGGCTTAATAGCGCGTATGAAATATCGTACATTAACACTTAAGCAAGGGCGCATGATCACCGATGGCTTAAGCCAAGCTGAAGAGGATATGTACTAATGAGCATCCTCTTTAAAGGTCGTAAACAGGGTGCTAGCTCTAAAAAAATTGGCCCATTGCAACGTATATTGATGTTTTTTACTGATCATTTGCGACAAGCAGTTAACAGTCTTGGTGAATTATACAGAGCCCCTTTTGCGGCAATTATGACCATAGGCGTATTAGGTTTTAGCCTAACATTGCCTAGTACCTTATATATTTTAGTCAAAAACACGGAACAAATTTCGTCACAATGGCAGCAAGCAAGCGAGATTTCATTGTTTTTAAACAAGAATGTGAGTGAAGCAAACGCGCAACAATTAGTTGTACGGTTGTCGGTGTGGGATGAAATTGCCAGCGTCACTTTCATTTCTGCCGATGAAGCACTTGATGAATTTCAGCGTATTTCAGGTTTAGGTGATGCACTTAGTTACTTAAATGAAAACCCATTACCCGATGTGTTATTGGTTGTACCAACCTCTAAACACGCCACCCCCATAAGTGCCGGTCTGCTGCTAGATAAGCTACGTAAAGAGCGCGAAGTTGAAATTGGTAAATTAGATATTGAATGGTTAGAGCGCTTGTATGCGCTACTCAATATCGCAAAAGAACTCGTTTTACTATTAGCCGTACTGCTATTTTTTGCGGTAGTGTTAATTATTGGCAATACCATCCGCTTAAATATTTTGAATCGTCGAGACGAAATTTTAGTGATGAAGCTAGTTGGCGCCACGGATGCTTTTATTCAACGCCCATTTTTATATACCGGCTTTTGGTTTGGTTTATTAGGTGGTGTTATGGCATGGCTCACAGTCAGCATTATATTATGGTGGATTGGTTTGAGTCTGGAGTCCTTCATGGAGCTATATCAAGTCCAGTTGGATATCACTGGGATGGGTGTTGAGGCGCTTGCGGTCATGTTAGGTGTGTCGATAAGTTTAGGGCTAATAGGTTCATTGATATCGGTGAATCGTCACGTAAAAGAGATAGAGCCTAAGTAAACAAAGTTGCCATGCTCCTCATAGCGAGAGCATTAAAGTTTAAGCTTTTGTTGTGGGGAACATATCGGTTTGCTGCTGATGCAATGCATTGTTCCACATAACAGCTTCTTTATACGCCGCAAATAAAACACTTTCATCTAGTTCAAGCTGCTGAGCGCTTTGCTTAAATGGCAGCCAATTGCTCGACTCTAGAGATTTTACACTAGAAAGTACCTGATGGTATTGTCCGGTATGTTCAAGCAATGCTTCAGAAATGCTATCAGATAGCTGGATTTGACCTAATAAGGTCGCCATGTTCCGATCTAAAATAACGTCAAGTAGCGAAAATAACCCTACCATAAATGCAGACATAGCATCTTGCTCATCGGCAAGTTGTGCGTCAATGAGTTCGCAATATTTAGCGCGAACTAGGGATACTTGGAGTAGCTCCTGTGCATTACCTTGGTTTAGCTGTGCGATAGAGATAATGGCAATAAATTTACGTAACATCACCTCACCGATGTAGGTAATGGCGTGTTTAATCGACCTAATGCGATGGGATTTATTAATCAGTGGGTTGTTAATAAATCGCAACAATAAATATGACAAGGTTGCGTCTTGCTCGAAGGTATTGCGAATACGTTCCATATTTATTTCTGAATTTGATGTTTGTGTAAGTAAATCGAGTAAGGCAATTTTACTCGCTGGCAAATCATCTTGCGGTTGGTACTTGCGTGTTAAAAAGAAATAACCTTGAAAGTAATCAAAACCCGCTTCAACGTACTTTTCAAACTCTTCGTGAGTTTCTATCTCAGTCGCAATTAGGCCCACATCCATTGCTTTGGTAAAGACTTGCAGTTCTTCTATTTGGTCAACAGACGCTTCATTAATATTTATCTTAAGGTAGTCGGCAAATCCTAGCGCGTCACGTTTATACGGGGGCTCCGCCACCATTGCGATACGATAACCTTGCTTACGTAGCCTGTTTAAAGCTTTTGCCAGCTCGGTATCGTTTGGGTCAATGTTTTTGACTTCAATGATCGTTTCCTGCGGGAAAAAATCGTCAGGTATGCCGCTAAAAACCGCTTCGTTTGAGATACTGATAAGGGATATAAAGCCTTCGAGAAGGGCATTAAGGCCCACTCCACTGATATGACCGGTAGAAATTAATTCCTCCGGGAGTGCCCCTTCTTCTCCATCTCTAAAAACTAACTGGTAGGCAAATAACGACTTTTTTGGGTTAAAAATAGGCTCGCGCGCAAAAACGATCATCTTATTTAGACTCAGACACTTGTGCGTGCATTGCGTTAGCCCACTGCACGGACTCATAGTACATATTAAAAAGCGCTTCTTCAGGAATATCTGCTTTTTGACTCATTTCGTAAATAAGAGCCCAGTCTGCGCGCTCAAAGGCCATACAAATACGCAGTTGCAAAGCCAAGTCGGTATTGGTGTGTATTTCACAGAGCGCAGTTTTAACATCATCAGAAAAGGGTAAGTTTTTCATGATTTCTGCCATTGGCATATCCATTAAGGCATCCATATGCGAAAACAACCCTAAAATATAGCTGCTCGGGGGGTTTTCTTTATGGGCCATTGCCTTGGCCATTAATTTGCAAAAGTTAGCACGCACCAAGCTTGATAGAATCAAGTCAACGGGCTTGTTACCTCTAAGATTAGCGATTGCCAGTAAAGCAATAAATTTCTTCAGCTCTACCTCACCTAAAAAGCGAATGGCGTGATGCAAAGAATTAATGGTCTGGCGTTTGTTAAATAAAGGATTATTGATAAAACGCATAAGCTTATATGTTAAGCCCACATCCTTTTCAAAGACTTCATTTATTTCTTTAAAATCGAAGGTGCTGCTTGAGCTTGCTGCGACTAACTCTAAAATAGATGAGGTCGCGACTTGCAAACTTTTATGCTTAACCATCTCAGGACGAGATAAAAAGTAACCTTGAAAATAATCAAATCCAGCTGCTTTGTATTGCTCAAAGGCCTCTAAGGTCTCGACCTTTTCGGCAATAAGCACTTTCCCATCATTTTGAAGTTTGCGAATACTACTCACTATTGCAGGATCATTTAGATCAATGATATCCGCTTCAATTTTAATATACTTGACCAAGGGCAATAAAGGTACCCATGCATCTGAGAAGTCGTAATCGTCTAGCGCAAGTTTATAGCCTTGCTGTTTAATCTGTTCACAAGCAGTAATAAATTCAGGGGTAACATCTACAGACTCAACAATTTCAATTACCACATTCATGGGGTCTAAAGTAGACGGGAAGCGGTGGATGATGGTGTCTTGATGAAAATTGATAAACGAAACTTTATTAAAACAAATGTTTTCAACACCGATCGACAAATGGCTGTCCGCCAGCATAGAGCTGGTGGCTTCGTCAGGGGATATATCGGGGAAGCAATTACTAACGCCATCTCTAAATAATAACTCGTAAGCAAAGACCCGCTTTTCGGTGTCATAAATTGCCTGACGTGCGACAAAAGCAAACATAACGTTCCTTTTTATTAGTTAAGCTATTTCATGTTTGTATGAACTTTGTATTTCGCCCTTACGTAACTCATTTCTCTAAGGAAATTCGTAGTTTATGCGATAAGCCTATAAAAGATTCAAACAAACGCTTGTTTTTTCAAATTCTGGCCTTATATTTACAGCACAAATTTGGAATTAATTATGCGAACTATCGGTCATTTAAGTAGTCATAGTACTGCGACAAAATGAATGAGGTAACGATGAAAGACAAAATACAATCTCTCGCTTTAGCTGTACCCAATAGCGGAAGCATTGAAACTTACATCCAAGCTGTCTCTAGCATTAACATGTTATCGGCAGATGAAGAAAAATCTTTGGGCTTACGTCTTTTCGAAGAAGGCGACCTAGAAGCCGCACGTAAACTGGTAATGTCACACCTGCGTTTTGTTGTACATATTGCTAAATCGTACTCTGGATATGGTCTTCCGCAAGCGGACCTTATTCAGGAAGGTAATATTGGCTTAATGAAAGCGGTTAAGCGATTTGATCCGCATGTAGGCGTGCGTCTGGTGTCTTTTGCTGTGCATTGGATAAAAGCCGAAATACATGAGTTTGTTCTGAAAAACTGGCGTATTGTTAAGGTAGCGACAACCAAGGCTCAACGTAAGTTGTTCTTTAATCTGCGTAAAGCGAAAAAGCGCTTAGGCTGGTTCACTCATGCCGAAGTACAGAAAGTGGCAGAGGAATTAGGCGTCAGTACAAAAGAAGTGCTGCAGATGGAAGCTCGAATGAGCAGCCAAGATCAAGCTTTCGACTTGGGTGCTGATGATGACGATTCAGCAGCATTTAGTCCGGCGCAATACTTAGAAGATAAGTCTGCTGACGTTGAAACTACCGTCATTAATACAGATTTTGATAATGCAGCAACAAAACGCCTGCATGCTGCTATCAAAACTTTAGACCAGCGTAGTCAACATATTATTGAAACGCGTTGGTTAGCTGACGATAAGACCACGCTACAAGATTTGGCCGACGAATATCAAGTGTCAGCTGAGCGTGTACGTCAGATTGAAAAGAATGCAATGAAAAAGTTACAAGCAGCAATGCTGTAAGTTGTCACTAGAAAACTAAAAAACCTGCACTTTGCAGGTTTTTTTATGCCTCGCGTTTACATTTTACTGACTGTTGGTAGAACCCAATAGTCGCCACTGAAAGTAGCGGCAAGCGTCTCATTGTCAAAGATGTCGACGCGCAATGAGACCGGCATCTTTTTACTATTTTGTAACAGCGTATACTTAGCTTGTAGAGACTCAATATTACAAATAGCTCTTGGCTTAGTAACAATGGGTGTGTGATATTTGATATTTGCCTCACCTAATACAATTTCCCCCTCGAGTTCTTTCTGTTTGAGTTGAAGAAATATCAGCCCCCAGCCTGTGAGCGTTGCCAAGGAGTGAATACTGCCAGCAAACATGCTGCCATGAAGATTTATATTTTTGATAAGGGATGCACGAGTTTCTAGCGTTCGCTCTGTATATTGATGAAGCTTAATTCCCATGTGCTGAGTAATAGGGATTTTTTCGTGCCATGTGCTTTGCAACTCTTTACACCATGCTGGATGTAAAATCAGAGTGTTGTTATCAAATAAGGTCTTTAGCATTTGTTTGCGCTTTAACTTACCCAGCTCATTTGGCGCATCGTCAATAATACTAAAGCCACAATTAGTGAAGAAATTAATAGAGGATTCTCGAGAGTTGGTGACTGCTCGCTCAGCTCCAAGGTCGCGGCTAACCTGCTCAAGCCCTGCAAGCATTATTTGGCCAAGGCCTTTGCGTCGGTAATCATCATGTACGGCAATATGACGAATTTGGGCTTCTTCTGAAGTATTTAAATGGACTCTGCCACAGGCAACAATTTCGCCTTTTAGGTTGCGGGCTACACGATGCTCGCTTACCCCTTCATATTCATCTTTTTCAGAGCCTTGTGGATAACCGAAGGGATGACGTAACCATCGCCATCTAAACGCATAATACTCTTCTATTTCTTGTTCAGAGTTTGGCTTTTCTATTGTAAACAAAGTACTTATCCTTGTGTAAGAACTTATCTAAAGGTGTAGCCTAGTTGATCCTAAAGTCACTGAAAATAAGTGTCTGCTGATATTAATCTACACCTTAAAATAAAAAGTAGCAGGACCATCGTTGGTTAATTCAACTTTCATATCTTCACCATAACTTCCAGTTTGACACTCCATATACTGACTATTTATGTGCTCTATAAAGTCTTCATAAATTCGTTTGCCATCTTGCGGCGATGCCCCTCCGGAAAAGCCTGGTCGATTACCCTTGTCGGTCTGCGCGACCAAGGTAAATTGTGACACCACCAAAAGCTCACCGCTAATGTCTAGCAAACTTAAATTCATTTTACCGTCAGTATCACTAAAAATTCGATAATTGCACACTTTACGCGCAAGCTTCTCGATACTCTTGCCATTGTCGTGTTTTTCAATACCTAACAGCAGTAATATTCCCTGATTTATCATGCCTACTGACTCGCCTTCAACGAGTACCTTGGCCTGGGTGACACGCTGTATTAAACCAATCATAGTGTTTTATGCACCCGAGGTTTGAGTATAATCGCAGCGTCCGCAGTAATTTTAACGAGCTGCTTCCTTATGCCCTGTTCTGAGGCGCTATGCCCTGCGTTATCAATAATCGATAGGGTAGACTGAGGTAACGCCCTGTGTAATTCATAAGCGCTACTCACAGCACAAACCATATCATAGCGACCATGCACAATATCAATAGGAATCGCATGCAGTTTTTGGGCATTGGCCAAAATATAATTTTCTTCAATAAAGCACTGGTGCTTTAAATAGTGGCACTCAAGTAGAGCAAGGCTTTTAACCTGCTGACTAGAGGCAACATCGCTAGATGGATTGGCGTCAGGTAATAGCTTTGAAATAGCGCCTTCCCAATTAAACCAGGCACTTAGTGCTTTTTGCGCGATGTTTTCATCGTCGCTAGCGAACAGTTTATAGTAGGCATCTGTGATATCGCTTGAGCTTTGGTATTGGCTTACCTGCGCTTTAAAGTTTTGATAAGCATCTGGATAAACCTGCGCAGCACCACTGTTAGGGTGTAAAAACCAATCAAAATCCTGCTGGCGCGCCAAAAATATTCCCCTTAGCATTAGGTGCCTAACACGCGCTGGATGCGCTATTGCGTAAACCAATGCCAGTGTTGCACCCCATGAGCCGCCAAATACACACCAACTGCTAATATTAAGATGTTGACGAATAGCTTCAATGTCGGCAACTAAATGCTCCGTGCTGTTGTGTTCTAGGCCACCAAAAGGTTGAGATTGACCACAACCACGTTGGTCAAATGCAACAACATTGTAGTCCTCTAGATTAAATGGCCACTGGTAGTTTCCATTAATGCCTGCGCCAGGGCCTCCATGTAAAAATAATACGGGGATGCCATCAGGGTTCCCTGCGCGCTCAATATGCAAGGTATGGCCGTCTGTTACGGGTAGCTTAAAAGAATGACTAGACACAAATTCCTCATAGATGTAGGGTTCAAGTTCTTACAACAAACTACTAATCGCAATATAATGCACCTGCATTTGTTAAGCATGTTCATGGTATAGCTATAAGTAATTTTTTGGCTTATTCTTATATAGTATGCCGTGAAATCACGATTTAAGATCAAATCTATCAACATTTTATTTACAATCTCACGAAGAAGCCAATTGGTAAAGGATTCAAAATGATAAAGAAATCAATATTTATGATCAGCACAGTCATTTTACTGGCAGGCTGTCAGGCCGCTATTCAAGATGCTTACTTTGATATGTGGGAAAAAATTGGTTTTGAAAAGCGTGAAATCTTAGTAGATAGAGTTGAAGATGCACAAGAATCTCAGCAAGAAGCGCAACAAGAGTTTGCCAGTGCCCTAGAAGAGTTTAGCACTTTGATTAATTTTGACGGCGGTGAGCTAGAAGATGTGTATAACGATCTCAATGACCGTTATGAAGACAGTAAAGCCAGTGCAGAAACGGTAAGCAATCACATCAATAAAGTAGAGAGTGTTGCTGATTCATTGTTCAGAGAGTGGGAGGCTGAGCTCTTAGAAATCAGTAATACCAATCTTCGTCGCGACAGTGAGCGCAAACTCAAAAGCACGAAACGAAATTACGCAGAACTGCTAGTGTCAATGCGTAAGGTCGAGGCAAGCATGCAGCCGGTCTTAGATGCCTTACAAGACAATGTGTTGTATCTAAAGCACAATTTAAATGCTAATGCGGTTGGGGCTTTAAAAGGTGAGTTAAATACCATTAAGCGCGACGTAAACATCTTGATTAAAGAGATGAACGCCGCTATTGCTCAGTCAGACACGTTTATAGCGACCATTCAAAACTAAAAAGATATGAGGCTTAACTCTTAGTCCTCGTTCTCAGCTTCACCCATAGTCATTTGTTGCATAATCTCTCTTGCCTTAGCCGGAATACGGTTGGGGTTATCTTTACGCAAGTCTTGATCGTTTGGTAAGGGTTGACCGGTAAAGGCATGTAAAAAGGCTTCACATAAGAGTTCTGAATTAGTGGCATGTCTAAGGTTGCTCACTTGCCGCCTTGTGCGTTCGTCAGTCAATACCTTGAGTACGTTAATAGGGATTGATACTGTGACCTTTTTCACTTGCTCTGATTTTTTGCCATGTTCTGCATATGGATGTATGTACTTTCCGTTCCACTTAGCCATAAATTAGTGCCGCTTATTGTATTTGTTATTACAAAATTCTAACTGGAATAATAAAAAGGTCAATCTAGACGTGTAAACTTCTTGACGTCTAGACGTTGCTTGAGTACTTTAGACGTCTAAACGTCCAAAAGGGTTTCCCCATGGTTTCATATGCACAGGGCATAGATGCGCTCAACCAATCGCTTTCCGAATTGCGCGACATTGACGTGTCATTTGAGTTTTTTCCTCCTAAAACTTCAGAGATGGAAAATACATTGTGGAAGTCGGTAGAAAGACTTGCTCCCTTAAACCCTAAATATATGTCGGTAACCTACGGTGCTAATAGCGGCGAGCGAGATAGAACCCATGCAGTGGTAAAAAGAATTCATGCGGAAACTGGGGTGGCTACAGCTCCGCATTTAACCTGCGTAGATGCCAGTGCGATGGAGCTGAAACAGATAGCCCAAGATTATTGGGATTCTGGTATTCGTCGAATTGTCGCCTTGCGTGGAGACCTGCCTGAAGGCGTTAAAAAAACCGATATGTATGCCAGCGACTTAGTCAGTTTATTAAAAGATGTCGCCGACTTTGACATTTCGGTCGCCGCCTACCCAGAAAAACACCCAGAAGCACGTAATGACCAATTTGATTTACTTAATTTAAAGCGCAAAGCACAAGCGGGTGCAAGCGAGGCAATTACTCAATTTTTCTTTGATACCAGTGTGTTTTTACGTTTCAGAGACCGAGCCGCCGCAGCGGGCATTGATTTAGACATTGTGCCGGGGATTTTACCGGTGACTAACTATCAAACTTTGCAGCGTTTCGCAGGGTTCACCAATGTGCACGTACCAGGTTGGTTACACAAAATGTATGATGGCCTTGAGAAAGACGACCAAGCAACGCGCAATTTGTTAGGCGCAAACATCGCTATGGACATGGTGAAAGTCTTAGCGAAAGAAGGTGTGAAACACTTCCACTTTTATACCCTGAACCGCAGTGAACTGAGCTTCGCAATTTGCCATATGCTAGGACTGCGTCGTTAGTTCTAGCGTGTAATTTTTTATATTCTTCAAACAGTGGTTTACCTAATATGAGTATATGGTTTAATCTCAATGGGTAAGTAGCTCAAGGCATTTTTATTTACCTTCGCTTTTTTAGTATGTAAATGCAGGAGATTTTCGTTTGGATATTGCAAAACTTTTTTCCCTTGAAGGCCGTGTTGCGCTTGTAACGGGCGGCTCTCGTAATCTAGGTAAAACTATCGCTAAAGCATATATTGCTCAAGGCGCTACCGTTTACATTAGCTCTCGTAAAGAAGCTGACTGTGACGCTACGGCGAGTGAGTTGGGCCCCAATTGTCATGCGTTGCCTCAAGATATCTCAACAGTTGAAGGCGCGCGAGCATTAGCCAGTGCACTTGCTGCAAAAGAGCAAAAGCTCGATATTTTAGTAAATAATGCAGGTGCTGCATGGGGTGCTGATTTTGAAGACTTTCCAGAAGCAGGATGGGATAAGGTAATGGATTTGAATCTGAAATCTCCGTTTTTTCTTACCCAAGCTCTCTTTAAAATGCTGAAAGCCGGTGGCGCAAATGGCGCACCTGCAAAGGTGATCAACATTACGTCAATAGATGGTCAGCGACTAAACCCTTGGGAAACTTATAGTTACCATGCTTCGAAGTCGGGTTTGATCTATCTTACTAAGCGTTTAGCTGCTCGTCTGGTAAAAGATAATATTGTTGTTACCTCGATTGCTCCGGGTGCCTTTGCTTCAGATATGAATAAGGCTGCACGTGACCACGGCGATGAAGTAGGCAAACATATCCCAATTGGACGTATTGGTAACGAAGACGACTTAGCTGGAACGGCTATTTTCTTAGCCAGCAGAGCCGGTGATTATGTAGTGGGAGATACTATTTCGCTTGACGGTGGTGTGGTGCATGCCACCCTAGGTCCAACAATGAATGGCGAATAATTTTGAATGTTTTATTCGTATTTTCAACACCAGTTTAAAAGTTGTAAGCAAGCACAGCTAATGCCTGTGTTTGTTTTAGTCGAGGCTGTTCACCCACTAAGGCGCGATTAGCAACAAAATTATCATTCTGATGCCACTCTAAGCCCAGCTCAATGGTAGGTGTAAACTGGTAGCGCCATCAAGCGCATGAGCTGAGATTCGCCAATTTCGATTAATATTTTGGATGTAGCTCAGACTATGAAATTTTGTATGCCATGCGTAAAGTCTTTCTGCGTTAACAATAGTAGGGTCGGCCAAGTTATCGTAATAGTAATAACGCAATTCACTTTTTCTAAAATAGCGTAGATGTGCACCTACATAGCCAGTGCAGTCTAAGCATCTTCGTGTTTCTCAATTGTAGAGAATGTGCTCGATAACCATTTTGTCGCGTCTTGGACTGGCATTGGACGGCTTATATGATAGCCTTGTGCGTATGTGCAGCCCATTGCTTTTAAGAGCGTTAACGAGTCTTCGTCCTCAACCCCTTCTGCAACGGTTTCCAAACCTAAATTACGGGCTAAATCGACCATTGTTTTGACCATCACTTGGTCTTCTCGGTTATTGGCTAACTCAAGAATAAAGGCTTTGTCTATTTTGAGTTCGCTCACGGGGAGTTTTTTGAGTTGCGCCATGGACGAAAAGCCAGTACCAAAATCATCAATAGAAATCACAATGCCTATTTGTGAAAGTAAATTAAGTGACTGCAGTGCAACCTCTGGCTCACTCATTACCGCGCTTTCAGTCACTTCTAATATCAACTTTTGAGGAACAACATTATGTTTGCTTAATATATTCACAACATTACGAGCAAAATCGGTATGTACTAAATCTATTGCGGAAATGTTGACCGCAACTGCCACATCAATACCTTGCTGTCGCCATTGTGCGTTTTGCGCTATAGCGGTTTCAATTGCCCACATTGTAATTTGTTTGATTGCCCCTGATTGCTCTGCCAAAGGGATGAATTCATCTGGTGGTATAAAGCCTTTCTGTGGGTGAATCCATCGGGCTAAACACTCAACATTTTTAATAGTGTTAGTTATTAAGCAAAGCTTCGGCTGATAATACAACGAGAGTTGATTGGAGCTCACCACGTCTTTTAACTGTGACATGGTTTGTAAACGTTCTAAAGAAAAGCTATTTAATTCGTCAGAGTATTCTAAATAGCTGAAGTGACTATCTTTACAGGCCTGTAAGGCAATATCTGCCTCTAGCAATAAGTCAGCTGCTTTATATTTGCGCTTATGGTCACTATCGACTTGTGTTCCACCCATACTGACATCGATACTTAATGCTACGTCATTCACTATAAATACTGGTTTAAAGCACTGATTTACATCGTCCATTAGCGTGACGGTATCGAGTCTATCTAAGCTTAGCAGAGCAAATTCATTACTTCCCATGCGCGCAATAAAAACGTCTTTGCGATAACGCTGGGTAAAGCGCTCGGCCACTAGCTTAAGTAATGTATCGCCTGCGGCATGACCAATCGAGTCGTTGACCTCTTTAAATCGGTTAATATCTAATATTATGAGTGTTACGTTTAAATAGTTGTCCGCTGCAAGCCGTTCTTCTAAATATTGAATAAACCTCACTCTATTGGGTAGACCACATAAGCTATCAATAAAGGCCAGTCGATTAATTTCAGATTGACGCTGCAGCATGCCCCCATGCATCGATGAAACTGCGGTTGCGAGGGTGTTAACTTCTTTCGTGTCGCTGGTTGGAAAATCTTCTATAGCATCACCTCTGCCAATTGCATCAGTAATGTTGATCAGTGCCAAAATAGGGCGAGAAATATTACGAGAAATAAGCGTTGCCATAAGTAGCACAACAACTGAAATAACAACCAATAAACCAATAAGCTGTGATACTAAACTTCGGTAAGATAAATAGGCCTCTTCTTCGATGGTGGACAACATCAAGGATATGTTTGCGTTATTGGCATCGCCCACTTGAGTAAGCATATACAAGTAATGGCCCGAGTCGATATACATGTCTTGAACACTGTCCATTTGACGCATGGGGTAAAGCATAAACTCGCTTACGATTTTAGGGGAATAGGTTGATGCGACAATTGTCTGAGAATTTTTGATTAAGCTTACGTCTAACTGTGTCAGCTTTGATAATTCAAGAGTGAAAAGCTGCTCAGCAGGTTGAGCGAATATTAACCAAGCCATCGCCTCGCGAGACCTAGCCGTATTTTGTATAGGCACCGCCTTTGCTAGAAAGACGCGTTCATCATCAACATACCAAGTAATATCATCATGTGATAAACGTTCAATATCCGATAGTGGAATAGTCGTAAAGTTTTCAGAAGCAGTAATAAGGCTACCGTCGTTACCAATGACCGCAAAATCGCTAACATTAAAACCAGTCGCAAAGCTTTCCATAGCGACTGTGAGTGATTCTACGTCTTTTTGTGAATCTAAAATCAGCTTCTTAATACTAAAGTCAAAGGATAAGTTTGAAGCGGCCTTTAATAAAACATTTGCGCTATCTTTTATGTGTTCATTGATTAAAGTAGTACTTATTTTTGTGTTATCACTCAGTAGTTTTTGCGAGTGTGAAAACGCAGCGGTTTGCACAAAATAAAGTGTCGATAAAATCACCAGCACTACGACCGCAAAAAAGCTGGCTAGCAGCTTTGTTTGTAATGAGACAATCAGTATTGAAGGTCTACTCATAAACGTCGAGCCCCTCAATTTCAACCACGCCAGCTTCGTCAAATTTAATAGGTTTTGCGTCGAGTTGTTCTTGCAGCGATATTTCAAAGGTGCGAGCTGGTGAAAAAGAATAAACGTGATGCTTTACCGAATCAGTATTAGGAAATGAGACTGTTGTACCTTGTTTTACAGCTAAAATATGCGGAACAAACTGTTGGTTGAGCTGATTCATCACCGCAGTTTGCGATGCCTCTGGTAGAGGTTTTTTTTTATTGCTGGGCTTGGCTTTAAGCGAGAGCACAACATCAGACAATGTGAGTCCCGACTCCGACAGAATATCTATGCTGATCTCATTTTCTGCGTTTGCTGAACTTGCGATTAGCCATAAGCAGCTAGTAATAATCGACAGTAACAAACGCATTAGACATCCTAACAAACACTGATTGGATATAGGATATCGGCCAGATTCTAATTATAATGAGTGCTCGCAAGGTGCCGCTATATGAATATTAAATCCACGGCATGCTTTCATTTAGCGGCTTTAAGGTATTTATTTTACACTGCGTGATGAGCACACACATGGAACTAGCGCCTAATAAAGCGTAAACTATAAGCTCTCAGTTGACTAACAGGACTATTGTGATCCAACTTTCAAACATCAAAGATTATTACGAGTCACGTAAGCCACTGGTTATCGACATTGGTAAAGCATTTTTTCGTCACTTAAAAGATGAGCGTATTACAGTATCTTCGGGGCACATGGCATATGTGAGTTTGCTGTCGCTTGTGCCGGTCATAATGGTGTTTTTTATGATCATGTCTGCCTTCCCTGCCTTCAGTGATTTTCGTCAAATATTTGAAGACTTCATATTCAGCAGTTTTGTGCCCGCCTCCGGCGATGCATTGCAAACGCACATTGGAGAGTTTGTAGGCAATGCCTCTGGTATGGGAGCAGTCGGTATTGGCGGTTTGCTGGTCGTTGCTCTGTTGCTTATTTCGAATATTGATAAGACTCTAAACCACTTATGGAAAACAAAAACGCAAAGACCAATTGTGTATACTTTTGCGATTTATTGGATGGTGATCACTCTAGGGCCATTATTAATAGGGTCAAGTATTGGAGTAAGCTCTTATTTAGCCACCATTGCAGAGTTTGCTGATGATTACACCCCTGGCTTTGGAACCGCGTTTTTAAAATTGGTACCGAGTATGGCGGCAGTTGGCGCCTTCATGATTTTATATATGGTGGTACCCAATCGAACGGTACGTGCAAAATATGCTATTTGGGGGGCAGTGCTGGCGGCCTTTTTGTTTGAGACCTCAAAAAGTGCTTTTGCATTTTATGTATCAAGCTTTCCTTCTTATCAGGTCATTTATGGCGCTTTGGCGGCTATTCCTATTTTGTTTGTTTGGATATATTTGTGTTGGATTGTGGTCTTGGTAGGAGCGGTATTTAGCTATGCCATTACGATTACATGTGAGGCCTATCTAAAAAACGAAGCAGAATCTAATGCTGAAACTGAATATGCGGTTTCACCAGACTTTGCAGAACCCAGTATTGTAAGCGATGGGAGCAAGAGCTCGGATATAAGCAAAGATGACATCTCAATGCATCAATCAAAATCCGGTAAAGCCAGCCCCTCGGCTTCCAATAAGGCCTAGCCTCCACGCAAACCATAGCGTGCCATTTACATCAGTAAATGGCGCATTGATGGTAAGTATTTTTCTGCGCTGCCGGTATTAAAACACACCACTAGGTCGTCTTGCTTAATCAAACCGAGCTCTTTGGCCTTGCTAAGTGCCGCGACTGCTGCAGCGCCCTCTGGGCTTATCCACATATTATATTGTTTATAAATACCGGTAGTATGCTCTGCCATATCTGCTTCACTTACAGCAATTCCGCCACCCTTGCTTTGCCTGATAACTTTAAGCACTGCTTTATGCCCAACACCGCCAGGCACATTTAAACCTGTAGCGAGAGTTTGCCCGCCGTTGGTGGGAATAGTGTCGTCTAAGCCTTGTAGCAAAGCATCTACAACAGGTGGATTTTCTTCGCTTTGAATCGCAATTATTTTGGGGCGATGGCTCCCAATAACGCCCATTTGCTCCAGCTCATCAAATGCTTTCCACATACCTAAAATGCCAGTGCCGCCTCCGGTAGGGTAAAGTACAACATCGGGCAATTTCCATTCAGATTTTTCACCCGGCCAGGGCTCGGCTAGCTCTAAGCCCATCGTTTTTTTACCTTCAATACGCCAGCCAGGCTCCTGAAAAGTCGCGCAGTTAAAAAAACCTTGCGGTAAATATCTTTCTTTCATTAATGCGCCGGCTTCGCGAATAGTGCCTTTGACTAGCGCTAAATCGATGTTGTCGTATATTTTACTGTATGCAGCAACTTTGCCTAAGATTGGCATTGGGGTGTCGTCGGGCATGATCACGGTAACTTCAAAGTCATATTTAACGCCATATTCACTTAGAGAGTCACCGGCATTTCCTTGAGTAGGAACGGCTAACTTGCTTAGGCCATAATGACGAGTCATGGTGGATACCATGGCCATGCCACGGTCTTTAAAGCTGCCGGTTGGATTGGCGCCATAACCCTCATAAGCTTGCCCTTCGTCTTTAATGAAGACATTCAAGCCAAGGTCTTTGACTAAGGGATAATTGCCAATATTAATGACCGGAGTGTGCCCTTCACCTAATGACAATACGGCATCTTTTTGCTCAGGATTAGCAATATTAAAAGGCAATAAGGGGCCAAAACGCCACATCGACTTTTCTTCAGGGTGAAACCACTGCATATCGGGGAAATCGTGTTTAATGGCTTGCGTATCAAGTATCAATTTTACCGGTCGCTGGTCTGCAGGGCATAAATTCATCGGTTTGCTTACGGAGTAATGAGTGCCGCATTCTGTGCACTCCCAGTGTTTTACATATTGCATATTGTGAGTTGCTCTTTTTAAATGACTTGAGGTTATTCAAATGACGGTTATGTTTAAGTCTGACATGGGTCAAGGCAAGATAGCGGCTAATCTACCCTCTTGATGAACTTCTTTCAAGCCAGATAATTAAGCAAAGAGCTCGACTTCACTTTTTGCAAAATTTCAGGGCTTTCTTTTTTTCATTGCTTTGCTAATGTTGCGTTCCTTACTTAAACTGTAATGTGTAAAGACATATCTATTGGAGTAGTTAATATGGTCACATCCATAATTTTAATGAAGATCAAAAGACAAAAAGTTAATGAAGTAGCGGAACAATTAGCCAGTATTGAAGGCTTCTCTGAGGTGTTTTCGGTGACAGGAAGTTACGATTTAATTTCTATCGTGAGAGTCAAAGACAATAACGCTCTTTCTGATTTAATAACCAATGAGTTAAAAGATGTCGAAGGCATTGAGAAAACCGATACGATGTTAGCGTTCAAGGCTTATTCAAAGCATGATCTGGCAACAATGTTTGATTTTGATTAATTTGGCAATCGCTTGTTGGCAATCGCTTGTTGGCAATCGCTAAATAACGCTTGAAACTACGAGCGTTATCAATCAACAGACTTAGCCATGCATAGCAGCAAACTTATCTGCGAGTTGGTCGAGGCTTTCTTTGTTGTTTGGGTTGGGCAGTATGCACTCTACGGGGCAAACAGACATGCAACTTGGGGTGTCGTAATGGCCTACACACTCAGTGCATTTATCGCTATTAATTTCATATATTTCAGCACCCATTTGAATGGCCTCATTAGGGCACTCATCGGGACACAAATCGCAGTTGATACATTCTTCAGTGATAAAAAGGGACATACGCCTTACCTAAATTGATTAACACCTCGGCAGTATAATTTTTTGCGAGCAAATGCGTATTGATCATGGTCAACTAAAGTGCTGCTCTAAAATCATCTGTGTCATTTCTTTACGAAGATAAAAACCTCGCGGGCGCGTTTGAATAATATTACCGTCTTCACCAATCGCTTGAGTTAAGGCTCTCCCGTTAGCGGCTTTTGGGCGTAACTGCATCATTTGCCCGTGCCGCGCGGTGATGGTTTCAACCTTCCCCAAGGCGATTAAATCCATAAGTTCTTCCCAGTCTTGTTGCAAAAGTGCGTCTTGTTGCGCAGTAGCTTGCCATAAAAAGGGTGTACCTATGATACGTTCAGCGATAGGAATTTCAGGCTCTCCTTGTACTGGTACCCATAGCACTTTTTGCAGTTTATTTTTTACATTACTGTTAGCCCATGTGAGCCCCGCAATCTTCATTAGAGGGGCGTAGCAAACATACGTAGTTTCAATAGGCGTATTGGCATAATTTAAAGGTAAAGATTTAAGCTCAATACCCAATTGAACAAAATCTTGTTGCGGTTTACTGCCAGCGGTGGCTCCCAATGCCGTCTCAAGTAGTTGCCCAGTCCAACCTTTATGGCGCTTGAAATTTGACGGGACTGCAACACCTAAGTTGTCGGCCAAGTCCTTAAAGCTCAGGCCAGCTATGGCCTCAGCGCGTAAAAGCAAAGCTTGTTCTGAGTCCGGTGGCATAGGTTTATTCACAATCATCCTGTATTTAAAACATTTCCTTTGAATAACTACAAGTTTATGAAAGAATGATGACATATTAAAGTATAACCGCGCTAGGTAATCTAAGTGATTGATACCGAAGGATTCCGCGCGAATGTTGGCATTATTATCTGTAACAAATTGGGACAGGTTTTTTGGGCAAGACGATATGGCCAACATTCATGGCAGTTCCCGCAAGGGGGAATTGATCAAGGCGAAACAGCCGAACAAGCAATGTACAGAGAATTGTACGAAGAAGTTGGGCTAAGAGAGAAAGACGTAAATATCCTTGCTGTAAGCCGTAATTGGCTTAGATATAAGCTACCTAAGCGCTTAGTTCGTAAAGGCACAGACCCAGTGTGTATCGGGCAAAAGCAAAAGTGGTTTTTATTGTCTTTAAGCTGCAACGAGAGCGATGTAAACTTAGCGGCTTGTGGCCACCCCGAATTTGATGATTGGCGCTGGGTCAGCTTTTGGTATCCGGTACGTAATGTGGTCTCGTTTAAGCGCGATGTATACCGTAAAGCCCTTAAAGAGTTTGCTCCCGTAGGGATGCCAGCACAGCGTCCACCAAGTCAAAATCCACATAAAAAAGGCAGAAGGCGCAAACCCAGATAGTTTTTTTCGCCTGTTATTGAGGGTCGCTCATGCTTAATAGTCTCAAAACGATTATTCAAGAAGTTAGTCAAATTCCAGAGCTTGACAAGGCTCTGTCGCGTTTGGTAAGCATGGTAAAAGCTACTATGGTGGTCGACTCATGCAGTATTTACTTATCAAATTATGCTGAGCGCCATCTGATATTAACCGCTACTGATGGTCTTGATCCAAACGCTATAGGCAAGGTAAAGATAGGTTTTCACGAGGGAGTAATCGGCCTTGTAGGAGACCGTGAAGAGCCTCTGAATATTGAAAATGCACCAGCGCATCCCCGCTATAAACATTATCCTGAAGTAAAAGAAGAGAGCTACCTCGCATTTATTGGTACGCCCATTATTTATCAGCGTAAAGTGCTAGGTGTTATCACCATGCAGCAAAAACTTGCGCGCAGATTTAGCGAAGACGAAGAAGCATTCTTAGTAACACTTGCGGCGCAAGTTGCGCTTGAACTGGTCAACGCACAAATGCGCGGAAGCCATTCTCTCTCACATCCTGAAAGTGCCGTATATTCTCGCGAAGTAAACGGTATTCCGGGTTCACCCGGCTTAGCCATTGGTGTTGGTTATGCGGTCAATTTTAAGCATGACCTAGCCCAGTTAATTCCCCGAAAACACAATGATGCACAGCCACAAGTTAAAGGCTATCGTGACGCTGTTCAGATCACGCGAACGCAAGTAAGAGCCTTGTCGGCTGATTTGAGTGATAAATTACCTGAAGACATCCAAGCTATATTTCAACTGTACGACCAGCTATTAGACGCAAATAGTTTAGGCAGAGAAGTAGAAAAGGAAATTCATCAAGGTTGGGATGCCGCCAGCTCACTTAAATTTGTGGTAGAGCGTTATGCCGCTCGCTTCCAGAATATGGACGACCCCTACATGCGCGAGCGGGCTGTAGATATTCTGGATCTATCAAACCGTATACTCAATAACATCTTTAATGCCGACACCGATGCTCTGAGTCTAAGCGTACCTAATCGCCCTTGCATATTGGTGGCGCAAGAAGTCAGTGCACCTATGTTGGCAGAGTTTCCACGTGAGCGGCTGGCGGGCATTATTTCTATCAATGGCTCAAACAACTCCCACGCTGCCATTTTGGCCCGCGCAATGGGTGTACCAGCAGTAATGGGCCTGCAAAGAGTTTCTATTAGTGCGTTAAAAGAAAACGAACTCTTTATCGATGGCTACTCAGGTAAAGTTGTGGTGCACATTGATGAAAGTTCACGTCGAGTCTATCAAGCCCTAATTGACGAAGAGGAAGCGCTTCAGCGTAAAATTAGTGAGGAAGGCGACCAGCCGTGCATAACTAAAGACGGGTGCGCGATGTCACTGCTAGTAAATGCAGGTTTAACCGCAAACGTTGAAATGGAGCAATTCAAACAAGGTGACGGCGTCGGTTTATACCGCACTGAAATTCCGTTTATGATGCGAGAACGCTTTCCTTCTGAACGTGAGCAATATGAACTTTACAAAAGTGTATTGTCGACCCATCCGAATAAAGAAATCACTTTACGCACCTTAGATGTGGGTGGCGATAAGCCTTTGTCGTATTTTCCGATAAACGAAGAAAACCCTTTTTTAGGCTGGCGTGGAATTCGATTGACACTCGACCATCCAGATATCTTCTTAGTACAGGTAAGAGCCATGCTGCGTGCGAGCATTGGCTTGTCGAATTTACATATACTGCTGCCGATGATTTCTAGCATTAATGAAGTGGATGAAGCAAAGCGCCTTATTAAACAGGCTTTTTTAGAGGTGAAAGAAGAGGCGTCGGCTGAGAGCCAAATGCTCTCAAAACCCGCTGTTGGCATTATGCTAGAGGTGCCGTCAGTACTGTTCTTGTTACCTCAATTGGCAAAGCGAGTGGATTTCTTTTCAGTGGGTACAAATGACCTTACCCAGTACTTATTAGCTGTTGACCGCAACAATGCCCGCGTCTCCTCTTTATATTCGAGTTATCACCCTTCAGTACTCGCGGCGCTCAATCAGATTCAACAATACTCTTTTGCGAATAAAGTACCGGTAACAGTGTGCGGTGAGTTAGCTGGCGAGCCGCTTGGCGCAATTGCCTTAATGGCGTTAGGGTTTCGAAAATTAAGTATGAATGCCTACAGCTTACGCAAAATCAATTGGGTGATTCGCAATACCAATATACAAGAATTAAAAGCACTTGCGCCGGATATTCTCGCCCAAGAAAGTCCTGAAGCGGTGAGGAGTTTATTGAGTAAGTACTTGGAATTAAACGGCTTAGGTGGCCTGGTGAGGGCTGGCCAGTAATGGATCCAATTTTACTATTAATGTTGCTATGCCTTGGTTTAGGTGCAATTGTTGGAGTACTAGCAGGTTTATTGGGCATTGGTGGCGGTTTAATTATTGTGCCGGTGTTATTGTACATGCTGCAACATTTATTAGGCATAAGCGTGGAAAACGCAATGCCTATTGCGATTGCTACCTCTTTATCTACCGTTATATTTACAGGCTTATCGTCAGCTTTTACCCATTATCGTTTGGGTAATTTAGATACGCATATTTTTAGATATTCAGCTATTGGCATCGCCATTGGAGCTCTGCTAGGTGCGCAGTTCGCTGCGAGTATTTCTGGCGTATTGTTACAACGGATATTTGCGGGCTTAGTGGTATTAATTGCACTGCAAATGGTGCTTTATCGTCACCGTATATCTGCTCATAAAGTGAGTAAACCTGTTTTATCAGGCATTGGTTTAGGCAGTGGTTTTGTGGCCGCCTTAATGGGTATCGGTGGCGGTGCCTTAATTGTTCCTGCTTTGGTGTGGTTTCAAGTTAATATTAAAAAAGCGATAGGCTGTGCCAGTGCATGTGGCGTGCTGATTGCAATATTTGGCAGTTTAAGCTTTATCTACGCAGGCTGGCAGCGTCCTTACATACCCGATTATTCGCTTGGTTATGTATATTTACCCGCGACTTTGGGCATTGCAATAACTTCTATGATCACCGCGCCCATTGGTGCTAAACTCACAAATAAATTAGATACCGCAAAGTTAAAACGCATTTTCGCTGTGTTTTTAGTGTTGGTAAGTATTCGAATGATGATAGGAATTGAATAGCCAATGGCTAACCCCGCATATTTAACCTTTCCCCAAATAGACCCCATAATTATTGAAATTGGCCCTGTGGCGCTGCGCTGGTACGGTTTGATGTACTTAGTCGGTTTCGCTGCTGCCTATTGGTTGGCATCGCGTCGCCTTTCGCGCACCGGATGGAGCAAAGAGCAGCTTTCAGATTTGCTGTTTTGGTGCTTTATGGGCGTGATTATAGGCGGACGAGTAGGTTATGTATTTTTTTATAATTTCTCTAACTTCTTAGCTGACCCTTTATATTTAGTCCGACTATGGGAAGGCGGTATGTCTTTTCATGGTGGGTGTCTAGGGGTTATTGGCGCTGCGTATTTGTACGCTAAAAAGCAGGGCTGGTCGTTTTTAGCGGTAGGAGATTTTATCGCGCCTTTAGTGCCTATTGGTCTAGGAGCAGGGCGCATAGGTAACTTTATTAATGGAGAATTATGGGGGCGCACCACTGATGTGCCTTGGGCGTTCGTGTTCCCGGGAGCCGGGCCAGATCCGCGTCATCCTTCGCAGCTTTATCAATTTGCCCTTGAAGGCGCGCTGTTGTTTACCATCTTGTGGCTTTATTCAGTGAAACCGCGGCCCACAGGTTCAGTAGGAGGCTTGTTTTTAGCTGGTTATGGCACTTTCCGTTTTATAGTCGAGTTTTATCGTCAGCCCGACGCACATTTAGCTGACCTTTACGGCTCGGTCATTACGCAAGGACAAATGCTCAGCATTCCTATGATCCTTGCCGGCATAGGACTGATTGTGTATGCCTATCGTATGAGACCGGCTGGCAACGAAAGTGTCGCCACCAAAGCTAAGTTAAAAAAGAAAAAAGGATAGTAGCTTGATGCAATATGAAGCTTTATGTCAGCGCATTATTGAGCAGGGTCAGTGGGTTACCAATGAACGCACCGGGATTAGATGCTTAACCCTGATAAACGCCGATTTAGAATATGATGTGGGTGCAAACGAGTTCCCGCTGGTAACCACCCGCAAATGCTTTTACAAGGCAGCCATTGCTGAGTTACTGGGCTATCTTCGAGGTTACGATAACGCGGCGCAGTTTAGAGCTATTGGCTGTAATACGTGGAACGCTAACGCCAACGAAAATCAAGCGTGGCTGAACAACTCTGCGCGTAAAGGCGAAGATGACATGGGCCGAGTATATGGTGTTCAGGGTAGAGCATGGCAAAAGCCTGACGGTAGCTCCTTAGACCAACTGAAAAAGGTAGTGACTAACCTTTCAAATGGCATTGATGACCGCGGTGAAATAATTACTTTTTATAATCCCGGGGAATTCGAACTAGGCTGCTTACGCCCATGTATGCATACTCATACATTTTCTTTACTTGGGGACACATTGCACCTTACCAGCTATATGCGCAGCTGTGATGTACCCTTGGGCTTAACCTTTAATATGCCCCAGTGTTTTGCACTGCTCGCATTGATGGCGCAAATTACCGGCCATAAAGCGGGTAAGGTCTATCACAAGATTGTGAATGCCCATATTTATGAAAACCAACTCGAATTAATGCGCGACGTACAGCTCAAGCGCAAAGCTTTTACGCCACCAGCATTGTGGATTAACCCTGAAATAAAGACCTTAGATGATATTGAAACTTGGGTAAGCACTGACGACTTTAAAGCCAATGACTACCAGTTTCATCCTCCTATCGCCTACGCTTTTGCGGTGTAGGCCTTTAAAATATTAGGCTTAGAACGCGTATTGTGCCTTTAAATAAACTAAAGCGTCTGTTTCACTGTCTTGCGCATCAAACTCACGATTAGCAATACTGCCACCGGCTTTTAGGAGCCAATTACCGTAGGGCTTTTGATAAAAGCCCGACAGTTCTAATACATCTTCACTTGCGCTGTCGGTCAGCACGGGTGAGGGTCTTCTGCCATCTTGGTTTAGCTCTGCTGAGCGTATGTATACTTCTGCCACAGCGCCGTCTTTAAAGCGTATGTTCGCCCCTAGGGTGAGTTGTTTAGCGTCCGAATCAAAGGTGCTGCCTACTGCACGTCCATACATTCTGTATCCAGTGGTATAGGTTCCATGTTCATAATAGCAATCAGAGGCGTCTGGTTGGTCGCCAGCGCAACTGACCACCGTATCACTGGTTTCGATAAACACTTTGGCATTGCGAATATAAGTAGAGAGTCCAAATAAGTTTGCGTTGTCAGTAATGGGATTGTCATCAATTGAGTAGTCTGCTACCGCGTCCTCGCCTACTCGCTGTGCATAAATGCTGACCGGGCGTTCAAGTACATTAAAGGTATAAGTCAAGTCAAAGCCCGCTATGTGATTACCAACCGTAGTTAATTGACCATCATTACAACCACCTGGTCTTTGGCATTGAGTTTGAAAGGTAATTAAATCAACAAAACCTCCAAGGCTTTGGTCTTGTCCTTCACCGCCCCACATTGCGACCCAAGATGCCCCAAATTCAAAGCCTTTAAATGGGCGAGCAGTAAAGCGCGTGAGGAGTAACTTTGCTTCAGGCACGGTTCGGTCGCTATCCATTTGTGCTAGCTGAGTAGTGAAATACCAAGGACCTATCCAAGATAAGTATGGGCTTTTTGATTCAGTCGTTACTGAGCGAGAAAGTGCCAGTGATGTTAAAGGGCGAGTGTTATTGGACAATATTAAACTACTCGACTGCGCTGGGCCCCAAAATTGATCCATTGAACCCAAGCGAAGATTCCAATCTCCGAATTGATAGGCAATAAAGGAGTTGTCTAAATTGCGTCTGCCGCCTGAGGCGTAATTAGCACTTAGTTGCCCAGACCAACGTTGATGATAAAAGGTCTTGGTAATACTAAGCTCAGCCGTTTCTTCAACACCATCGTCTAAACTTCTAAAGCGTACGTCGTCACTTGCTGCTTGCAATGTTACAAACTGCTTCGAGTCGCCTTGTTTTTCTGTTCTTAAGTAATGCTTTAAGCGCGCTAATGCCTGAGAGGGCATTGCCGGCATGTTGTCGCTTTGTAATGTCTCTATTTGCTGCGCAACGCCTTTCCATGGAATCGGAAAGGTTGTCACTGTTGAATTGAGATAACCCCATTCAGCAAGTGTTTGTAAGTCGTAATGCAGTTGTTTGTCTTGTGTGCCCACCCATGCTGAGCTTTGCGCGTGAGCGCAGTAGAGTAACAATAAAGCAGTTAGCCCGGCAGTTAAAATTCTTATCACTACGTTCCCTTATATGTAGATGTTTTGACCGCAGATATTTATCTCATCTGCTCTAGGTGTGAATGATATAGAATTTTAAGCTGATGTCCTAGGATAAAGGCGGATTTATCTTAAAGCATTTTTTCATACTATAAAGAAATAGTAACACTATGATATCAGTTGCCAGAGGCATCAGTTTTTTGACAAACCCCTAAACTTTTTTTGAAAATATACGATAGTATTAAAACAATACATTTATCTGATACTTAGGTGTCTCAAAATTGAATGCTTAACAAGGACTTTTCATGTCACTTCCAGTATTAATCTGTGATGACTCTTCTTTCGCGCGAAAAGCTATGGCTCGTTCATTGCCAGATGGCTGGGATGTTGATGTAGCTTACGCTGCTAACGGCGAAGAAGCGATAGCACAAATTAAGGCCGGCAAAGGCGATATCATGTTTCTGGATTTGAACATGCCGGTTATGGATGGATACCAAACTATGGAGGCCATTCGTAAACAAGATCTCCCTAGCATGGTCATTGTGGTCTCGGGCGACGTGCAAGAAGAAGCTCGTTCGCGCATGATGTCAATGGGCGCAATAGATTTCATCCGCAAACCTATCGACAACGCTAAGCTGACGTCAATATTATCTAAGTACGGTATTTATGATGGTGAGGCCAGCGCAGAAAACCGAGCAAAGGATGTTAGCATTACCACCGGCTCTAGTATTGATGAAAAGCTTAATGCATTTAGAGAAGTCGCTAACGTTGCGATGGGACAAGCCGGCGAAAACCTCGCTAAAATTCTAAACAAATTTATTGATTTACCCATTCCTAATGTCAGTATTGTCCATTCCAATGAAATGTCGATGATGCTTACTAATATTGATATGCGCCAGAGTGTATCAGCAGTATCTGAAGGTTTTGTGAGCCCGACGATTAAAGGTGAGGCACTGATATTATTTAATGATGCTAACGTGGCGGCCTTGCAGCAGCTCCTAGGCAGCAATACCAAAATGTCTGAGACTAGCGAGATTGAAGCGTTAATGGACGTGTCTAATATTATTATTGGGGCTTGTTTAAACGCACTATCGCAGCAGTTAAGTGTGACCTTTACGCACAACACACCAATATTGTTAGGTATTCATTGCGACCTCGAAGAAATTGTAAATAACAATATTTCACGCTGGGAAAAAGTATTGGTGATTGAAATTGCTTACGCGGTTTCTAGTGAAAACATTAGTTTTGAGCTATTACTCGTGATACCCGACCGCGATATAGACGCTGCATTCTCTCGTTTGCTCATGAGTCAGCAAGCAATGGAAATCACAATCAGTGGTGAACAAGGAGTGGACTTGTGATGGCTGTTGATAAGCCTGCCTGGCAAAATGCTTTACTAAACTCTATAGAAGTAGGCATTGTTGTTGTGGACACCAACTTTCAAGTTGAAGAATTTAACCAGTTTATGGAAAATCATAGCGGTGTTCAGGCAAGCGACATTATCGGTAAACCTATTTTTCCTTTTTTTGAAGAGATAGACCAAGCGTGGTTTGAAAACAAATGTCAACCGGTATTTTCGATGAATACACCGGTATTTGTAATTTGGGAACAGCGTCAATACCTTTTTAAATTTGGTAGTAGTCGGCCTATTACCTCTAGCTCTGACTATATGTATCAAAATATCACCATCTTGCCAATTTGCGCGAATAATGGGCAAGTAGAGCGTATATGTATTTTGGTCTACGATATGACAGACCAAGCGATGAGTAAGGCGAGAGTTGATAAACTAAACGACGAATTAAAAGTAATAAGTCGGGTGGATGGTCTCACAGGTTTATATAACCGTCGTTACTGGCAGGAACGGTTTGAGCGTGAGTTTAAATTGACCATTCGTAACAACAAACCCATATCGGTGCTCATGTTAGACATTGACCACTTTAAAGCAGTAAATGATACTCATGGTCATCAGGCAGGGGATAAAGTCATTCAGTCTTTAGCTATGTTGATTAGAAAAGCGACTCGCGAAACAGATATTTGTGGGCGATATGGCGGTGAAGAATTTGCTATTTTGTTGCCAGATACAAATACCGAAACGGCTAAAATAGTCGCTGAGCGTATTCGTAAAGTATCGGAGCGTTATATGGTCAAACATGACAGTATTGAAATGCACTTTACGGTGAGTATCGGTATTGCCGAATTTAGCCCAGAGTATAAGCGACCGTTAGTTTGGCTTGAGGCTGCTGATCAGGCCCTTTACAAGGCAAAAGAAAATGGTCGAAATCAAGTCATATTTGCCGAATAAAGCTACACTCAAGGTTTTGCGCTTAGGGGCGCATTCCTACCACATCTAGCGGACAACCCGCATCTCCTTTTAGGAATAAAGCGTTTAGTTGAAGTTCATTACGAATAGATTCGTCATGACGCAGGCTATGACCACCTACAAACTGAACTTGATATATAACGTGCCAAAATACTCGCTCTATATGGCTGTATATTTGACGCTCAGTATTTTTAACTGTGCTCCATTCTTCGAGCACATCCCAAATAAATCTATCTATTTCATTGTAGGCAATATCGTCTTCCCAGTAGGCTTCTAAGTAGAAGGCTAACTGTTTTGACTTCTGATTGACAAACTCACTAACTAACAAGTGTTACGCCTTTTTGGCTAATCTACCTTTAGTATAGTCGCTAGAATAGATATACCATTATGCTGATATGAAAGAGTTTTAAGTAACTGATTATCAATGGAATATTTAATTGAAATAAAGTGAAATAATGACTTACCAGCCTAAATAACTAAACCAGCCGTACGCTTCTTTCGCGATATCATGATGTATTGCGTTGTTAAAACCTAAGCCACTAATTTCTCGCTGTCGATAAAACGCCTTCACATTTACTGTCGCTTCAAGTTGGCGCTGAGGTCTAGTCAGAGTTGACCATTGATTATCTGCGTTACTGATTAAATCAAGCACGGGCATGCGAGACTGTGCTATGAGTGCCGGAACTTGCTTGTTGAGCTTTAGGTTGGGTAGATAAATATTGTTTATGATCACAGCATCAGGCACCTTTCCTGTGCTCTCATTAATGGCCGATAGGGTGGCTTGGGCGCTCATGCCTTGAGCAAATATGACCTTGTACCCAGAGTAGTTCACCTTCTTTTGCGTAGCTTGTATAAAGAGCGTTAGGTAAATGGAAAACGCTTGATGGTAAGCTTCTTCGTACTGACTGTCTTGATACTTAGCTGAAAGTGCAACCATAGGCTGGTCTGAATCAGCTTGAATGTTTTCGCTTTGACTTGGGCTTGTACTTTGATCATTTGTCTCAGTACTAGTCGCGTTTTCAGACGCTTGGTTAGCCATTTGTTCGGCACGTTTTATTTGCGCTTCAATACGCCGACCTTCAACCTCAGCTATTGCCATTAATACAGAGGGAGCAGGCATAATCACACTGTTCCATCCAAGCGCAGCAAACTGTTTTGCTAATGGCATCATAGATTGAAAGGGAGCACCGTTCTGGGTGGCATCTGGAATAAGGTAAATAGTGCCCATACTAAGAGGGCGCTGTGCTTTCTCAACAAAAATAGGAAATTGATAATCTTGCTCAGCAATTTTTATATCAATAAGTTGAAATTCGTCTTCTAACATTCGGGCGCTGACGTCTTCACTTAAAAAATCAACTTTTAGGCTCATTAGTGATGCCGACAGAGTCTCGGTTTGGCTTGCTTGTTCATCGTTAGTAGATGGATCTGGGGTCTGTTGTTGAGGGGCTTGATTGTCTCGCGCGCGCGCAAACGATTGCGTCATTAAGCAGACGAATACTAACATAAATGCTAGCCAATAATGGTATGTAATGCTGCGCATGTTGCCTGTGTTCCGCTTAATTCATTTCCTTAATAAGGTATCGGCCACAGGGCGTTTTCATTGACTAAAGTAACAATAATGATGCATTTGTATGGGGCGATTTGTTCAAATGGCGCATAATTTTGGTTCGTCATCAAAACTATGAGGGCTAGAAAATGAAATGCTTTGCTCGCTAGTTGGGTGGCAGAAGCTGATAGAATCGGCATGTAAAAGAAGTCTTTTAGAGGCATTTAAGGCATCTGTATTGGCATATAGTCTATCGCCTAATATTGGATGCCCCAGATGCAGCATGTGCACCCTGAGTTGATGTGAGCGTCCGGTATGCGGATGTAATTTAACGAGACTCGAATACTCACCTTCACTTACAACAACATATTCGGTGTGGGCTTTTTTACCATGCTCTTCGCTTACCATTTGTTTGGGCCGATTAGGCCAATCACAAATCAAGGGCGCAAAGACCTCGCCTGATTTTTCTAAAAGATGCCCAAAAATCCGAGCATAGTAGGTTTTGCTGACTTGACGCAGCTCAAACTGTTTAGAAATATTGCGATGGCTAGCTTTATTTAATGCAAAAAGCATAATCCCAGAGGTTGCCATATCGAGCCGGTGTACTACGGTTGCACTGGGATATACCCGCTGCACTCTGCTTTGTAGGCAATCTTTATGTTCAAGTGCTTTGCCAGGCACACTCAGTAATCCGGCGGGTTTATCGAGCACCAGTAAATCGTCATCGCCATAGAGCAAACGCAAATATGGGGAAGTAGGCGGATTGTAATGTAAAAGTGCCATTTTAGTTACTGTGCCGCCTTTGGCTATTTACGATTATTTACCACAATACGAACGCTATCTAAATAAGGCTCTGCAGTAGTAATGACCTTTTGTAACTGTTGCTGTTGATTGACCAGGTAGTCAATTTCTTCATCTCTAATTGCTGGATTGACTTGCTGAAGCTCTCTTAAACGGTCAATTTCTGCTGAAAGGTTGGTGTCGATATCATGCAAGGCATCTTGTTTGATAACTTCGAGTGTTTCGCTTGCTTGTGCCAATGCAGCTGCTATGCCCTCGTTTATTTGAACTTGCAGGGCTGTAATTAATTGTTGCGCCATTTTTGGCTTCACATGAAAAATCGGTTCGAAGATTTCGTCAGTGGCATTATTCTTAGCATCAACACATACACGTATAGGGGTTGGTGGTAAAAACTGGTGTAATTGAAGGCCTGATTCAGCAATAGGATTAAGTACAGCAATAATATCCACCCAATATGCGCCAACCGGAAGTTCAGGGTTATTAACGAAACAAATACTGCTTTTACCCACGACGTCTGTGAGCACAGAGTCTATACAGTGGGTCACTAATTCGTTGTCACCACTTAGGTAGTTAACATGCTCCAATTGCGTCGCCACGCTACGTTTGTAGGTAATTTCCATACCGTCTTCATGTAAGCCAGGTATAGCAAAGAGCATCGATTCACCATGGCGAATGACAAAAGTATTATCATCTTTTTCTTCTTGCACGACGCCAAGGGCATCAAACAATCGGGTCATAAATTTGAGCATGTGCACCGGATTCTCAGCCAGCACGATGCTGTCCATGACTTCGTCTATTTTATCGCCGCCAGAGGCGTTGAGTTCAAGCAGGCGGTCGCGGCCTTGTTCAATACTGGCTTTAAATGTCTTGGTAAGTTGATTGGCCTGTTCTACCACATCTTGCCAGTTTTCTTGGTCATTAGGAGAAGCGAGCGCGGCGTGAAGTTCGTCTTTCAGCCCGTGCCATACTTGCGAACCTACCGGGCAGGTTTGAGTAAATGCGCCCAAGCCATAGTGATACCAGTTGTATAACACCTCTTGCGCAGTTTCGGCAAAATAAGGGACGTGGATATTCACATCTTGAGTCTGACCAATGCGGTCCAATCGGCCAATACGCTGCTCAAGTAAGTCAGGATTAAGCGGTAAATCGAACAATACCAAATGATGACTAAACTGAAAGTTTCGACCCTCACTGCCAATTTCGGAGCACAACATGATTTGCGCACCTTGTTGGTCGGTGGCAAAAAAGTGCGCCGCGCGGTCACGCTCTACAATGCTCATGCCTTCATGAAATACCGTATGCCGAATGCTTGTTTTTGCGCGCATGTACTCTGCTACTTGCAATGCAGTGCTAGCGTATGCACAAATAAGGAGTACTTTTTGCCTATGTGATTGTAAAAATTCGCACAACCACGCCACGCGAGGATCGTATGAAGGCCAAGACTCGTCAAGCATCGACGCTCGCTCTGGGTGCAGCACTTGGTTCACGTCATCTTGCATCGCCAGTGCTAAATCATATTCTTTTGGAATACGCACAGGGTAGGGCGTGACGATACGCTTTGGAAAACCTGAAATACCGGCACGTCGATTTCTAAACAAAAGTCGACCTGTTCCGTGTTGGTCTATTAGCTCACGTAAAAGTTGATTGCGGTCTGACTGCTCCGCTAAATCCCACTTTTCTAGATTAAGGTTAGGCACGCAGCTTGCCAATGCCGAAACATCGTCTTCGCTCATTGGGTGATCTTCAATTAAGGGGGTGACAGCCTCTGCTAGTTTCGCGTATTCAGCTTCTTCCTGAATAAATGCATCGTAGTTGTGAAAGCGTGCAGGGTCGAGCAAGCGTAAGCGTGCAAAATGGCTTTCGTGGCCAAGTTGATCAGGAGTGGCGGTTAATAGTAGAACACCTTTTGCAACACCACTTAAGGTCTCAACGGCTTTGTAGCTATCAGAGGCGGCCTCCTTTGACCAATGCAAATGGTGCGCTTCATCGACCACTAAAATATCCCACGTTGATTTTGCAGCGAGTTCGAGTACGTCTGCTTGCTGTAAAAAGTCAAGGCTGCAAATAACGCGCTGTTCTTGTTCAAACGGATTTTCACCGCTTTCTTTGACTGCTTCAATGCGTTCGTCGTCGAATACAGAAAAGCTCAGGTTTACGCGTCTCAGCATTTCGACCAACCACTGATGGACCAAACTATTAGGCACGCAAATTAGCACGCGTTGTGCGCGGCCGGTCAGTATTTGTTGATGAATGATGAGCGCAGCTTCAATCGTTTTACCCAAGCCAACCTCATCGGCAAGCAAAACTCTTGGTGCATACCGAGAGCCTACCTCGTGGGCAATATGGATTTGGTGGGGAATAAGCTCTACCCTGGCACCTACTAAGCCTACAGCACCTGATGTAGCAAATTGATGCTGATGCTGCCAGCAAGCTAAACGCGTATCAAACCATTTAGGGTGGTCCAACTGGCCATGAGCTAGACGTTTCTCAGGCTGATTGAGCTTTACACCATGGTCTAAAGCAACCTCTACAATATTGGCAATCTCACCGTTGTCAGAACGAGGACCTGAGTAAGTAAGCAGCCCATCTTGCTCAATGATACTTTCAATATTGATTTGCCATCCGTCGACGTGAGGAGCAGGCTCGCCCTCGCCCAATTGTAAACGGGTTAGTGCATTATGCGACATCGCATAGTTGCGCTCTTCATTAACGGCGGGAAATAACACGGTGACAGAGCGGAAATCCACAGACATCACGATGCCTAGGCCTAGACTTGCTTCGGTATTACTTAACCATCTTTGTCCGACAGCAAACTCACTATTATTTTGCATTTAGCTTCTTATATTTGGCAGTTGATATGCGATACACCATTGTAATCGTCTCACGGCCAGATGTCAGCCCTAGTCCTATAAAAGCGGTATAAAAGCGCAGTAAACTTCGAATAAAGCACAAAAAGTGCGTGATAAAACTCAGATACTTGTTTATTGTTATTTGTAAGTTCTCAGACACCACGCTCGAACATCACGGGTTTTGGTGTTTGCTCGCATTTATCAAAATCAAGGGAGTAATGAATGCCTGAAAGCCAATCTGTCTTACCAAGCGCTACATCATTAGCAGCTGAGATATCTGATACAGACGAAACCACTAAACTCTACGTACTCGACACCAACATTCTGCTTCACGAACCACTCGCCTTTACCTCATTCAAAGAGCACAACGTTGTAGTGCCTATGACCGTCCTTGAGGAGCTCGACTATATAAAAGATAGTAAAAAAGACGTTGCTAGAGATGCGAGAGTATCTATTCGTGCCATGGAGGATTTGCTCAGGGATGCCTCTCCTGAAGAAATGATAGCCGGCGTATGTATGAAGGGTTTAGGTGCTGGCATCACAGCTCCTACGGGCACCTTGTCAATTTTTGCTGATTTAGCAATGAATGAGCAGCAGCAAGTTTTTACTAGTAATGAAAATGACAATCGTATTATTAATGCCGCCTTGCATTTGCAAAAGCAGTGGGCGCCCAGAGAAGTTGTTTTGGTGACCAAAGATATTAATATGCGACTCAAAGCGAAAGGCGCCGGAATGGCTAGGGTACAGGACTATCGTACCGACCAGTTAATCAGTGATATTAAATATTTGAGCAAAGGCTATCACGAGTTTGAGGGCGAATTTTGGTCACGCGTAAAATCGGTCGAGAGTGTTACCGAGGGGCGAGATACCTTACATAAGGTAGATAAAAACATCGTCCCTGAACCCTACATTAATGAATTTTTAGTGGATGAAGCGCATAGCTTTGCAGGTCTTATAGAGGCCATTGATGAGACCACTATAGATGTGCTTGATTTAGGGTATGAGCGCTTAATGTCGAGGCGAGCGTGGGGAATTACCCCTAAAAATATAGGTCAAGCGATGGCGCTGCATACTTTACTTGACCCTCATATTGATTTAGTGCTCTTAACCGGACCTGCCGGTAGTGGGAAAACACTATTAGCGCTCGCCGCCGCCTTGGAAATGGTGGTTGAGCGAAACATGTACGATAAAATTATCGTCACACGCAGTACCCCTGAAATTGCTGAATCGATTGGTTTTTTGCCTGGTACCGAAGAAGAAAAAATGGCGCCTTGGTTAGCCGCTATTACTGATTCGTTAGAGGTTCTGCACAAGAACGACGAAAATACGAAAGGCTCAATGAGCTACATTATAGAAAAGGCCAATATTCAATTTAAATCAGTTAATTTTATGCGCGGACGCAGTTTACAAAATGCCATAGTGATTTTAGACGAATCGCAAAACCTTACTGCTTCGCAGCTTAAGACGATTATTACTCGTTGTGGTGAAGGCACTAAGCTTATTTGTGCGGGGAATCTTTCGCAAATTGATAGTAACTATTTAAACGCATTGACCTCAGGTTTAACCTACATTGTCGAAAAGTTTAAGAACTTCTCTGGCAGTGCAACTATAAGCCTAGATGGTGTGGTAAGAAGTCGTTTGGCTGAGTTTGCTGAAAAAGAACTTTAAATTAAAGGGGTCGCTATTATGGGGCCTCACATTTAAAAGTGTTTACTAAAAACTTTGAAAAAGAGCTTGATCCTTCTTTTAAATGTTATACTATAACATTCATATATTGATGTAATAACATAACAAAAAAAGATGATTATGAAACGGACTACTCTTACAAGCTTACTTTTATTTACACCTTCTCTATTACTTGCTAACACCATTAGCGGCAATGTCACTGACCAAGCTGGACAGGTCGTCACTTCCGGTGAAGTACAAATTATGGGTACCAATAAACGCGTGCCTATTGATCAAGACGGTAGTTTTAAATTTGAAAATGTGCGCCTTGGCAAGGTTGAGTTGCACGTTGCGTCTCCTTCGTTTATCCATTCAAGTACCGCAGTACAAGTTACTGACGTGGGCGTATCGGGTCTGGCTATCAAGGTCATGAGCTCAAGTATTGAAGTATTTGATGTTACGGCTAGCGCTTTTCATGCTTCGAATATTGAGTCTGCAGCGCCAGTAACGGTACTTTCTGGTGAGCGCCTTAACCGTAAACAAGCGGCTACCCTTGGGGACACGCTTAGAGGTGAAGTGGGCGTGCACAGCAGTTCTTATGGCGGTGTTGCTAGCTCACCCATCATACGTGGTCTCGATGGACCTCGGGTATTAATTACTCAGAATGGCCTAGACGCGTCTGATGCCTCCAGAGTAGGGCCTGATCATATGGTCGCAACAGAGACCTCATCTGCTCAACAAGTTGAAGTGCTCCGCGGGCCGGCCACCTTATTTTACGGCAGTGGCGCAATTGGCGGTGTAGTGAACATTGTTGATCAACGCATTCCGGATAATACAGACTCAGAGGGCGAATTATCATTAACCCGCAATTCAAATAATGCGGAGGAAGCAGTATCTGGCTTTGTAAAAGGTGGCGCCGGCGATTTTGCCTTTAACTTACAGGGTTTTTATCGTGATGCAGGCGATTACAGAATTCCGGGTTTTGCTGAAAACGAATACGCGCATGATGATCATGAAGATGACCACGGTGACGAGCATACAGACGAGCACGATGATGAGCATTCTCATGAAGGCAGTGAGGGTGTTGTCGAAAGCTCTCAATATCGTACACAAGGTTTCACTTTAGGTTCGAGCTATGTATTTGACCAAGGCCATGTTGGTTTTTCAGTAGAGCACATGTCTTCGCTCTATGGTATTCCAGGCCATGCACACGGTGAAGAAGGTCATGATGAAGAGCATGACGACGAAATCGCACATTTAGATGAGCATAGCGATGAGGAAGCAGAAGAAGAGGTGCGAGCGAATTTAAATCAAAACCGTTATCAGATGAGCGGCGCATTTCAGCTTAACACCGACGTAATCAGTGCGATTAATTTTGGCACGTCCTACACTGATTACGCTCATGAAGAGATTGAGAATGGTGTGCCTGGCACGCGTTTCACAAACGATACTTTTGAAACTCGTATTGAGGTTTTGCATCAGCCAATAGCAGGCTGGCGTGGCGGTATCAGCATCCATACAAAATTAAGCGATTTTTCCGCAATTGGCGAAGAAGCTTACACTCCCGCTTCAAACACTCGATCGTTTGGATTAGGTATCATTGAAGAAAAGCATTTTGGCGATGTGTTAGTGCAGTTAGGTGGACGCATTGAGCGCGTAGAAATAGATGTACCTCGATTATTTGAAGCAGAGTTAGAAGTGCACGAGCATGATGATGACATGCATATGGGAGAGGATGAACACAGTGAAGAGCACGATGCGCATGAGCACAGTGACATCGACTCTCTGGCTGTTGAATTTAATCCTTTAAGCCTTTCGGCTGGAGCCGTATGGGACTTTGCTGATGGCTATAACATTGGCCTATCTTATGTGCATGCTCAACGGGCACCATCGTCTGCTGAACTATTTAGTTTTGGCGCGCATATTGGTACACAGACTTATGAGATTGGTGCACTCTATCAACTTGATGGCGAATACTTTGAAGCGGGTAATGCTGACTTTGAATTAGAAACATCAAATAACCTCGACTTGTCGTTGCGTAAGTTTGCGGGTGATGTTGGCTTTGTAGTTAATGTTTTTTATAACCAAGTAGACGATTATTACTACGCTGCAGACACCGGTTTATTTGCTGAGTTTTCTCATGCACACGACGAGGAACACGAAGACGAGCATATGGATGGCGAAGAGCATATGGATGAAGAACATGAAGAGCATTCAGATGAGTTGCCGATTTTCACTTATGTAAACTCAGATGCTACGCTTTATGGTGCAGAATTTCAGGTTAACTGGCAGGTCAGTGATTCATTTAAGCTAATCACTCAAGGTGATCTAATCCGTAGCCGTGTTGACACCGCGAATGGTAAACAGAACTTGCCGCGCACCCCGCCGGCGAGACTGACCTTTGGTGCCGAATATGCCACGCAAAATTGGTTTGTTGATGCTCAAGTAATGCGCGTGTTTGAACAAAGTGACATTGCAGAGTTCGAATCACCCACTGACGCTTACACGATGGTTGATGCTAATATTTCTTACTTTACGAGCATTCAAGGTTATGACCTTGAGATTTTTGCTCGAGGTCGCAATTTGACTGATGAAGAAGCGCGCGTTCATACCTCTTTTTTGAAGGATTTGGCGCCTCTGCCAGGGCGTTCAGTGATGCTAGGTGTGCGAGCTAATTTTTAAAAATTAGAAATATATCAATAGTTTTGATTGTAGGTAGTGCCAGATTAAATTAATCTAGGATGATTAAGAGCGTTTGTCGAAAATGACTTTGGCAAACGCTCATAGAATTTAAGCGGATTAAACATTACCTACATGTCACTTGCTCAACTCAGTATTGTCTTATTAGTTTTTTTGACGGTCATCCTCGCTGTAATGGGATATATCATTATACGCCTGCGACATCGCCTAAAAACACTCACGCGAAATATTCTTGGTAATTTGCCACAGTTACACATAGAAGAACCCGAGCCCCAAACTGTGCAAGATACCAATGCTGAAGACCGACGCTTTGTCGATAAAGCCGATGAAGCACAGCGACTTATCAAAACCTTTCAAAAATTTGTGCCGAAACAATTCGTTGATCACATAAAAGGCCAAGACGCGTCTACTATTGAGCTTGGTAAAGCTGCTGCTGATGAAGTGGCCATTCTATTTTGTGATATCCGCGGGTTTACTGGGCTGTCGGAAAGAATGCAGCCACATGAGCTGATGAAGTTTTTAAACTCATATTTTTTACGTATGAACGACGCTATCCATCAAAACAATGGCTTTATAGACAAGTTTATTGGCGACGCTATCATGGCATTATTCGACCATCCAGGTGGTAATAACTCCAACAAAGCTTATGATTCAATTCGCGCTGCGATTGATTTACATGGCGCACTCGCAATTTATAACCAACAGCGTGAAAGTGTAGATTATCCGCCAATTGAAATCGGGGTAGGTGTTCATTTTGGCCCCGTTATTATCGGTACTGTCGGTTGCGATGATCGCATGGACACAACGGTTATCGGTGACAGTGTAAATATTTCATATCGTTTAGAATCTTTGGCACCTCGATACAACGCCGATATTATTGTTAGCAGTCAGCTGCTTGACCAACTCACTCTAGACTCAAAAACAGAGATAGCGTATCGTTTTGTCGACTTTGTCCGCGTTAAGGGGCGTCAAGAACCAATCGAGGTTTATGAAATACTTAACCATCTACCGAAAGATATTCAGTTATCGAGATATAAAACGGGTTCGATGATTCAGCAGGGTGTTGAATATCGTAAGAATAAAGAGTGGAAAAGTGCAATGAAGTGCTTCCATGGCGCCCTTATGATTGATCCTGAAGATAGCCTCGTTCTCCATCATATGGAACAATGTCATCGCATGCGGATTGCTGATTTAGCCGGCTCCTCTGACGGCGCTCTAAATATGATATAGAAAAGCCATGTTCTGCCGATACCTTATTTAGTTATAGTCGCGTACAGGGTTTATAGCAAAGGGTATCAGCGCAAATACCTTTGTTTGCGTTTTATCATGTTATAAATCTGTTCGATGTTTTCAATACACAACTTAAGAATGGCGAATGGATATTAATAGTATACTAATCCCCCTTGTTATTATTTTGGTCGTGGGCTGGATTGTTTGGCGCCTTAAAAACAGCGGCAACAACAAAGACTACTCCAATACATTGCTAAAAGTCCGCCAAAAGCGACAAGGTAGTATTTATGCCTCTTCAAACTCATCACAAGATATTGTTGGTGCTACTGAAGGTGAAAAGGCCGAGCCTGTCGCCGCAACAAAATCGCCAGAGCCACCGCAGGAATTCTTAGATATCTCACTTGTGTCATATACCGACTATCAGCAATCAGTCAAAAGTGACAAGGTCTTTGAAAGCCTTCGAAAGCCTCATCCTTTGCTTATGTCGCTCAGCCGCAGTATTACAGATGCGCAAGAGCTGATTAACATTATTAAAAGCGATCCGGAGCTTGTTGCAAAAGTACTGAATATGGCTAACTCACCATTTTTTGGCTTACGCAAAGCGATTACTGATATCAACCACGCGGTTATTTATTTAGGCATTGCACAAGTTAAAAACCTTGCTACGCAATTTGCGATTTCTCAGAGTTTTGAGTTTAGCAGTCAGTCTCAGCAAGATGCTTATGATAAAATTTGGAAGACAAGTTTTATTGCAAGCGCTATGGCCTTATTAGTTGCGCGTGAAGCTGACCTTGAAAACCCATCGTCACTGTCTACTAGATGCTTATTGGGCTATCTAGGCGACATTGCAATGCTTTCAAAAGAGCCGCAAGTAGCAAACTTATATTTACCCACCATGCCCTTCTATAAACGCGTTCATGCAATGCAGACAATGCTGAAAACCAATGCTGCTGCTATGGGTGGGGTATTTGCCCAACATCTTACTTTACCAGGTGAAATACAAGTTGGTATTGGACTAGGTTATCAATCACTGAACAATAATTGGGAAGGTATCGAGGTTAGCACTGAAGAAAAACGCGATATTGTATTTTGCTATGCAATGAGCAGAATGGCCGAATTTATTGTTCTTGAAAATGATACTAACTTCTTGAAAACGGCTAGTTTGGATTATGAAATTGTGCCGCGCCCAGAGCTATATCAACTTTCACAGCAGATGGAAGACTGTGGCTTAACTGCAGTAGAGAAAGTGATTGCAAGCGCTCAATTTAGAGCAAAGTCGTCAGAGATGATGAGTAAGTTTGCAGAAGCATTTTAGACGGTCATGCATTCAATAAGTATTCACGGCAAGTGCGTTAATATAAAGCGATAAGTTAAACCTTTTTAATGATACGGCTGTTTAGAAAACCCCTTCGTAATAACGTCATAATCAAGGCAGTGTGTGGGTGTTTTTATCATGAAAAAAGCATGGCTTTATGCCGGTGTAATAATAACAATCAGTTTACCAGTTTACGCACAGTGGTCTGCTGGTGTAGCTGGCATTGGTAGTATCGGTCCCTATAAAGGACTCAGCTCAGAGTCAATTGTTGTTCCTATTGCTGCTTATGAGGGTGAACGTTTAATTTGGCGTGGCCCTTCAATACAATATAAGGTAAGTGGCTTAAACCGCGGCGAGCCAAGTTTATCTCTTAGTCTTGACTTAGCGCCCAACGAGCTCGAAGCTGACGAAAGTAGTGAGCTAAGCGGCATTGAAAACCGTGACTTTTCAGTTTTGGCTGGCGCAAGATACAGCTATCCCACTCGTCACGGCGAATTCTCAGTTGTACTACAAACCGACGTTTCCGGAAAACATCAAGGGCAACGTGGCGCACTGAATTTCGATCGGGTAGTTTTGCAAGACCCAAATCGTCAATGGATGGTAACTGCTGGTGCGCAAATAGAATACTTAAGTGATAAATATACAGACTATTATTTTGGTGTGTCATCAACAGAAGCTGCGCTTTCTGCATTCTCTGAATACAAAGCTGATGCACTCTGGCAAGCAGGTTTAACACTCGGCGGATTTTATAGATTTTATGATGATTGGCAGGTAGTTGTGCAAACGCGCTATCTCAATTTAGCTGACGAAGTCACAAACAGTCCATTGGTGGAAGATGACTTTACGGTAGATGGATTTATTGGCGTAACGTATCAATTTTAGAGTCGTAGTGGTTTCAAAGCATTTTTCGCTGTGCTCATAATACAAAGAAGGCTATTTGTGATAATACGCAAATAGCCTTTTTTGTGTTTGTTATTTAGCCCTTTACATGGTGACAAACTCTTCTGCGGAAGTCGGGTGAATTGCAACACAGCTATCAAAATCGGCTTTAGTTGCTCCCATTTTCATTGCTACACCAAAGCCTTGTAATATTTCATCCATCCCTAGACCGATGCCATGCAGGCCTACTACAGTCTCTTCGGGACCGGCACAAACGAGTTTCATTTTAGTCGCCTGACGATGACTTGTTACTGCAGTGTACATAGCGGCAAAGCCTGAGTTATACACTTTCACATTATCTTTGCCGTAAGCTTCATAGGCTTCTTTCTCGCTCAGTCCCATGGTGCCAATCGCGGGGTGACTAAATACCACTGTGGGTATATTGGTATAATCCATTTTAGCGTCAGTCTTGCCATTAAATAAGCGCTCAGAAAGTAAACGACCGGCTTTAACTGCAACTGGGGTTAAGTCTACTTTGCCAATGTTATCACCTACGGCATACAAATTTTGAGCCGTAGTATTTTGAAAAGGGTCAGTTTTTACGTAGCCACGAGAGTCTAGTTCGACATCTGTATTTTCTAGCTTCAATTTATCATTTGAAGGTTCACGACCTATTGCCCAAATCAGCACATCGGCTTCTAGACTTCTATCGCCATTCAAGCTAACTTTTAAGCTGCCATCGGCTTGTTTCTCTATCGATTCTACCTCGGTATGAGGATGTAGCTCTGGACCATCTTCTTTCATTATTTCAACAAGAGTATCGCTGAGCATGTCGTCAAAATGGCGCAGTGGCTTTTCACGGCGCACTAATAAATGTGTTTCAGTGCCCAAAGAGTGCAATACACCCGCTAGTTCAACGGCTATATAACCCGCACCTACGACAACGACTCGCTTAGGCTGTTCGTTGAGCTCAAAGAAGCCGTCAGAGTCTATGCCTAGCTCTGCACCAGGAACCGGCGGCTTAATTGGGCGACCGCCCACTGCAATGGTGATGTGGTCTGCGGTGTATGTGGCGCCATCAACGTCAATCGTATTATTGTCGATAAACGTTGCAAAGCCTTTTATGAGGCTAACATTGTTGTTACCTAACACACGATCATATGACTGATGAATGCGGTCAATGTAAGCATCACGACTTTCAATCAATGTTTTCCAACTAAAATTGTTTACCTTTACATCAAAGCCGTAATCGGGTGCATACTTGTGGATTGCTTCAGCTACTTGCGCTCCAAACCACATGGCTTTTTTAGGCACGCAGCCTACATTGACGCATGTGCCGCCGATAGCTTTGGCTTCAATGATGGCAACTTTTTGTCCATAACGAGAGGCTCTGTTAGCTGAGGCAATTCCGCCGCTTCCGCCGCCAATACAAATATAATTAAAGTGGTTTTCTGAAGATGTCATAAGTGTCCATTATTTGAAATTCGTTTATTAATTAAAAGCATTAATACTTAAACTATGCTGATAAGACCCAATTTTTCAAGTTTTCTTTCATCGCGCAACTTTTGTTTTGAGCTTTGAGACCCTTGCAGAGGCCTATTGAGAGGAGCGTAATTTATTCTGCCATCCTTGTATTTTATTAAACTTCCCCCACCTATTAGCCGTATACACAGCATAAATTTCGCGAAGCGAGCAACCGTAGTGCTCATTCGGGCTTCAACTTTATAACGTAAGGTTTTTTATGATTAACAGCATTACCACGCAAGATACTTTAGTCGACATTGGCAATCTCCCTCAGTTTAGTCAAATTTCAATAAAAGACATCGTTGATAAAGTAAAAAATGCAATTGCGCATTGTAAAGCAACAGTAGAATCATCGGTTGAGCAAGGCGAGGTAAGTTATCACAATTTAGTAGAAAAACTAGAGCAAGCTGACGATGAACTGAGTCAATTATGGTCACCTATCGGCCATATGAATTCGGTTGTTAGTAACGATGATTTGCGCTCAGCACACGATGCATGTCTGCCATTATTATCTGAATATAGCACTTACTTAGGTCAACACGAAAAACTTTGCCATCTATATCAGCAGCTGCAGCAAAGTGATGCTTACTCAGCTTTAAGTGTTGCGCAAAAAAAGGTAGTGGATAATGCGGTAAGGGATTTCACCCTATCAGGGGTAGCCCTAGATGCAGAAAATAAAGCACGTTTTGCCCAAATTAGCAGTGAACTTTCAGACTTAGCTTCACAGTTTTCTAATAATGTAATGGATGCCACCCTTAACTTCAGTAAACATATAAGTGATGAATCACGTTTAGCCGGTTTACCAGATTCAGCGAAGGCCGCAGCAGCGCAGGCAGCTAAAGAAAAAGACCTAGACGGTTTTGTATTTACCCTCGACATTCCAAGCTATTTGCCTATTGCAATGTATGCAGATGACCAACCATTACGCGAAGAAATGTATCGTGCTTACAGCACTCGGGCATCTGAATTAGATGCGGCTAATGGCAAGTTTGATAACACTGATAACATAAAGCGTACTTTAGCGTTGCGCTTCGAAAAAGCCCAATTACTCGGTTTTTCAAGCTATGCAGAATATTCTTTAGCCACAAAAATGGCACAAAGCCCGTCTCAAGTTACTGGGTTTTTGCATGATTTGGCAAGGCGCTCAAAGCCACAAGCGCAACAAGATGTTGAAGAGCTAAAAGCCTTTGCCCAGAGTGAATATGGTGTGTCTTCATTAGAAGCATGGGATTACAGCTACTATGCAGAAAAGCTGAAGCAGCAGAAATATGCGGTGTCTGATGAACAATTGCGTCCATATTTTCCTGAAAATAAGGTGCTTAGCGGGCTGTTTGAGGTGGTGTCACGTTTGTATTCCCTGCAAATCTTTGAGGTGAAAGGCCTGGATGTGTGGCACAAAGACGTCCGATTTTTTGAAATACGCGATGAAAAGGACGCATTACGCGGCAGCTTTTATCTAGACTTATATGCCCGTCAGAAAAAACGTGGCGGTGCATGGATGGATGTTTGTCGCACCAAACGTTTCAGTGACGAAGGCCATGTGCAAAGCCCTGTTGCCTATCTAACATGTAACTTCAATGCGCCAGTTGGTGATAAGCCAGCCTTATTTACCCATGATGAAGTTGTCACTTTATTTCATGAGTTTGGTCATGGTATTCACCATATGCTAACTCAAGTCACGGTAGGTGGTGTATCCGGAATTAGCGGAGTGCCCTGGGATGCGGTTGAGTTGCCAAGTCAGTTCCTTGAAAATTGGTGTTGGGAGCCAGAGGCTTTAGCCTTTATTTCAGGGCATTTTGAAAGCGGTGAGGCCTTGCCAAAAGACTTGTTAGATAAAATGCTGGCGGCGCGTAATTTTCAATCTGCTATGCAAATGGTGCGTCAGTTAGAATTTAGTTTGTTTGATTTTGAGCTGCATGCATTACCAGCAGATCAGGCCGATGTACAAAAGGTTCTTAACCAAGTCAGGGAAGAAGTATCGGTAATCAAGCCGCCTTCATTTAATCGTTTCCAGAATAGCTTTGGGCATATATTTGCAGGTGGATATGCCGCCGGCTATTACAGCTATAAGTGGGCAGAAGTATTGTCATCAGATGCTTTTTCACGATTTGAAGAAGAAGGTATTTTTAATGCACAAACGGGCCAAAGCTTCTTAAATAATGTCTTAGAGCAGGGTGGGGCCAAAGCACCAATGGACTTATTTGTGGCATTTAGAGGACGCGAACCTAATATTGATGCCCTGCTTCGTCATAGTGGCATTGTTGCTGATAAAGAGGCTGCATAGAACATGAAACTGGAACACTTTGATGCTATCTATCAGCGAGTATGTGAGCGCAAAGGTAGCGAGGCTATGGTGGAGTCGTTGCTGACAAAACCCCTTACAAAGCAAGCGATAATGCGAGTAGGCGACGATAGGTTTTTAGCTGAGTTCACCAAAAAAGTGTTCCAATCGGGTTTTGTGTGGCGGGTGGTAAGGCAAAAGTGGCCTGATTTTGAAGAAATGTTTTGGCAGTTTGATGTAGATAAGCTATTGCTTATGCCTGACGAAATGGTCGAGAAAAAAGCGACCGATCCTAAAATCATCCGTAATCTTTCTAAAGTTCGCACCATCCGTGAAAATGCATTAATGATTAAAGAGCTTTCAGTAGAGCACGGTAGCTTTGCTAACTTCGTTGCTAATTGGGACTCACGCGATATTATCGGGCTTTGGGACCTGTTAAAAAAGCAGGGTGCTCGTTTAGGCGGAAATACAGGCCCATATGCATTACGTTTTTTAGGGGTTGATACATTCTTACTATCGCGTGACGTAGAGGGGTATTTTTTACAACATAAAATCATATCCGGGTCGAGCCGCTCAAAGCGAAGCCTTAACGCTATTCAATCGGCATTTAACACTTGGCAAATGCAGAGTGGACGCTCTTTAACAGAGCTATCCCAGTTACTTGCTTATAGCGTAGGTGATAATTACGTTGGTATGCAAAGCTAAGCGCATGAAGCCTTTACACCAACAGGCTGAATTTATTAGCCTGAGCGTTTAATAAGCGCCACAATTAAGCTACACTTATCAGCATCAAATCAATGAGTTATTTCTGTTATGACAAGTGAAATTAGCAAGACTGCTGAGCAAGAGCAAAGCCGCGAAACTACCGATTTTGGATTTAAGCAAGTTGATAAATCTGAAAAGGTTGCCATGGTAGCAGACGTATTTCATTCTGTGGCTGCGAAATACGACGTTATGAACGACTTTATGTCCTTAGGTATTCATCGCCTTTGGAAGCGCTACACGATAGATTGCAGCGGCGTAAAATCAGGTCAGCGTGTGCTAGATTTAGCAGGCGGGACAGGCGATTTAACCGCTAAGTTTAGTCGTATTGTAGGGCCTAGTGGACACGTCGTTTTGGCTGATATTAATCATTCTATGCTCATGGTAGGTAAAGAGAAACTGACTAACATGGGCATTGTGGGAAATGTTGAGTATGTGCAAGCAAATGCTGAAATCCTGCCTTTTCCAGATAATCACTTTGACCTTATTACTATTGCTTTTGGCTTGCGTAATGTGACCGACAAATCAGCTGCTTTAGCATCCATGTTCAGGGTATTAAAGCCTGGCGGACGACTTCTGGTACTAGAGTTTTCAAAACCCACTAGTGAAGCCTTAAGTAAAATCTATGATACCTACTCTTTTCATGTGTTGCCGCGCATGGGGCAATTAGTTGCAAATGATGCTGAAAGTTATCGTTACCTTGCGGAATCTATTCGTATGCACCCTGATCAAGCTACCCTTGAGAAAATGATGCAGGATGTAGGTTTTGAGCAAACCAGTTATCATAATTTAACCGGTGGTATTGTAGCTTTGCATAGAGGGTTTAAGTTTTAGATGCCTACTAAGCAAGCGCTCAGCGGTCTTATTGAAGTCGCTGTCAACCAAGCATTAGGTCTTGCACTTAATGGTAGAGAGCTATTGTTGCCCTTAGAGGGCAAACGTTTTGTGGTTTATTTACAAGAGCTAGAGACTACCCTTGCGTTCGTGTTTTCGGATAATCACGTTGATGTAATGATGCTAGCGCCACTAGAACAAGAAGTACTAGATAACATGCCTCCTAACGAATGCTACATCAGCGTATCGTTATTTGCGCTACCCGAGCTAAAACATAGCAGCCAGCTGACTAAGTTAATAAAGCAAAATAAGTTAGATTTTTATGGCGATTTGGGCATCGCGCAAAAATTTTCGCAAGTGATCAATGCCATTGAGTTTGATTTTGAAGAAACGTTATCTGCTTATGTTGGCGATGCAGGGGCTTATACCATAATGTCTAAAGGCGAGCAGTGGCAAGCTTATGCAAAAAAGCAGCACAACTTGCTCATGAGCATGCTCTCTGATGCAGCCTTAGAAGAAAAACCCATTGCCGTACGACCAATCATGCTTACCCATTTTATTGACGAGGTTCGTCAACTTAAGATGGATACCGACCGTTTAGAGGCAAGGCTTAATCTGCTCTGCGCCAAAAAGGAAGAACAATGAAGTTTCGTCGAGTTTACCGCATTGGTAGTGTATTGCTTGAGCATGGCTTAGATGAGCTTATTCCTAAACGCTTTCGTCCTTGGTACTTTAGATTATGGCGTAATAGTGCTTTTTGGTTAGCCAATAAACATAAGGGCGAGTCTCCTGGAAGGCGTTTACGTTTGGCGCTTGAAACATTGGGTCCGGTTTATATTAAGTTTGGTCAAATGCTTTCAACTCGACGCGATTTGTTATCTCCTGATATTGCGAGTGAACTTGCGGTATTGCAAGATAAAGTCCCTCCGTTTGACTCTGAAAAAGCACAAGAAATTATTAAGGAATCTTTAGGTTTAAATGAACTTAGCGATATCTTTGAGGATTTTGATCCCAAACCTTTAGCTTCAGCGTCAATTGCACAAGTGCATACAGCAAAACTTCGGGTTGAAAATAAAGACGTTGTTATTAAAGTTTTACGACCTAATGTAAAAGAAACCATTGAGGCCGATGTAGACCTACTGACCTCGGTTGCTCGTATTGTTCAGCGATGGCGGCCAGACGGTAAACGCTTACGCCCATTGGAAGTGGTTAAAGAATATCGTCGCACCATATTAGATGAACTCGACTTATTGCGTGAAGCGGCTAATGGTATTCAGATTAAACGCAATTTCGAAGGTTCAGACTCGCTATATTCGCCTCATTTTTACAGCGACTACTGCACTAAGCAGGTTATTGTGCTTGAGCGTATTTATGGCATTCCAGTATCTGATATGGATGCTCTGCGCGCTCAAGGCACTAATTTTAAGCTACTTGCGGAGCGCGGCGTTGAGATCTTTTTTTCACAAGTCTTTAGAGACAGCTTTTTTCATGCCGACATGCACCCGGGAAATATCTTTGTATCAAGAGAGCATCCGGAAGACCCCAAATATATTTGTATCGATTTTGGCATTGTAGGTACTTTAAACAAGCAAGATAAACGGTACTTAGCCGAAAATTTTATTGCGTTTTTTAATCGTGATTACCGTAAGGTTGCTGAACTACATGTTGATTCCGGTTGGGTGCCTGCGGGCACCGACATTGATGACTTTGAAATGGGAATACGCACGGTTTGTGAGCCCATATTTCAAAAGCCACTAGCTGAAATTTCTTTTGGTAATGTACTTTTGCAATTGTTTAACACAGCGCGTCGTTTTGACATGGAAGTGCAGCCCCAGCTTGTATTGTTGCAAAAAACCTTGCTTTACATTGAGGGCTTAGGTCGCCAATTATATCCACAGTTAGACTTGTGGAAAACTGCCAAACCTTTCTTAGAGAAATGGATGAAAGAGCAGATTGGCCCGCAGGCGATGTTTAAGCAAATTAAGGATAACCTGCCTTTTTGGAGTGAAAAACTCCCTGAAATGCCAGACTTAATATTTGATACAATGCGCCAATTACGTCAGCTTCCTTTACAACTTCAGCGTCAGCATGAGCAAGCGGTTGAACAGGCAGCACGCTTGCAAAAATCCAGAATTACCGGTCATTTGGCAGTTGCGCTTTCGGTAGGGGCATTATCCGCAAGTCTGCTAGGACAGCATCTTATCTATAGCTCAATTTTAGCCTTGCTTGCGCTATGGTGTTGGAGGCGTTCGTTTAAACTACTGAACCCTTAGTTGCCATCCAGCCTTGTGCTGAAGCCAACACTCGTGGGTGAGCTCAGCTTGAATTAAGGGATGAGCGACCTTCATATCTTTCTCAAAGTTCAACACCCAGTGCTCGTCTTCAATCGACAGAGTGACTTCTGGAATAGCATTGTCTTTTCGACGATTTACCAAAATGACAGCAATTCGTAAGATACGCATGGCATTTATCAGCATTTGTTGCAAACCCGCTTTGTAATTGTCCAGTACCGACGAATCGATATCGAGACGATGCATACGCACTAAGTCTGTCACCATCATTTTTTGCAGTGAGGTATACCCGGTTAGGTCGACATGACTGAGTATATAAGCGCCATGCTCATGAAATGCTTTAAAACCGATATGCAGGCCTATTTCATGCAATGCTGCCGCAGCACCGGTAACCACCTCAGTGTCAACATCACAATATTGCGTTAGTTTGCACATTTGCTGGCAAAGTTTGATTGCTAGACTTTGAGCGCGCTGGCTTTGTAGTGGGTCAATATGAAAACGAGAGATTAGCTGATTGATACCTTGTTGGCGTCGGTCACTTTTTTGGTAATTTTCTAACATGCCGTATAAAATGCCTTCTCGTAAGGCACCGCCAGCTATTTGCATGTTATCTATATTCAAGCTTTCAAAAAGCGCGATTAAGATAGCTAAACCGCTAGGAAAAATTGCCTGACGAGCAGGTACCAAGCCGTTGATGTTAAGCGCGCCGACATGTCGTGCTTTGATACATTCATTTTTTAATTTATGAAGATAGTCTAAACGAATAGCATCATTGATCCCTTGCTTCACTAAAATAGTGGTAATTGCTTGAGGCGTGCCAGAAGCCCCCAAACATTGCTCCCAATCAAAGCATAAGAACGTCTCTCTATGAGCGTCTATGTTCTCTCTTGCTTGGGATATTGCCTGTTCAAAACCCGCTTGGCTAATTAGGCCTTCGGTAAAGAACTGCTCCATGAATGTGACACAGCCCATGTTCATACTGGTTAAATATAACGGTTGTAAATCACGCCCAACAATCACTTCTGTGCTGGCGCCACCTATATCAATAATCAGAGAGTTACCCTGATTGGCGGAGGTATAGGCAACACCAAGATAAATTTGTTTGGCTTCTTCCTCGCCACTAATAATGCTGATTTTGTGATTGAGTATAGATTCTGCAGGCGCCATAAAGTCAGCAACATTGCTTGCTAATCTTAGCGTTGCAGTAGAAACAATCTTGATGTTACTTGGGGGAATGTCTTGGAGTTTTTCGGCGAAGCCACGTAGGCAGTCAAATCCGCGTTCTATGCTTTCCTGACTCAGCTTATTATCTTTGTCAAGACCAGCGGCTAAGCGGACTTTTTGCTTGTTCTTACTGACAATTTGTACGCTGCCTGCAAGCACTCGTACTATCACCATGTGGAAGCTATTAGAGCCTAAATCAACGGCGGCATAATACTCGTCTTGCATCGCCGTTAATTGAATGTTGCCCATAAAGGTCGCTCTATTTAACCTTAACTAGGTGTTCTAGGTGGACGGCGACGAGTATTATCTTTACGCGGTCCTTTAGTATTGCGAGCACCGTTACGACCGTTGGTACTTCTGCCGCGAGGCGTGCGCGGACGCATGCGAGGTGGCTTAAGGTCTTCTAACAAGTGTAAGGGATTGTAATCCGTTACTGGAATGTCATGCCCAATATAAAGCTCAATAGCAGTAAGGTTTTGTGCATATTTTTCACATGCAAAACTTATTGCAATACCTAATTCTCCAGCTCGACCGGTGCGGCCAATTCGGTGAATATAATCTTCAGCATCGTCAGGTAAGTCGTAGTTGAATACATGCGTCACTTTATCGATGTGTAGACCTCTAGCAGCTACGTCGGTGGCAACCAAAATGTCTAAGGCACCTTTGGTGAAATCTTCTAATATGGTAAGGCGTTTTTTCTGCTGTACATCACCACTTAGCAATCCAACACGATGACCATCACCTTCAAGCCAGCCTGCAATCCATTCACAATCGTTCTTTGTATTGGCAAAGACAATCGCTTTATCAGGCCATTCTTCTTCCATCAACGTCAGCAATAAAGGTGCTTTATCCTCATTTGAGGGATAAAACAACTCCTCTGAAATACGTGAATTGCTTTTGGTTTCAGGCGTAACTTCGACACTAATCGGATTATTCATGTGCTCATAAGCTAATTCTTGTACGCGATAGCTCAAAGTAGCAGAAAACATCATATTAAGACGTTGTTCTGGTGGTGGCATACGGCGAAATAAATAGCGAATATCTTTAATGAAGCCTAAATCAAACATGCGGTCGGCTTCGTCAAGCACAGCCACTTGAATATTTTCTAATGAAAATACATCTTGCTTGTAATAATCAATAATTCGGCCGCAAGTTCCTATTAGAATATCAACGCCTGCTTGCAAAGATTCACGTTGACTTTCATAACCCTCGCCCCCATAAATGACAGCAGACGATAATCCCGTGTGTTTGCTTAGCAAAACGGCGTCATTGTGGATCTGAACTGCCAACTCACGAGTTGGGGCCATAATAATGGCTCTGGGCCCGTGCTTTGAGCTTTCTTTTGGATTATTCAGAAGATAGTGAAACGTCGCCACTAGGAAGGCAATTGTTTTACCAGTTCCTGTTTGCGCTTGCCCAGCAATATCTTTCGATGAAAGTAATTGTGGCAAACTCATGTCTTGTATCGGCGTACACTGAGTTAAATTTGCTTCATCCAGTGCCTTAAGTACTAAAGGATGGATCGGAAGTGATGAAAATAACGTATCGGTTAAATGTGTAGTTGGCATAGCTTATAAGTTATCATTGCTTGCATTGGAAACCATATCTATATAACACTATTAGGCAAATCTGAAAAACTCAGACAACATCCTAAATTGGAGAAAAGAATGAGCGACAAAATTATCGCGTTAAGTGACGACAAATTCGAAGCCGATGTAATCAATGCATCTGGTCCTGTTTTAGTTGATTTCTGGGCAGAGTGGTGCGGCCCGTGTAAGATGATCGCGCCCATACTAGATGAGATAGCGACCGAATATGATGGCAAGGTAACAGTTGGAAAGCTGAATGTCGATGAAAATAATGAAACACCGCCTAAATATGGCATCAGAGGTATTCCTACCTTATTGTTATTCAAAAACGGCAGTGTAGCAGCAACAAAAGTAGGTGCGCTTTCTAAGACACAGCTACAAGAGTTTTTAGACGAAAATATCTAGTCTAGTTTTGACATAACACGGCCGGCTAAGTGATTTAGCTGGTCGTATTTTGTAAATTTTTATTAAATATCTTGTAAAACTGGACGATAAGTCTTTTAGGTGCTACCTTTAGCAAACTCACCAAGTGTAATCGCTTCGCCTTAGGGCAAATCAATATTTGTAACAGCCTGCATACACTGTGCTTGATTATATCTCGCCCTTTGCTAGCCGCCTTAAACTCGACACCGATTACAATGTTAAACAAATCATAATTTTCTAACCTGCAGAACGAATTTTTTGCCTATATAAACTCAAAGACCCCCCAATATGAATTTAAGCGAATTAAAAGAAAAACCTATTAGTGAACTTGTCGCATTAGCTGAAAGTATGGGCCTTGAAAGCCTAGCTCGTGCACGCAAGCAAGACATTATCTTCTCAATATTAAAAGCACATGCAAAAGGTGGCGAAGACATCTTTGGTGATGGTGTGTTAGAAATTTTGCAAGACGGCTTTGGCTTTTTACGCTCAAGCGATTCGTCATATTTGGCCGGGCCAGACGATATTTATGTGTCTCCGAGTCAGATCAGACGCTTTAACCTGCGTACCGGTGATACCATCGCGGGTAAAATAAGACCGCCAAAAGACAGTGAACGTTATTTTGCCTTGTTGAAAATCCGAGAGGTAAACTTTGACAAGCCTGAAAACTCTCGCAGTAAAATATTATTTGAAAATTTAACACCTTTACATGCTAACCAACGCCTGCGGATGGAGCGTGGAAACGGCAGTACTGAAGACATTACTGCTCGCGTCCTAGACTTAGCGTCGCCTATCGGTTGTGGTCAGCGAGGCCTAATAGTGGCTCCGCCAAAAGCAGGAAAAACCTTACTACTGCAGAACATTGCTCAGTCAATTGCCGCTAACCACCCTGATTGTGTGTTGATGGTATTGCTAATAGACGAGCGTCCAGAAGAAGTGACTGAAATGCAGCGCTTGGTGCAAGGTGAAGTAATTGCTTCTACCTTCGATGAGCCAGCTAGTCGTCACGTACAAGTTGCCGAGATGGTGATTGAAAAAGCAAAACGATTAGTGGAACACAAAAAAGATGTGGTTATTCTGCTCGATTCAATCACGCGTTTAGCACGCGCTTACAACACCGTTATCCCATCATCAGGTAAGGTTCTTACTGGTGGTGTTGACGCTAACGCACTGCATAAGCCTAAGCGTTTCTTTGGCGCAGCTCGTAACGTTGAAGAAGGCGGAAGCTTAACAATTGTTGCAACGGCACTAATAGACACAGGCTCTAAAATGGATGAAGTTATCTACGAAGAGTTTAAAGGTACCGGTAACATGGAATTGCATCTGAATCGTAAGATTGCAGAAAAACGTGTTTTCCCTGCTATTGATATCAACCGCAGTGGTACCCGTCGTGAAGAGTTGTTAACCAATCAGGAAGAGCTACAGAAGATGTGGATTTTGCGCAAAATTGTGCATGACATGTCAGAAATTGATGCAATAGAGTTTTTGATTAGTCGTTTGTCGATGACCAAAACTAACGACGAGTTCTTTGAGTCGATGAAGCGTCAAAAAGGCTAACAAGTCTTAGTACTTTGAAAGTGCTCCCCCATAAGTTTATTAAAAAAACGGCCTTAATGGCCGTTTTTTATTATGTTTATCTCTATTTAAGTGCCCTTTCTCTTAAGGCCTTAGGCTTAAGGCTTAAGCGGCATAACCGCAATGCCGTTACTGTGCAAAGACCCTAAGTACAATTTGTTATCATACTCATAAGCTGCGGTAATTGAAGTATAAGCATCAGGTGTCTGAAAGTTTGCACTCACTTTACCATTTAGATCAAAGCCAATTACAAAGCCATAGAAGCTTTTAGGTTCAAGCCATGAAATAGGCAAAGCACCGAGTATGCGACGTAATTCTGGAAACGGCGCTAATGATTCTACTCTCCAATCTCGTAAGCTCACCATCCCTGCCCAAAAGGTGCCGTCATCATTAAAGCTCAAGTTGTCTGGCATTGCCGGTAAGTTGTTAGCAAAGATTGTGGTTAAGCCTTTTTCGGGGCCGTTTAGATAGTACTTTAAAATTCTAGATTTACCGGTTTCAGCAACTAGTAAGTAAGCATCATCAGGCCCAAGAGCAACACCGTTAGCAAAAAACAGATCGGTCATAATACGAACCGTTTCTCCTGTGCTAGTTGAGTATCGGTAAATACTGCCTGTTGCACTTGCTTCCAGAAAGTCGTGTATAAAATTACTTAAATCGAAACGTGCACTGGCATCCGAAAAATAAATATCACCATTTTCAGCAACGTCGTGATGGTCTATAAAGCGCAGCAGTTTACCTTGATACTCATTAAGCAATACGCTCATTTCGCCATCGGGTGTGACTTTAAGCAAGCCTTTAATTGCATCAGATACAATCAGATTACCTTGATTATCAAGCCTTACTCCAAGAGGGCGACCGCCGGTGTTAGTAATAAGTGATACTTGCTCAGGCGTATCAACATTAAAACGGACTAAATCACCATTTGCTAAACCGGTAAACACAACGCCGTCATCGCTAATCACTATGTCTTCAGGTGCTTGTAAACGCGCTTCGCCTTTTATACTTACGGCGCTTAAGGCTTGGTTTACTGAGAACATATTGTTAAGGCCAGCATCAGCGTCGGGTTGCCACATCACAGGACGAATGGGTGATATGGCGTATAAAGTAATGAGCGCTATCAAAACGCCCAGTACTAAGTATGAAATTAGCTTTCTCACTATTGTTGCCCTTGTGTGGTTGCTTTAATATCTTGCGCTGCTTCTTCAACCGGACCAAATGGTAGGGCTTTTAATGTTGATATAGGCTGTTTACTCAGTTTATCTTGCAGATAGTCTAGCGCGGCTTGCAGTTGCGCGTCCTCGCCTTTAAAACTGGCGTGAGGATAGTTTCGCACTTCAATGTCGGGGCTTATGCCTTGACCTTCTGTGATCCAGCGTCCGTCAATCGCGAACACGGGGAACTCAGCAACGCGCGCTATGCCGCCGTCGACAACACGATTACCGCCACTTAGCCATACTCCGGCACCGGCGGTTTCTCGGCCTATGACCGTACCCAAATTTAAAGCTCTAACGCCGGCAGTAAATGTTTCACCATCTGAATAGGTAAATTCGTCTGCAAGCACCACCAGATGGCCTCTAAAAGCTTGTTGCATATTTGTTGAAGTTTCACCATTTGTAGATTGCCAAAATGACCAAGCGCGGCGCAATAGCTTTTCAATGATGACGCTGTCGACGCTACCGCCTCTATTACGTCTAACATCAATAATTAAGCCGGATTTGTCATATTGAGCATAAAAATCACGAGCAAAACTGGCCAAATCCGAGCCACCCATTGCATATAGGTGTAAATAACCGATGTCGCTATTTTGTTCGGTCACTTTATTTAAATTATTCATGACCCAATGTTGATAACGATATCTTGCTTCGCGACGCACATTTTGTGGTACTACGATTGTTTGCAGGGCGTTGTCAGCGCGATTAAGATCCAATAAGACTTGTTGCCCGCTTTGATTTAACAAAGCTTTTTTGAGCTCTACAACGGACGCAACGGCTTGTCCATTAACCGCCGTAACGATATCGCCTTGTTGCGCATCTACGCCAGGCTGAGCAAGGGGAGGTGCCATGGCTAACACTTCATCATCAAAGCGGTAGATAGTCTTCAACATAACGCCATCGTTACTATCCTCAAATACGCCACCTAAGGTGGTATAGCTAGGGGCGTTGTCGTTACTAGCAATGTTGCCGCCGCGCACCTGCGAGTGCAAAGCATTGAGTTCGCCCATCATCTGTTCAAAAATATCGTTTAATTCAGAGCGTTCTTTTACACGTGCTAATAAGGGTGCGTACTTCGCTTTAGTCGCAGGCCAGTCTAGTCCTCGCATATTGGCATCAAACAATGAGTCGCGATGCATCAGCCATGCATCTTTAAATATTTGCTGCCATTCTTTTTCAGGTCTAATAGTTAAGTTCCAGCCATTGAGTTTAACTAGTGCGTCAGCACTTTCCTTAGGAAAGCTTGCTTTGGCGGGGATCACGTACATTTTTGCACTTGCGCCACGACCTTTTTGTACTAAAAGGTGCTTAGCATTACCCGATAGTTGCACGCCACTTACGCCAGATGTCACGTTTTTAAGCTTTTCGTTGTGACCAAACGCGATAGCTTCAAGGTCGTTGCTACTACCTTCACCATCTTTTAAAACAAATAAATGCGATTTAGTGGCCATTAAATTGCTGTAGTTAGCAGCATCTGCAGGCACTTGCCATAATCGTTTTGCAATATTATTCCAATCGATTGCTTTACTAGGCGCGTCTTCGCTCTTTTCTTCATCTTCTTTTGTATCGTCGTCTTTGTTGTCTTCGTCTTTATTGACTGAGAGTTCGTTGGGCGCAGCGAATGGAAAGCTTGCCTCTTTATTCAGAGCGATAGCAAATATTTGCCCACGGTCTTCAAACACTTGCCCCATGTTTCTGTCACCCCATGGAGAACCGGGTGAAGCGCTAAATGCGCGGTCTGATAGAAAGTAGAGCCAATCGCCATCGAGACCAAAGCTCGGAGAATATGAACTATATTTTTCTGAGGTCAAAAGGGCTGACTCTTCACTGGCGATATCTCTTAAATAAATCCGCGAGCGCTCACTACCTATTTGCGTATATGCAAAGCTTATCCATTTACTGTCTTTTGAAAAGGCAATATTGCTTGGAGACGAAGATAAGTCGCTGAGTAATAATGTGTTTTCGCCAGACGCTATATCCAGCATGAATAGCTTGCCAGATTTATCGGTATGCATAAGCATCTCACCGTTAGGCGATAACCATAAACCGGTACGCAATACATTACCGTCAGAGCTTAATTGCTTGGCTTGGCTTTTTCCTCTGGCGTCAAACTCCCATATTTCATACTCGCCAGTGCGATCGCTAACCGCATATACACTGCTATTATCCTGACTTAGCACTGCATAGCGATTGCGTGAAGTTTCATCTACAGCAACATTAACTAAGCGACTCACGTCGTTATCAGCAACGGTTATGCGACCGCGTGCAGTTAGCACCACCTTTTCACCATCATTTGCAAGATTGGCGCTTTCTAAATAGCTTAAAGGTTTATCTATGTATTGTGTCTGTAAATGTGCAAAATCAGATTGAAGCTGAATATCAAACTCAGTCGTTTGATTGTTTAATAAGTTGAATTTTTTAATGTCAGCGCCATGTTGAAACACAATGTTCGCGCCATTCAAATACGCGCCGCGCACAGCAAAATCTTCAAAGCGGGTATGTTGACGAATGTCACTACCGTTTTGTTCCATAGACCAAATGTTATCTATTCCTTCCTCGTTACTGAGAAAGAATAAACGGCCTCCATATAGCATAGGTGTGCGCACAGAGCCTTTATGCTCACCTGTTAGTAAAACTGCTTCGTCTGTACTGTCGAGTTCAAAACGCCACAACTCACCACTTGCGCCACCTTTATAGTGGTTAGCATTGTCGGTTGAAACCTGAAGACCAAATTGTGTGAAGAACAGCGTTTTTCCGTTATCAGAAATAGTGCCTTCTACTGCGTCAGTTAGCGGTAACGTGGTTGTTTTTAACGAAGCAACATCAAGTGTTTTGAGTACCCAGCTATTGTGCATGCCCGATTCACTCATAGTGCTGTAGAGCAGTGTTGAATCGTCTTCCCATCCATGTAATTTAATATTGCTCAACTCAAAACTGAGTTGTTTACTTTGCCCGCCTTTGGTGGGCATCATATAAATCGCTGGTCTGGCGCTATAGTTGGCAATAAACGCTAAGTTTTGACCGTTCGGCGAGATGCTTGCAGCAGACTCAATACCCGCCCGTGAACTCAAACGAGTTGCTAAAATGGTGCCTGAAGTAGCAGTATCAGCGTGCCATAAGTCACCTTCAGAGCTAAAAACGATATGGTCGTTGTGCAAAGCAGGATCGCGCAAATAAGAACTGGCAGATTGCGCCAAGGTTCCAAAGCTTGTGCAAAATAGGGCGGCTATCAAACCTATACGATAGCGGCGGGAGTAATTTTTAGGTGTCGCTTGCTTCATAGTTTTTACTCTGTCGATTTATTTTATTGTTATTAGTCTTATGGAATTTGGTGCTGATTACCTATACGGCGAAGCAGAACAATCATGAGACATAAATGCATGTGTAAACGTAATTCTCGAGGATAGCCGTGAAGCATGTGTAATGTCAAAATCGAGATGATGATCTGAGTGTAAAAAAGAACTAAGGGCTAGATATTATGAAAAATCGCGTCAGATGTCGCTCTTTACGCCGATTTTGCTTATAATCCTCGGTTTTCTCCACGCAAATACTGCTGGTAAACGTAATTTATAAGAGGGTAATACATGGCTCAAGTCGCTATCGTTATGGGTTCGCAATCAGATTGGCCTACCATGCAAAAAGCTGCCAGCATGCTCAAAGACCTGGGTGTTGAGTATGACGCGAAGGTGGTGTCGGCACATCGTACCCCTCACTTGCTAACAGAGTTTTCTGAAACGGCGGCTGAACAAGGCTATCAAGTCATTATTGCTGGTGCCGGTGGCGCGGCCCATTTACCCGGGATGATTGCAGCTCTTACGCATTTACCTGTGCTCGGCTGCCCAGTGCGCTCAAGTCAATTAAACGGGCTTGATTCACTTTTATCCATTGTGCAAATGCCTAAAGGCGTTGCAGTTGGAACCTTGGCTATTGGTGAAGCGGGCGCCGCTAATGCAGGCTTACTCGCTGCACAAATCATTGCTCTACAAAACGAAGATGTGCGTAACAAGATTATAAGCTTTAGACAAAAACAAACCGAAACTGTGTTAGCAAACCAAACTCTGGAATTGTAATGAAAGTACTTGTTTTTGGCGCAGGCCAACTCGCTCAAATGATGTATTTAGCCGCAGCTCCTCTGGGGGTAGAGGTTTACGCGATAGACGTAAATGCCAGAGAAGTGGTTAATCCCATGAATAAGCAAAAGCTAGACATGACCATTGAGTATGCTATTTCTGATGCGAGTATTGTGACCGCCGAGTTTGAACATGTACCCGAAGATTTACTCTCCTTAGCTGAAAAAAGCGGTAAATTAAGCCCTAATATGGACGCGATTTTAACGGGTGCCGACCGAGTACGTGAAAAACACGTGTTAAATCGCACAGGTATCAATAATTGTGAACATGTAATTATTAACCACGTTGACCAACTCGGTGATGCTATAAGTTCATTAGGTAGTAAAATAATATTCAAAGCGAGTCGAGACGGTTATGACGGCTACGGTCAATGGCGTTATTTAAGCCCCGACGAACTGCCTAAACTACAGCAAGCCTTTGCCAGTTTAGATTTACAAAACGTACCCTTGGTGGCTGAAAAAATGTTGGCCTTCGACCGCGAAATTTCAATTATTGGTGCGCGTGATGCCGCCGGTAATACTGCGTGCTTTGATATTGCGGAAAATTTACACCACGAAGGGCAATTGCACGTGTCTATTGCGCCAGCAACGAATCTCAACGAATCGATAAAGCAACAAGCCCAAGACATTTTCGACCGTTTGGCATCGGCCTTATCTTATGTTGGTGTACTGTCGGTGGAGATGTTTCAAATTGGCGATGAGTTAATCGTAAACGAAATTGCCCCAAGGGTGCACAACTCTGGTCATTGGACACAAAAAGGCGCTGATACTAGTCAGTTTGAGCAACACATAAGATCCGTTTTGGGTTTTCCTCTCGGCGATACTAGCTCTAAACAAGTGACCGCCATGGTAAACATCATTGGCTGCACAAGTTTTCGCCGCGATTTGATCAGCATTCCAGGTTGTCATTTGCACTGGTATGGTAAAGAGGTGAGAGAGAAACGTAAGATGGGTCACATAAATGTGGTTGCTTCGTCTTATCACGAGTTAGGTGAGAAACTGCTTGAGCTTCTTCAGTATGTGCCAACGGAGTACTTCCCCTTATTAGAGGGTGAAGCGAACCGATTAAAAAGCTTAGATGCTTGACAAGTCTTTATAAATTCCTAAACTTGCACTTAGTGTGCCGACTTAGCTCAGTTGGTAGAGCAACTGACTTGTAATCAGTAGGTCACCAGTTCGATTCCGGTAGTCGGCACCATTTTACTCACATCAATATGTAATTTCGCAAAAAAGGTCTATTTGATATTGCTCGAACTGGTCACCTACTGATAAATCAGTAGCCGTAGCAAGAGCAGCAGTTCGATTCCGGTAGTCGGCACCATTCCCTCACTTTGTAAAACTTCACATCAAGCTTGGCAGAAACAGCACTAGTGGGGGGGCGTAGGTGATTACTATAAGCGCGATGATAAGTGCGATGATAAAGGGCCAAATTTCACGCATAAAGTCGCCTACGGGAACCTTTGTGACTGAGCAAGTTGTGAACATCATTGAGCCAAAAGGTGGGGTTACACCGCCTATCATAATGTTCACAATCATGATCATTCCAAAGTGCACAGGATCAATTCCTAAGGCAACTGCCACCGGCACAAGCAATGGGGCAAGAATAATCAATGCCGCGCCACCTTCTAAAAACATGCCAATGGCCAGTAAAAATATATTAATAACAGCAAGCATCATGTAGCGGTTAGAGGTGAACTCTAGCAACATCGCAGTAAATTCTTGCGGGATACGCTCCCATGTCAAATAATAACCGAATACCGACGCGGCAACGATAATCAATACCACTGTTCCGGTACCATAAATGGTATCTAGTAAAATATGTTTGATGTGGCTAAATTTGAGTTCTTTATATACAAAAATACCAATAAGGATTGAGGCAAGTACCGCAATTGCGCCGGCCTCGGTTGGTGTAAACAAACCAAATCTCAAGCCTAAAATCACACCAAAAGGCAAGGATAAAGACCAAATGGAGTCTTTAAACTGGATAGCCATTTCGCGCACAGTTGCGCGTTTGTCGCGTGAGGGTTTGTATTTGCGTTTACGTGCAATCAAGGTAACGGTAAACATTAGCGCACCAGCCATAAGGAGGCCCGGTACATAACCGGCTACAAATAACTCGGCCACAGACACTTGTGCAATAAGCGCATAAATAATCATGACAATGCCCGGAGGAATAACCGGTGAAATGGCAGAAGAGGCTGCTGTAATAGCGGCGGAAAATTCTCGGCTGTAGCCCCGCTTTTCCATTTGCGGCACTAATATTTTACTTTGCATGGCTGCGTCGGCATTTGCTGAGCCTGACACCCCGCCCATAAACGTGCTCAGCACGACGTTTACCTGCGCTAAACCGCCAATTAAGTGTCCGGTCAGTACTTCGGCCATTTGCATGAGCTTTCGGCTTATCCCGGAATAGTTCATTACTGAACCCGCCATAACAAAAAACGGAATTGCGAGTAATGGAAAAGACGCGGTGGCGGTAATAAATTTTTGTAGGACTAAGTCGGGGGGCATACCCGCGTCAAAAAAGGTGAAGTAAAAAATAGCAGAGCCAAATAATGCGTAGGCAATGGGTATGCCTAAAAAGTAGAGTACAAATACCAACAGAATGGGTAGGTAAATCATGTGGCTTGCCTTTGTTGAAGGTAAGCGGCGATATCACGATATAAGAACCTCAGAGTGTAAAACGTGATTAGTCCAAAACCCACTACAAGCGCTAAATTTAGTGCACCAGAGCTAATACCAAGAACCGCGGTAGGTTTTGCCCAGGCAATTTTGGTGAATATAATCGACATATAAAAAATATATCCATTAATTGCCAGTAAAACTAAGCCAGTTAAAAAGCGAATTACCTTTTCAATGTGGGGTGGCGTTCTAGTCACCAAAAAGTCTATTCCCAAATCCATTTTGTGTTTGTAAGTGGCACTTGCGCCTACAAATACACACCAAACAAAACAAATGGTGGCGACTTCTTCTGCCCAAAAAATCGAGTGGTCAAATAAGTAGCGTAAAAATACATTGATGATCACCAAGCTGATCATGGTGATTAAAAATACGCTACAAAGAATCTCTTCAAGATGTTTAAAAAAGTGCTTGAGCCACGAGGTCATTGTGCAGCCTTAGCGCGAATCTTTACTAATTCGGCTTGAATTTGATCATACATCTCAACGGTGACGCCGGGTAATTTACCGTCATACAAACTGATGGTTCTTGCCTCAAAAGCCTCGCGATCAATGTCGTTAAATTGTACGCCTTGAGCTTGTAAATCTTTAATAACTTGAGCATGTTTACGCTTTAGCTTATTTATCATTTTCTCAGCTTCATATTCAAATTCGTGGGCAATAATGAGTTGATACTTTTCTGGGATTTTTGCCCATACCTCAGTAGAAATATAAACGCCGCAAGTACCTAAAAAATGATTGGTGAACGCTACGTTCTTTTTACCCGTTTCGTAAACTTTGGTGCCTAAGTTAGTAAATTCAGAGCCTTCGAGTCCATCGACTACACCCTGTTGCAAGGCACTAAAGGTTTCGCCCCAAGGTAGAGGTGTCGCATTGGCGCCCATTGCATTAATAGTTTGTATAAAAAGGTTACTGCCAGGGGATCTGAGCTTAAGGCCATCTAAATCTTCGGGTGTAGTAATTACTCTATCGGTGATCAAGTTTCGAAAACCAAAAATATACTGCAGAGAAAGAACTTTAATGCCTTTGTCTTCGAGCTTGTTTACCCAGCCTTGCACTAAAGGCGTTTTAATTAACTCCATGTACTCATCAAAATTATTGTAAAGCATAGGACCGACTAAGGCGGTAAATTCAGGAACGTAATCGCCCACATATGAAGGGTCTTCAACAGAAATGAAATGCGCACCGCGCACGACCATTTCAACCCCATCTTTGTACGCGGCTATTTGCGCGCCCGGATAGGTGAGCACTCTAACCGAGCCATTGGTTTTTTCATTTATTCGTTGTGCGACCAATTCAATTGATTGCGCGAGTTCTTCGTTAACATTGAACACATGGCTTAGTCGTAAGGTAATCGTAAATTCTTCGTCAGTATTGTCTTTACTGCATCCAAGAGTGAAGCATAAAGCAGTGAGCAAAGCGCTGAGTAAGATGATTTTTAATAGCTTTAGGAGGCTTAGCATAAATGTGTGTAAAAAGTCATGATTGCTAGCAGCAAAGGGAATGTATAAAAAGAGTAGTATACATACCGATGCATTACAACGTGGCTTGGTTTTTTTGCGGAATCAACATAATTTGTGGATCATGAAAATACTGTATATATAAACAGGCCCTTAGAGTTTCTCCTATAGTCAGGAAAACGACCCATTGGGTCGTTTTTATCCCTTGTAAATTTTCGGCTTTTTAGGTAATACTTAGGAAATATATTATCTCTAGCGAAGCTTTTATAAAATGTTTGGAAGAAAAACGACCCAACAGCCGGTAGAAAAACGACCCATTGGGTCGATATTAAATTGTTAGGTGTTTAAGGGACTTATGAAACTATTTTATTTTTTTTTGCTTCTACTTGGTTTCAATTTTTTTGTTAATGCTGAACAGCAAGAGCAGTGGAAACTAAATATCTTTGATAAAAATAATAACCTTTCAGTAGTTGCCATGATTATTTTGACTGAATCGCCTACAAGCACTTGCCTCGATGGCGAATGGTTTGATGTTGATGTAAAAGAAGCAAAAAAAGTACAGGAAGCTCAGTTTCCAGTTGAATCGCAACTGTCTTATAGGATCAATAATGAGACTTTGGTACTCGGACGCCACAATAGGTGTGATTCATATGCCCAGCTCATTGGTACGCTTTCAAAAAATTCATTTTCAGGCGAATATTCTGCATTCGGTCTGGGGTGGTCTAAGAGTCTAGGTACGTTTAACATGACAAAGGTAGTTTTGTGAACACACCTAACAAACCAATAAACAAACTCGCTCCGCTCATAGGGACGCAGACTCGTAGGGCCATATGGCTATTATGCCCTGCGTGACCGCGCCCGTTATTGGGGCGTTAACTGTCATTCAAGGATGTATATGGAAATATTGTTGATAATTGGAGCAGTATTCTTAGTTCTGCTAAATATTTATGTTTCGGTGTTTTGTTTTCGGCGCGAAGATCTAGATACGTTTCAAAAGTGTGCGCAATCTATACTTATTTGGATGGTCCCGTTTATTGGTGCTACATTAGTTTATTCAATCAATACAAGTAGTGACTCCAGCGGTAATTCCCTTAATGGTAGCGATGCCCCAACAGGGGAACATTCAAGCGCAGCCACTGGAAATAGCAGTTCCTCTTTTGGTGGAGATGGTGGTAGTGACTAGCACAACAGTTAACAAAAAATTTGAAGACGGATTAAAGTTCCCCCGCTTTAGTGGACACCTCCAACTAACTGGGGATGGCCAATGCCAAAATATACACAACCAAGAAAAACATGGAAGTATTCAGCAGA
>Ga0307981_1000145_pt1 | contig 76302 bp, 56 predicted proteins | sample OrgLakmetagen987_FD_201849 | JGI IMG/M metagenome (GOLD analysis project Ga0307981, IMG submission 201849) | Saline water microbial communities from Organic Lake, Antarctica - #987 | ecosystem: Environmental > Aquatic > Non-marine Saline and Alkaline > Saline | place: Antarctica: Organic Lake... | reverse complement strand
TACTCAATGCCGTGGCCGAGGTGGTGGTCGAAGAAAAGGGGCTGAAGCTTTATGCCCGCACCTTTGCCTACAATGATGCGGAATACGAAAACATCATCAACTGCTTGCAGCATGTAGATAATCAGGATATTGTGCTGATGATGAAGGAAACTCCCCATGACTTCTTCATTCCGCACCCCAATAACCCACTCATTGGCAAGATAGACAGGCCAACCCTGGTAGAGTTTGATTTGGGGAACGAATTCAACGGACAGGGCATCATCGCGAATACGTTCCCGGAAGTGGCCTACGCACGTTGGAAAGACTTCAGAAACCGGGAAAATGTGATTGGCTATGTGGCCCGGGTCGACCGTTACGGCACTACGCGCTCGATTGGGCGCCCCTCGGAGATTTTGCCCTTCACGCTGAACATTCTGCTAAAAGAGCCAGATATCTCTGTAGACGAAATCTATACCCGCTTCATCACAGAACGCTATGGGAAAGCCGCCCTACCGGAAGTCAAACAGGCTTTTGAGCTTTCCAGGGAGATTATCATGAGCACCTTTTATACGCTGGGGCTCAACACCGCCGACCACTCCCGCCTGAATTTTCATCGCAGGTCTCACTATACCCGGCATAATTCGGGTCGGTGGCTGGAGGACAAGACCGTATTCATAGGCCATGGTGTCGAAAAGGAGCTGCATTGGTTCAAAGATATTACGAACCATCTTTCCCCAGCAAAATTTAAAGCGCCTGACTTTGACGATAACCCAATAGAATTGGCCGAGGTGTACGAAAACAACTGGCTGGAGCAGGGCGAAAGAATGAATGAAGAGTACCTGGGCCATGTGGTCACCGAAAAAGCGCACGGGGTGGAACTGGCTCAAAAAGCACTGCAACATATTGAAGCAGCCAAGCCTCACCTTCAGGAAGCTGACTACGAAGACCTGTACGAAACCTTCTACCGCACGTTGCTCACCGCACGCATCAGATCGGCAACCGCGAAAATATTTTTTGGCTACCGCATTTACGCCCGTGGTACAGCCTTCCAGACCGACTATGTAAAAACCATAGTGGATGAGGGCATTGCCGAAGTCATGGAAGTGGCGCCCCTCATCACTGACTACCCCAAAGAAGCCCCCTCCGGTCAATGGGACTGGCGAAAAGACGGGGAATGGGCGATGGGGTACATCAAAGCCATTACCGAAGGCTGGGAGGAGTTTGGCGAGGTTCGCTACCCCTACGAGCTGCCGGAAAAACACAACTGATTTCAGGAAGGTCAGCTACGAATGGTTTGAAAACCGAGAAATGCACAACCTTTTCGAATCATCGCACCACGAAAATGAATTTCATCCCTATGAAGGAATTACAAAACAGTAGCAAAAAATGGATTTTATTCGGAACCACGGAAATGTTCCTAAAGTACGGCAAGTGGTGGATGACCAAGCGGTGCAGTTTTTCCCTTCGCCCTTTGCGTGGGTGCAAAACCCTTACGATAAGGACTTCCTGAAAGGCTACGGCAGCTACCACATGTGGGCAAGTACGGCTGAAAAGGGATTTGCCCGCTATCAACCCGATTTGAAAGCGGGTCGCTACCGCATTTCGCTACACCCTGATGCCCACCCCACCTTGCCGTACAGCGAAGAAACCACCAAAACCAACTTAATATCATTGAAAGGCCATTAAAAATGACCTTTTCTGAGTACAAAAATCAGCTATATTTAATTCTGAACTTGTACTTAAACCGCTTTATGTATGTCAATAATGAATAAAATCATTTCCTTTTTATGGATACTCATTTTAATCAATGGATGTCAACCTAAAAGACAGGGCGATAATAGCATAGTTGACCGCCCTCCTAATTTCATTGTTATACTCACGGATGACCAACAGTATGATGCGGCAGGCTTTACTGGAACCTCCCTTATACGGACACCAAATTTAGACCGTATGGCTAAGGGCGCACTTAAATTTACTGATGCCCAAGTGGCCTTTTCGCTATGTAGCCCCAGCCGTGCTGCCTTGCTCACCGGGAGGTACGGCACTGCGAACGGGGTGCTTGGGCTCGGTAGCGCTCTCAAACCTGACGAACGTACCTTTGCCCAATTACTGAAAAGTTCAGGGTATACCACCGGACAGTTTGGGAAATGGCATATCCAGCAGGGTCCTGGGGAACTGGGATTCGACATTTACGATTACTGCGAAGGGAATGGCACTTATTATGGAAGGAAGTTCACCAGTGCTTCAGGGGTCAACTACCCCGAAATGCATTGTGATGAATATGCAGTAGAGCGTTCTATTGATTTTTTGGAAGCACAAGTTCAACAAGAAAACCCCTTTTTATTGTTTCTCAATACCCAAACACCTCATATGAATGGGGAACTGGTCTGGGATGCCCTCCCGGCAACCAAAGCTTCTTACCGGTTGGAAAACATGCCCGTGCCCGCCACTCGATTGGATAGTTTGGTAGGCAAACCGCCCTATTTGAAAGGGGTGAGGAATCGCACGCAAGCTTTAAATTATGGATATCCCAATAGAGAGGCTATTCAAAGGCATACATTGGACTACTATTCGGTGGTCACGGAAATGGACGCGTTTTTAGGAAAGCTATTCCTGAAAATAAAGACCCTAGGCCTTTCGGAAAATACGTATATCATATTTATGAGCGACAATGGTTGGATGTTGGGAGACCATGGTTTTACTAGCAAAGTACTTCCTTATCAGCCAAGTACCCATGTGCCTTTTTTTATAAAGGGGCCAGCCCTAGTGGCTGGCACCAACAAAAGCATCGTGAGCAATTTAGATGTATTTCCCACTATCCTTGCCTTGGCAGACCTGCCGATTCCGACCTCCGTTCATGGCAAAAGTTTGACACCTTTGCTTGTGGGAAACCAAGGTTCATCCGTTCGAGACCATTTTGTTTATGAGGGGTTAGGCTCTTACGGAGGAAGTTGGTTCAATCTTGCCATCATTACTCAAAAATACAGATATATCGAGACGTTTCAAGACAGTTCTCTTGCTGCTACTTCCTTTCAGGAGCTTTACCAACGGGAGAACGATCCTTTAGAAATGGTTAACCTAGCTGGGGACGAAGACTGCCAAGCTACAATAGATAGTTTCCGTATGGAGATCACAGATTTTAAAAATCAAGTTTATAATTTTTCGAAATGAATAAGATTATTTGCCCCCTCTTTAAGGCTATTTGGGCGGCATTTGGACTGCGGGGCTGCTTTCCCACCTCATCGATTACCGGAACAAGGACGGGATTGTGAAAGAGGTCGTCGACCACCTTAGGCTGCACAACACCCAAATCCACCCGCACCTGTTCGACCCCGAAGCGATGAAGCTAATCCTTGACGAAATGTGCGGGAAGGAGAACATTTTCATCCAGCTTTATAAATGGGACTGGCGAAAAGACGGGGAATGGGCGATGGGGTACATCAAAGCCATTACCGAAGGCTGGGAGGAGTTTGGCGAGGTTCGCTACCCCTACGAGCTGCCGGAAAAACACAACTGATTTCAGGAAGGTCAGCTACGAATGGTTTGAAAACCGAGAAATGCACAACCTTTTCGAATCATCACACCACGAAAATGAATTTCATCCCTATGAAGGAATTACAAAACAGTAGCAAAAAATGGATTTTATTCGGATTGTGTGGCCTCCTGATGCTGGTTATGGCCAGCAGATCGGTGGCCGAAACCGTCCACTACCAATCAGACGGCTACCTGAAAGCCGTGGAAATGGATTGGGGCGATACGCTTACTTATCAGCTAAAAAATGGGCAGATACGCACGTTTGTGCTGCAACGGACAGCAGCTGAGCCTGTTTACATTTACGACATGCCCGAAAGCCAGTGGTGGAGTGGTTGCATTTACAGGATGCAAGCCAATTTCCTCTGCGAAGGGCAGCCCCTCACCTTGCACCGCATCGTCTCAGCACAGCAATCGTACTACGAGCCCTACCATATCAATGGGGTCACCATATTTTTTGATTCCGTAAATGATATTGAGACTTTTATTAAAGACAACCACGGTTCCAGCGGCAGCCGCTCCTTCCCACGTAAAAAATGCCGCCTTGCCTTTATTGAAATGGGCGATCCGTATGCCCCGCAAGAACTGCTTCCTTGGTTTCCATTGAGCGATGAGTTTCTAGATGTGCGGGACTCCTACGAAGGAGCTGATACCTGGCTGGGGGGGTTCAAAAAAGATGAAGCACACAATGGGCTGGATGTGAACCTACCCAACAACACCCCGCTATGGGCCCCGATTGATTTTGATGATCAATACTACTTCAATTCATTGGCAAAAGGCGACAACAACAACCGCTGGAAGGGCATCCGCAATTGGGAAAATGGTGAGCAGTGGATTTTGCGCACCCACCATATGACGGAACTGCACGTACAGGAACGCACGCCCGTGCCACAGGGCTTGCAATATGGCGAAGTCGGTGGCGTACATTACGGCAGTCAACCGCATGTTCATTTCTTTTTCCAGTGGAACAAAGGCGAACGGCAACTGCCCCTTGACCCTTGGATCATCTTTTGGAAGATTTTTGAAAATAACCGCAAAAGGTCAGGCGATATACGTGCCGAGATGGAAGCTTTCCAGACCGCGAAAACGGGGGAACGGCTTGCACTGGACGGTAGGGGTTCGCAGGCAGGGGTGCGGGGAAACGGAAATTTGCGCTATCACTGGTCGGTAAGTGATGGTGGTTTTTACGAAGGGCCGTATGTCAGCCATGCCTTCACACAGCCGGGGGTGCATGCCGTTACCCTGCTGGTTACGGATGGGGCAGACAGTTGCAGCATCACCCAGCATATCACTGTGTTGCCCGGTGTTGAACAAAGACCTTACCTCCGTTTGTCTTCGCCCGGTTTGCAGGATTTCCGCAGACGGCTGCCTTCCGATGTAGAAATGTACGGCTTGCCCAAACCGGTCTATGGCAACTACCTGCATTTTTATTTCCGCAAAAACGAAGTACTGGAAATCGCAACTAAAACGGTACAGCTAGAGGCTACTCCAGCGGTGTTGGATGAGCTGGAAATGTCCGTGGAATATCTCGATAGAAATGATTGGCTGGATGTTGAGCGAGAAGGCAATTCCTTGCAAGTAAGCCTGAAACCTGAAGCACTGGACAAAGCGAGGGGTACTTATCAGGCCCGGGTACGGCTGTTTGCGCCCTTTCATCAATTGGAACAGGTGTTTTACGTACAGGCCACCGCGCCCCACCACGGTAATGTTCCTAAAGTACGGCAAGTGGTGGATGACCAAGCGGTGCAGTTTTTCCCTTCGCCCTTTGCGTGGGTGCAAAACCCATACAATCAGGACTTCCTGAAAGGCTACGGCAGCTACCACATGTGGGCAAGTACGGCTGAAAAGGGATTTGCCCGCTATCAACCCGATTTGAAAGCGGGTCGCTACCGCATTTCGCTACACCCTGATGCCTACCCCACCTTGCCGTACAGCGAAGAAACCACCAAAAGGCTGCAGGTGAGGGTCATGACCACCCAGGGCCTGCAAGAGGTAAATTGGAAACCTTCTTCCTCCGAAGAAATCGGGGTGTTTGACCTGAAAGGCGGCAAGGAAAGCTACCTCGACATCTGTACCGAAGGCAGCCAAGGTTTGGTGTTTGCCGATGCGCTGGTTTTTGAAAAAGTTGATTAAGTGATTTGAAAATGAAAAAGTCTTTATTTCTACTCTTAATGATCCTCACCGCCTGTTCGGTCAGGCAGGACGCTCTGCCCAAAACCGCAACGGTTTCGGCCTCCCCCTCCCGCCCCAACATCATCCTCTTTCTGGCCGATGACATGGGCTGGGGCGATGCCGGTTGCTACGGGCAAACCAAAATCCTTACCCCACACCTCGACCGTATGGCGGCACAGGGCATCCGCTTTACGGATGCCTATACGGGCTCACCCGTTTGTGCGCCTTCCCGCTCTACGCTGATGGAAGGTCTGCATGGCGGGCATACTCTGGTGCGCAACAACCGCTCTTTGCAACGGGAACTGGTCAACTTCACCGATTCTACCTTCACCGTGGCCCAACTGCTGAATGATGCCGGCTACCGCACGGGGCTGTTCGGAAAGTGGGGGCTGGCCGAACCCGGCACCGAGGGCATTCCCACCAAAAAAGGGTTTGACGAGTTTTACGGCTTCCTTGATCAGCGCAAAGCCCACCATTATTATGTGGATTCGCTTTGGAATGGCGAAAGCGAACAAGCGGTGCCGCTTTCGGAGGAAAAGCAGTATAGCTCAGCCGACTGGTACTTCGATAAAGCGAAGGCTTTCATTCGGGAGGAAGCCAACACCGAAGCCCCGTTTTTTGCCTATATCCCCACCCAGCTTCCGCATTTGTACATGCCCTACGAACCTGCGGAAATCTACCAAGACAAACCCTGGCCCGTGGGCGACCAACGCTGGGCGACCATGATCCATACCATTGACCAACAAATGGGGCAACTGCTCGATTTGGTCGATTCGCTGGGCATTGCCGAAAACACACTCATTATCTTCATGAGCGACAATGGCGGGGGCAATGGGCAGCGGCATTTTTACCACGATGTGCGGTTTTTCAACTCCAACGGCCCGTTTCGGGGCATGAAGCGCGACTTGTTCGAAGGAGGCATCCGCGTACCCTTGATTGCCCAGTGGAAAGGAGGGATTGAGGCGGGAAAAGTCAGTGCAGAACCCGTGGCCTATTACGATTTTATGGCCACTGCGGGCGAACTGGCCCAACATCCCCCTGAGCAAACAGACGGTACCAGTTGGCTACCCTTGCTCACAGGCAAAGCCGATACACTGGCAAGGGAATACCTCTACTGGGAATTCCCCTACATGGACCAGCCCAATGCCAAGTTTGCCGTCCGAAAAGGGAAATGGAAAGGCGTGAAGGAATGGATGGGCGGTCCTCTGCAAATTTACAACCTGGAAGAAGACCCCGAAGAGCTGTATAACTGGCACTACGAGCGTCCCGATTTGGTAGCGGAATTTGAGGCGATCATCCAAAAGGAGCATAAGCCAAGTCCTTTCTGGCCGATAAAGGGAGAATAATGAAGTACGGCAAGCCCAAAAAACAGTATTTTTAGTCCCTCTGCTAAACCAGGGACGATGCTTTTCAAAAGGATCTGCGTGAATAACGCATCCCGGAAACAGAATTTAGGGAATATGTAAGATGAATCGAATACGCATGAAGCAACTTATTCTTTCCTTTTTATTTCTATTCCCCTTGGCTCTGATGGCACAGGAGGTTACCTTATACAAGCAAACCGATACTACCCAGCTGTTTATGGAGACTTATTATCCTCCAACAACAGAAGCTAATTCGACTTGCCCGGCACTGGTCTTTTTTCACGGAGGTGGTTGGCATGGTGGAGACAGAAGTCAGTTCAAGCCCCATGCGGAGTACTTTGCCCAGCGAGGGATAGTTTGTTTTTTGGTGGATTACAGACTAATCGGCAAACATGGCACTACACCAGTGGAATCACTCAAGGATGCCAAATCGGCCATTCGCTATATCAGAACGCATGCCGCACAATTCCGCATTGACACGTCAAAGGTTATTGTAGCGGGAGGATCCGCCGGAGGTCAGCTGGCAGCAGCTACAGCCCTGAATGAATCGTTCAATGAGGATTCTGACAATAAAGCAATCAGCTGTAAGCCAAATGCATTGGCATTGTTTAATCCGGTCATTGACAATGGTCCGGGTGGTTACGGTTATGAAAAGGTGGGTGATATTTACAAGGATTTTTCACCCTTGCATAATATCAAAAATGGAGCTCCCCCAACCATTATCTTCCTTGGTGATAAGGATAAACTAGTGCCTTTGGTAACCGCCCAATACTATCAAGTTGCTATGGAACGAGTGGGCAGCAGGTGTGAGCTGGACATTTATAGGGGCCAGGGGCATGCCTTTTTTAACTACAAGTTTTTCAAATATTACAAAAAGACCGTAACTGCAATGGATCAATTTTTGCAATCCCTGGGCTACTTGTCCAAGGAGCCTAAAGTTATCTTTGAATAGAAACCATATGGTTATCGATTCACCTTTTAAAACAGTAGCAAACCATGCGGATCAAGTTTATCGTTTTTTTCGTTTCCACCATTTTCTTTTCGGTAGCTGCCGTTGCTCAGACAATCGACAGAGCGGATGTGGATCCGGCTATGACATCCTTGCCTCAGCTAATCATATTACTTTTGCAGGATGGTTCTTCGAGCAGGGGGAAGGAAACAAGTGCTTGATTGTCCGAACTAATGCCGAGGGACTACTGGTTGAAAGTAAGACGATCGGCATAGGTAATACCCCCCCATTAACGGTATTTCCCAATCCTGCTACCTCAGATATCTTTGTGGACTTGCCACCAAATACGAGTTGGGAGCATACTGTTGCAGAAATATATTCTACAGATGGTCGACTCTTGCTCTGGCAAACCGGAGATACTACCGGCAATGGCATTGTAGTCAGCGGGCTTACTCCGGGACTTTATCACCTAAACATACGTTCGTTAGAGAATGGGCAGATATTAGGAACAGCGCCTTTTGTGAAAAAGTAAAGTACGTGAGTTAGTATACTGCTCCCCAAAAGTAAATCGAAACTGTTTCATATCAACTCCCAGGTAGCTTTTCTCCGATAGAAGAAAGATGAGCTATTTTTTGAATCCTGTTTTTCCTTGTTTTTTCCGTCTTAGCCAGTTGGATCCATCGCAGGACGAACCGCTTGCTTGAATCATTGATCTGATCAAAAAAGTCTTTAGCTATAGTTTACGATCTACAAGATGATCTGCTTGTTTTTACTTCCCAGGGGACTTATGATCGTAACTTAGTACCCGTTTCAGCTTCCATTCGCCGTATTCTAGTATCCAAACATGGGTAAACTTAGCCGTACTTGTCAAATACTTAGGCTTGCCCGGCTCTTCTCCATAGAATTCATGCTCCCCTTTCTGTATGGCACCGTATAGCACCCCGTTAGAATATAATGGAAAAACTTCTAGACTTCCATCCACCAAAACCCGAGTGGGCTTGTAATTCATATTACAAAGGTTGGGGATGTTCCGGATGAAGTTTTCCTTTGAATCCAGAAGTCCGCTTTGGTCATGGTAAAACTCAAAATCATCACTGATCAAAACCCTTAATTGGGCCGTATCACATTCGTTGAACCCAAGATTAAAAACCAGGCTGTCTTTGTGCGCTAATTCCGAGAATAATTCCTGCAGCGTAATACCATCCTGCTGACCATAGGCCGGGGCAGAAAGAAGAAGGCAGTACAAAACATTCAACATTAACTTCATGATCTATCAATTTTGGAGATTCTAACTTCCTAAGGTATCAAAAGCCACATTATTATTTCATTCTTTTCGATGAACTTAACTTTCGATCTGCGATGCTAGCAATTCAACACATCGATTAACCGACTAAATAATTTGCAGAGTCAAGGTTACCTAACCCAAGGATCCTCAACCTTATAAGCAGGCTTAAAGAACAGGTCTGTTATTTGTTCTCCAAACAGATTCCTCAAAATGAATAGGTTTTTTCTTTTGTACCTGACCTTGTTTTGCTTAATGGCAAGTTGTAGCTCTTCGGAAAAGCATAACCCGGACATTACTGATTTTTCCGCACTGCTGCTGCCAGCGGCTAAAGACGGTGGATTCAAGATGGAAGAATACTGGATTTGGGGCGGTTCAGCCATCAAAGGGACTGATGGACAGTACCATCTTTTTGCTTCCCGCTGGCCCAAGCAGTATCCATTCAATCAGGGCTATGTTTACCATTCCGAGGTGGTGCATGCTGTGAGCGACCTGCCGGAAGGGCCCTATGCCTTCAAAGGTGTGGCACTGCCCCGCCGCTCCGGCTACTGGGATGGTAAAATGACCCACAATCCAACCATACAGCAATGGGGGGATACTTACTACCTGTTTTACATTGGCTCCACTTACGAAGGAGAAAGCCCGGATGCCGATTCGCTCCGGAACATCAGGAAAATATATAAGAAGCCTGCTTATAAAAACATTCGCATCGGTGTAGCACAATCAACCTCTTTAGATGGTCCCTGGGAACGTTTGGACACCCCTATACTCGCGCCCCAGCCCAATGGTTTTGATAGCGTGGTCGTCACCAATCCTGCACCCTACATCAATGAGGACGGCAGTGTGGACCTCATCTACCGTACCCATATCCGCGGTACTGGCAACCGACTGGCTTATGCCCGGGCAGAACAGCCCTTAGGCCCTTACCGAAGAGTCCTGCAAGCGCCCATTTCCACTGCTATTGTGGAAGACCCCTTCATCTGGAAACAGGACAGTACCTACTACATTTTGGCTAAGGATATGGAAGGCACCATTACAGGGGAAAAGCACGCCGGGGTATTCCTGACCGCCAATGACCTGACCCAATGGTCACTGGCCGAACAGCCCAAAGCCTTTTCCCGAAAGGTGCAATGGAGCGATGGCACGCAGACCGTTCAGGGCTCTTTCGAACGGCCTCAATTATTGATTCAGCATGGAAAGCCAACCCACCTCTTCGCCGCTACAGCAGATGGCCCCGGGGGATTCCGGAATGCTAATCACACCTGGAATATGGTGATACCTCTGAAACAACCAGAATGATGTTGTTCTAAATCGGCACAATTTCAAAATCTTTGAACTATGAAAACGAAAATCATTTTTCTATCCTTTTGCGCACTTGTACTTTGGAGTTGTGGGGCTAAACAGGAAAGTTCGTCTGAAAATCAATCCCCCAACATCATCTTCATCCTGGCCGATGATTTGGGCTGGGCGGATGTGGGATTCAATGGCGGGCAATTCTACGAAACCCCCAACCTCAACCGCCTGGCTGCTGCGGGCATTCAGTTCACAAATGCCTATGCCAATGCCGCCAACTGTGCGCCTACCCGTGCCAGCATTCTGAGTGGGCAGTACACCCCACGCCACGGCATTTTGACGGTGAACGGCTCCGACAGGGGGGATGAAAAAGCACAGCGGCTAGTGCCCATACCCAATAAATCAGTGCTGGAAACTACCACCGTTTCTTTGGCGGAAATGCTGAAAACCTCACGCTACGACTTAGAAAAAGATAAGGCAGAAACCCAAGACCTGAGCCAAACACAACCTGAACTTAGGGAGCAATTGCTGCAAAGCCTAAAAGATTGGCATTCAGAAGCAGGAGCGGTGGTTCCGACACAGCAAAACTCGCAGTTTGATAGTCTTTACGCAACTCAAACTTATAAATCGATACAATATGAGTAGATATCTATGGATTGGTCTGATACTATTGATAGCCACGGCTTGCCAGCCTGAGTCCGATACAAGCAATTATCGCATCACAGACTACGGAGCGATAGGCGACAGCACCACCCTCAGCACCCAAGCCATTCAGTTGGCCATTGATGCGGCTGCCAAGGCTGGTGGTGGACGCGTGATTGTGCCTCCGGGTGTTTTCCTCACTGGTTCTATCTTCCTCAAAGATTATATTGAGTTGCACTTAATGCCGGGGGCGAAATTGCTGGGCAGTGTATCGGCATCGGACTACCCGCAAACCAAGGTACCCTATCTATCCTACAACCGAAACTACGGAGGACATGAGAACCTGCCTGGTGATCTTCGCATCGGGCTGGTGATGGGGATCGGTGTGAAAAATGTCAGTATTACCGGGGCGGGCATTATAGATGGCAATGGCGGTAATGGGGAGGATTTTGTTGTAACAGTGGACGAGGACGGTCGCTGGCACAAACCCAAGCGTCCCTTTGCCGTGTTTTTTATTGCCTCCGAACGGGTGACGGTTCGGGATGTAAAAGTGCAGTTCAGTCAAATGTGGCAAATGCATTTTGAAAACTGCGCCTATGTTCATCTGGACAACCTGACCGTGCAAGGCCATGCCAATGCCAACGATGACGGCATCGACATCAACAGCTGCCGTGAGGTGACCATTCAAAACTGCCGGGTGGATGTTGGAGATGACGGGCTGGTATTCAAAACCAAAGGTAATGCGGTGATGGAAAATGTACTGGTCAATAACTGCATTTTCAGCAGCGAAACCCGCGCGATTCAGTTTGGGTCAGAAACCGAGGCTGATATCCGCAATGTGGTTATTTCGAATGTACTGCTCAAGCCTACCAAAATTCGTCCGGAATATCCTGCCCCTGGGGCAAAGGCAATCAGTAAACTGATCAAACGGGAGCTTGGAGCCGGTATTTCGATCAATGTAAATGATGGTGCTACTATCGAAAATGTGCTCATCACCAATGTATTATGCGAAGGGTTGCCCAGCCCTATCTATCTGCACACCGCCAAACGGCAATGGAAATATTCTGTAGGTGAGGTCGATACGCTCATGCCGGCCGGCACACTCAAGAACATCACCATTGAAAACTTCCATGCTGTAGGGGTGAAGCCCTACGCCAACCCCACCATGATGGGATTGCAGGAAATGCCTTTGGAAAACATCACGCTGAAAAACAGTTCCTTCACCTTTGAGCCCGATATGGACCTCTCGGAGTATGAATTGCTGGCAGCGTTGGAAGACAAGAGCAGTCATGGGAATTATAAGCTCGCCAATGCCGGTTGGCCGGGCTATTGGGGGGAAGACAAACGCTACCCCGCCTACGGCTTTGAGTTTCGCTACATTAAGGGGCTCACACTGGATGACCTGCATTTCTACTACCCCTACCAGGATGGGCGGCCGCCTCTGAAATACCATGAGGTAGAAGGCTTGCTGACCAATGAACTTTTTGTGAACCGTAACCCCTTATCCGACTTATGAGAGACGCTTTTTTTTCCCTCTTTTTGTTTGTATTGCTTTTTTTGAGCGGTCAACCCGAAAAGCCTTCTCTTTACTATGCGGGCGAGTACCAGCGATTGATAAAGGAGACCCAACGGGAAGCCCTTTCTGTCCATCGATTTACCTTTAAAGTTGATCCCTTTTTAGGATATGTGGTGGAAGCACGCTGTTTGCTACAGACAGACGATAGCAGCAATACCCAAGTGGAACTGATGAATTTCATGCCTAGGGATGCCGTAAAAGTTGGACGTCAAATCACCAACCATTAAAACTACTCCAAATGAATTTCAGAAATGTCTGTTGGCTGCTGCTATTGCTCCTGGCCTCATGTGTAGAAGAAAAAGGGCAGAAGGCATCACCTGAAGCGACCGAAAAAGCCAATATCCTGCTCATCTATGCCGATGACCTGAACAACCGATTGGGCTACTATGGGGATACGATTGCCAAAACGCCTCACTTGGATGCCCTGGCAGGTGAAAGTGTAGCATTTTTAAATTCCTATTGCCAACAGCCACTTTGCAACCCTTCACGCACATCGATGCTCACAGGAAAAAGACCTTCCTCTCTAGGCATCAATACTTTGGGGGTACATTTCAGAGAGAAGTTCCCAAACATCGTTACGTTGCCCCAGACCTTTCGGGAAGCGGGATACTTTACGGGACGTTCGGGCAAAATTTTTCATCAGGGCGTGCCCGATGCCATTGCCAAACAAAGCGCGGGTGCCGATGATCCCAAAGCCTGGGACGTTGCGGTAGATGTTCCTGGGTATGAGTTAAACAACAATGGCGTTTATCGCAATGCTACCCCCTGGGAAACACATTCGGCAGGTACAGGGGGTGCAGTAGCGTGGCTACGTGCTGAAAAAGGAGATGAACGACATCACGACTACAATGTGGTCACAGAAGTCATTGATATGATAGACCAAGCTAAAGGAAAACCTTTCTTTTTGGCGGCAGGGTTCATCCGTCCTCATGTGCCCTTAGTAGCACCCAAAAGATTCTTTGAGCTATATGACAACATAGAGATTCCGTTGCCACCCAGTACTCGTGGTGATCGTGAAGATATGCCTGAAGTAGCCTATGATTCCTGGGCAGCGAACTTCAACCTTTCCGATAAGGATAGCAGGGAGGCAATCAGGGCGTATTATGCCTGTACCAGCTTCATAGATGAACAGGTAGGAAGGCTCTTACAAGCGCTGAAGGCAAAAGGGCTTGATAAAAATACAATCATTGTATTTGTGAGCGATCATGGTTATCAATTGGGCAGTCATGGCCTTTGGTTCAAAAATTACCTATTCCGTGAATCGGTCATTTCCCCTCTTTTAGTTAAAGTACCTGGCATCGTCCCCAAAAAAATAAAGCAGGTAGTCGAACTACTGGACGTGTACCCTTCTTTGCTCGAGATGACAGATCTGCCTTCCAATACCCAACTGGAAGGGCAAAGCTTTTGGCCGCTGATGCAAGAGCGCAGTATAACAGGAAAAGATTTTGCCATTGTGGAATGTAAGCGGGGCGAGTTGATTGGGCGCGCCCTATACTTGCAAGACTGGGCGCTGATGGATTGGGGCGAACGGGGCACTGAACTCTACGATCTGAAAAATGATCCTTTCCAATTGACCAATTTAGCCACACAGCAACCTGAAAAAGCACAAGCGTTGAAGCGAGAATTGACACAAAAAGGTAAAGATTCCATACAATGAAATACATCCTGATTTTCTTACTGATGACCATTCTGTTTGCCTGCTCAACAAAGCAGAAAGAGCAATTGTCCTCACCTAATATGCTGCTCATCCTGATTGATGATATGGGTTGGAAAGACGTCGGCTATGCTGGGAGTGATTATTACCAGACGCCTTATATCGATCGCCTGGCGAAAGAAGGGTGTGTTTTCACCAACGGTTACTCAAACAGTCCGGTATGCTCGCCATCAAGGGGGGCAATTCTGACCGGGCTCAATCCGGCTGCCACTCAATTTACTTGCGTATTTGGGAACCACGTACCTTTAGGGGACAGTCTTTTTGCGGTCAGCCGGAATACGGGTGCGAAGACCAATCAGTACCAGGAGGCGCTACACCGCCATGCGGTGCCACGTCAAACCCCCATGCTGGTAGAGCGCCTGAGAAAGCAAGGATATCGAACGGGCTTTTTTGGCAAATGGCATTGCGGCTCAGGCGAAGGGTTTCTACCTGATTACCGGGGCTTTGACGTAGCCAAAGGATACCGGCCCAGGCACAGTTCTACCAAAGGCCATTACATTCACTCATTCAACGGGAATCTGGCGGGGTTAGAACAGTACGATTCGACAACCTATGTCTCAGAAGCGCTGACCACCGAATTGATCCGTTTTATGGAGGAGAGCGGGGGCGCCCCCTTCGTAGGGGTCTTATCCCACTACTTAGTGCACCGCCCCCTGCAAGGGTTGCCTGAACTGGTCAGGAAGTTTGAAAATCGTGAGACCGACGATCAAAACATTCCAGAGTATGCCGCTATGGTGGCCAGTGTGGATCGAAGTGTAGGGAGGGTGATGCAGGCACTGGATAGCTTGGGGCTGGCGGAAAACACGCTGGTCGTCTTCACCTCCGATAACGGGGGATTGGTACCCAAGTCAACTTCTAACTATCCCTTACTAGGTGGAAAAAGCTATCCTTTTGAAGCGGGAATGAAAGTGCCTTTTGTAGTAAGATGGCCCGGCAAAATCAAAGCCAACAAAACGGAAGAAAGGGTACTGGGAAGTGATATTTTTCCAACCTTTCTGGAGGTGGCCGGGCTTTCTGCCCCCGATGATCCGGGTAGAGGACGAAGTTTCCTGCCTGTCCTAAAAGGTATGCCTATGAAAGAACGGCCCCTTGTTTTTCATTTCCCCCATTATACCCATGCGGCCAGCCCTTTTTCATCCATCATCTATCAGGGTTGGAAACTGATCCGGTTTTACAACGATGAAGAAGGGCGCTTTTTATTGTATCATCTGGCCGCCGACCCTTACGAGCGTGTCAATCTGGTCGGAGAAATGCCTGTAAAAGTAGCGGAATTAGACGCGCTACTCCAGGAAGAACTGGAGCAAATGCAGGCCGAATTCCCCATAGAAAATCAAAATTACCTTCCCGGAGCAGCCGGCAATCAAAATCTGAAATCCAGTCTGGAACTGGGCGAACAGGAAAGAAAGTTGCTGGAAAACCGACTTCGTTCCTCCGGTAATCACGAAAAAATCACTTCCTCATGAATCGACATTTATTTATCCCTGTTACTTTTTTAATCCTTGGTATCTTAACCAACTGTAGCAACCCAGATCCGGCGGATCAACGGCTCTGGTACCAGCAACCTGCAAGCCATTGGAAAGAAGCGCTGCCTTTGGGCAATGGCCGTCTGGGAGCCATGGTTTATGGCCTGCCGGAAATGGAGCACATTCAGTTGAACGAAGAGAGCCTCTGGGCGGGTGAACCGACGGAACCGTACCCAGAGAATGTAGGAGAGCATTATGCCCGGTTTCAGGAACTAAACCTGCAACGCAAGTTTGAAGAGGCCCTGAACTATGCGGAGCAACACTTGGCTGCCTACCCGACTTCTTTCCGTTCCTATGAGCCTTTGGGCGATATGTTTGTGCAACTACAGGGGCACAGCCAGCCAGCCGACTACGAGCGAAGCCTGGATCTGTCCACCGGCATCCATACCGTTAGTTATGCCATTAACGGGAAGCGCTTTGTGCGGGAAACCCTGATTTCTACAGCTTATGATGTAGTGGTGCACCACGTGCGGAGCCTGGATGGAGCCCCCCTGACCAGCGAGCTTCATTTTGAGCGCCCAAAAGACATTCAGATCAGGGTGCAGAAAGATAAGACCCTGCTGGTGGAAGGGCAGATTTACGATGACCCGGAAGGGTACGACGACAATCCCGGTGGTTCCGGTCCGGGAGGAAAGCACATGAAGTTTGCTGCCCAAATTGCTATCCTCACCCCAACGGGTAAAGTAGCCGCTGCAGACACGATGCTTCGGGTGGAGAATGCGACTGACTTTACCGTTATCCTCAGCGCTGCCACGGACTACAGCCTGGAGAAAATGACTTTTGATCGGACAAAAAACCCCCTGTCCATATCGGGAAAGACCCTGCAAAAAGCACGGTCCGTTCCTTATGAAGAGATTCGTCAACAGCATATCACCGACCACCAATCAGTATATCAGCGGGTAAATCTTAACCTGACAGGAGGAAATATTCCTGATACTATCCCCACCGATATACGGCTACAAAAAGTCAGGGAGGGAGCTACGGATAATTACCTAACGCAGGTATTCTTTCAATACGGACGTTATCTACTCATGGGTAGCTCGGGCGGTAATGCACGTTTACCTGCCAACCTACAAGGTATCTGGAACGAGGAAATGTGGGCGCCCTGGGAAGCTGATTATCATCTGAACATCAACTTGCAGATGAACTACTGGCCTGCGGAAGTGACCAACCTGCCTGAAACGGTACAACCGCTGTCCAACTGGATGAAAGGTCTTGCCGAGCGCGGACAAAACACTGCCCAAAAGTTTATTGGATCAGAAGGCTGGGTGGCACACCACGCTACCAATCCTTTCGGGCGGAGTACCCCTTCCGGCTCAGCTGCCAGGTCTCAGCTTACCAATGGTTACAGTTTCCCATTGGCTGGTGCCTGGATGTCTTTGACGCTATGGCGGCATTTTGTTTTCCAACAAGATACCACCTACCTCCGTCAGGAAGCCTACCCAATTTTGCAAGGCGCAAGCCGCTTTATTCTGGATTTATTAAAAGAGGATGAAAAGGGACAATTGGTCACTGTACCTTCCTATTCCCCGGAGAATGAATACATCAATCCGGAAACCGGAAAACCTGCCCGCAATACGGTTGGGGCAGCGATTGATATGCAGATCATAAGAGATGTTTTCGGTGCCTGTCTGGAAGCAGAAAAAGTATTGGGTGTACGTCAGCTTTCCGATGAGATCGAAGCGGCACTGCCTCGCTTACCGCCCATTAAGATCGGTGCAAACGGCACCATACAGGAGTGGAACGAGGATTATGAGGAGATAGAAAAAGGACACCGGCATATTTCCCACCTGTATGCTTTATATCCTTCCCAGCAGATCACCCCAGCAACTCCTGCCCTGTTTGAGGCAGCCCAAAAGACGATCAAAAGGAGACTGGAAGAAGGTGGAGGGCAAACGGGCTGGAGCCGCGCCTGGGTAGTGAATTTTTATGCCCACCTGCTTGATGGTAACGCCGCTCATCACCATGTGCAGCAATTACTGGCCGGGCAAGTATCGAACAACCTTTTCGATATTCATCCTCCGGACCGCTTTCAGATTGACGGTAATTTTGGGGTTACAGCGGGGATTGCCGAAATGCTGCTGCAATCGGAGGAATCAAGCGTAATCCGCCTGCTTCCTGCTTTGCCCGATGCCTGGGACAAGGGCGAAGTCAGTGGCCTGAAAGCGCGTGGCAATTTTGAGGTGGCCATGACCTGGGAAAACGGCCAATTACTCCGTGCTACCATTACGGCACCTAAAGGAGGAGAGTGTAAGCTGGTGTATCAAGATGAAAGCCAGTCCCTAAACCTTTCTCCCGGAGAAACCTACACCTTTACCAGATAATGGAAACTTGCCGGAAGAAGTTGGTCATAACTATCTGACCCTCAGAAAGCGGCAATACAAGTTCAGTGATTATTTATATTTTAATAACTTGAATCTAAACCTTGAAAATACTCTTGCTTGATATGAAAATACTGAAATACCTGTTTGTTTTATTGATTTCCCACATGCTATTTGGTTGTGGAAATACAGATCGGGCTGAAGTTTCGCAAAAAGAAGAAGGCCAACAACCACCCAATATCGTATTCCTATTTGCAGACGATATGCGGGGCAGTACCCTGTTGAACCCTGCCATCCGTACGCCCAACCTTGACCAGCTAAGGGGACAGGGGATGCATTTTACCGAAGCGCATATCATGGGGGGCGACAATGGCGCGGTCTGTGCGCCCAGTCGTGCCATGCTCATGACCGGCCGAAGATTGGCAAGGCTGCAGCCCAAAGGGTTTGAGATTCCTGATGACCACGTACTTTTGGGCGAAACCCTGCAAATGGCGGGGTACGATGCCTTTGGAACGGGTAAATGGCACAACAGCCGCCATACGTTCAGCCGCAACTTCAACCAAGGGGAGCATATTTTCATGGGCGGTATGTACGACCCCTGGAACACACCGCTTTTCCATTATCAGCCTGATGGCCAATATACAGACCGCAGGCCTGTTATCCGCGACGACCGCCATTCTAACGAGATAGACACGCTCGAAGGAGAATATGCCTTCAGTGGCATCCATGCGTCAGAGGTGTTTGCCGATGCGGCTATCGGGTTTATTGAAGGAAGAAAGCCCGAGGATAAGCCCTTTTTCGTCTATACCGCCTTTACTGCACCTCATGACCCACGTTCCATGCCGCCAGAATATTTGGAATGGTACGATATAGACAACATAGAACTCCCCGACAACTTCATGCCCGAACATCCTTTCGATAATGGGCAGCTGATCATTCGCGATGAGCAGTTGGCGGCTACTCCACGGCAGCCCGAGGAGGTTAGACGGCATATTTTAGAATACTACGCCATGATCTCCCACCTCGATGCCCAGGTTGGCCGCATTATGGAAGCTTTAGAAGCAAAGGGGCTCAGCGAAAACACCATCTTTATATTTGCGGGCGACAATGGCTTGGCTGTAGGGCAGCACGGACTTATGGGTAAGCAGAATGTCTATCAGCATTCGGTGAACATCCCTCTGCTTATGGCAGGCCCAAGCATCCCCCAGGGTAAGACCACCAAGGCTTTCTGTTATACCACCGATCTTTTCCCCACACTTTGCGAGCTGACAGGTACAGAAATTCCTACCGGCTTGGATGGAGCAAGCCTGGCACCACTACTTAAGGGGGAAGCCGAACAAGTCCGGGAAACGATGCACTTTCAGTACCGGGATTTCCAGTCTGCTATCCGCAAGGGCAACAACAAATTGATCTCCTACCAAGTGGATGGGAAACAGACACTGCAGCTGTTCGATTTGGCAGCCGATCCCTGGGAAATGGAAAACCTCGCTGAGCGAGATACCGCCAAGGCAGCCGAACTACTGACAGAATTAGAAGCTTGGGACAAGGAATATGGGCTCAAAAGCAGATAGCCCGGTCAGAAAACAGGGAGGCGACCAAGTTTGTGACAAATGCCCCCACGAACGGGGTGTGGAACCCAATAAAGCTGCCAACCACGGGGTGTTCATCTGTCCGAAAACCAAGCCACAGCAGTAGTAAACTTTGACGAAACAGGAGAAACCATTCTTACGCACGCATTAAAACCTAAAAAATGATACACCGGATATTACTTTGGCTCACCCTTACTACCCTACTCTATTCGTGCGGCAAGGAAGCGACTACCTCTCAATCCCCCGTACAGCTCAGCGGCATCTACCCCCACCTCGCCTACTACAATAACGAAGGCGAGTGCGGCACCGGAGCCGTAGTGCCCTGGGCCGACCGGCTTTGGGTAATCACCTACGGGCCGCATCTTCCCAATGGCTCCTCCGACAAGCTTTATGAAATCACGCCGGACCTGGAGCAAATTGTACGCGAAGAGAGCACTGGGGGCACTCCTGCTAACCGCATGATTCACACCGAAAGTCAGCAGCTGTTCATCGGGCCCTATGCCATTAATCAACAAGGGCAGGTCAGAACCATTCCCTACCAGCAAATGCCGGGGCGGCATACCGGTAATGCCCGCCACCTGGAGCAACCGGCAGACAAAATCTACTATGGCACTATGGAAGAGGGCTTCTACGAAGTGGATGTCCGCACCCTGGAGGTAAAGGAACTGTACGAAGATGCGAATGGGCTAAAAGGCGACCAATACAGCACTTTACTGCCCGGTGCCCACGGTAAGGGACTATACTCAGGTCAGGGGGTAATGGTGTATTCCAACAACGGGGAACCTTCTGAGGAGGCGCTAAAGCAATTTGATATTCCTTCGGGGGTACTGGCAGAATGGGATGGTGCCCACTGGAAGACCGTCCGCAGAGCACAATTTGTAGAAGTCACCGGCCCAGGCGGTATCCAGGGTAATGCCAACCCGGCAACGGACCCCATTTGGGCCACTGGCTGGGACCACAAGTCTGTCCTGCTCGGTACACGCGATGCTAAAACCGGGTGGAGCTTCTACCGCCTGCCCAAAGCCAGCCACAGCTACGATGGCGCGCACGGCTGGAACACGGAATGGCCCAGAATCCGGGATGTAGGCACTGAAGGGCAGCCCGACTACCTGATGACCATGCACGGGATGTTCTGGCGCTTTCCGGAGACCTTCAATGCTGGTAGAAGTGCAGGGGTACGCCCGCGTTCGGCCTACCTGAAAGTCATCGGCGACTTTGCCCGCTGGAACGACCAACTAGTCTTTGGATGCGATGACTCAGCCAAAAAGGAGTTTCTCAACAAACGGAAGGTAAAAGGAGATATTGAAGGTCCCGGTCAGTCCAATTCCAACCTGTGGTTTACGGATTTGGAGACCCCCGATCACCTCGGGCCCAACACTGCTGAAGGAGCCGTCTGGCTGGAAGAAGCGGTGAAAGCTGACACGCCTTCGGAGCCTTTCCTCTTCGCCGGATGGCCCCATCGCAGTTGCTGGCTGCACAATGCCGGGGATGATTCGGTAACCTTCACCTTCGAGACCGATAACGATGGCAAGGAGAACTGGAAACCGCTTAAGACCAAAACTTTAGAGGCAGGCACAAGTGCACGGGTACCCTTTTCTGCTGAGGAAGCAGGCGAATGGGTAAGGGTGAAAACGGATCGGAACACGCAGGCGACTGCCCATTTTTACTATGCCGATAGTGAGGTCAGAGCGACACAACCCGCAAGCATATTTGATGATCTGGCTACGGTCATGCAACCGCAAGCCACCGGCGGGCTGCTATACGGACTGGGAGACAACAGACGGGCCCTGGGTGTAGCCGCTACCACCTTTTCCGACGGTCAACCCGGAGATTATCACTACTATGAACTCAATGAAAAGCTGGAGCTGCAACCCAAAGAAGATCCGAAGACGCTGGACTTTATCACCGGGCAGTTTGCCATCCCCAAAGAGGTCGTAACAATGGAGGAAAGCTCCGTTTTGGTAGTCGATGATTCAGAAAGACGATGGCGGTTCCCACTTGGAGACTCCAGGTTTTCCGAATTGACAGATGCCGGAGCGTTACGGATCGCCCGGGAAGTGGCCACCGAACGCGACCTGCTCAACCTGCACGGCACCTTCTACGAGCTACCGGCTGAAAACGCCGATGGATTCGCCAAAGTACGCCCTATCGCATCCCATAACTTTCGTATCCACGACTACGCCAGCTATCGAGGTTTACTGGTGATGACAGGAATTGACCCGGCAGCCGGAAAAGGCAATGAGCATGTAATCGTTTCGGATGATGAGAAAGCCGCCGTTTGGGCAGGCGCCATTGACGACCTCTGGCAACTGGGCAAGCCCACCGGAAATGGCGGTCCCTGGAAAAATACCGAAGTGCGTGCCGGGGAGTATTCTGACCCCTACCTCATTGGATTTTATGATCAGCGCCGCCTGGAGCTTTCGCATACCTCCGCTAAACCCGTCACCTTCGACATTGAAGTGGAACCCGTTGGGCATGGTCCCTGGATGACCTACCAGCAAGTCACCCTGAAGCCCGGAGAAACCTACAACCATCAATTTCCGGCTGGTTTTGAAGCCCGGTGGATTCGGTTTAGGGCTAATCAGAATACTACGGCTACAGCTTGGCTGGTGTATGAATAGCGTGGAAAAAACGTCTTGCACATTACATCTTACAGCCCGAAAGGTCATTTTAACAATCCCTGGTCTCCCCGAGTCTAAAGTGTACTCCCACGGTCCGTAAAGAAATAGTTAGCGTACGCGACTCCCGGTCTTTATAATCCTGATAGGTTTAACGGCTTCTGCCGTACAGGGGCAAGAGTACCTCAGTGCATACGTCACACCCATCTATGACGGGGCCGAAAGTACAGGCCTAAGCGTATTCAATACCAGCCCTGAGAGTCCGGACGACTATATTTCATACGTGCGGTTGATGGGAAGGAGAAATTTGATGCTGTGGTGATGGATTTGGCAGAAGCTGGAATAATAACAGATAAAAAATAATTGCTTTATGAAAAAGAGTTACTGGCTGTTTGGTCTTATTTTTCTTATGGTTGCCCCCTCTGTTTTTGGCCAATCAGCTTTCGAGGTGAAGAACATCAAAACCGCTATGGAAAAGGCCACCTTCTGGCAGCTGGACCACCCAAAGCACAAGGACTATGACTGGACCAACGGCGCGTTCTACGCCGGCGTCTTTACCGCTTATGAGACGACTCAAAACGAGGATATCTTCCAGGCGCTTCTTGATATGGGCAAACGCGTAGACTGGCGCCCCGGACTACGCCTTACCCACGCGGACGATCATGCCATTTGCCAGACCTATATCGATGTAGCCCGGGTGTTGGAGGAAAAAGGCGAGAACACCTGGCGTATGATGAACCCCACCCGTGTGGTCTTTGAAGACTTCATTGAATTTGAATATGTACAACGGGAACGCCGGGACTCCATCACCTGGTGGTGGTGCGATGCCCTATTTATGGGGCCACCGGCACTCGCCAAGTACGCCAACTTCTCAGACAACAAGCGGTTTCTGGACTTCAATGATTCCTTATTCCAGGAAACCTACGATCTGCTTTGGGATGAAGAACACCACTTGTTTGCCAGAGATGTGGATTACTTATGGAGAGGTACAAAAGACGATAAGAAAGAGGCAAATGGAAGGAAGATCTTTTGGAGCCGTGGCAACGGCTGGGTCATGGGCGGACTGGCGAGATTACTGGAAGAGCTGCCTGCAGATTATCCCAAGAGAGCATTTTACGAGCGCCTCTTTAAGGAGATGGCAGTCAAAATTGCATCCATACAGCAGGAGGATGGGCTGTGGAGAGCCAGCCTGCTCGACCCGGAATCTTATCCAGGTGGAGAAACCAGCGGCAGCGGTTTTTACTGTTATGCGCTGGCCTGGGGGATTAATCAGGGCTTACTGGATAAAGCTACTTACGAACCAGTAGTTAAAAAAGCCTGGTCATCCCTATTCCAAAATATAAACGAAGAAGGTCGCGTAGGCTGGGTGCAGCCCATTGGGCAGGACCCCCGGAAAAACTTTGGGCCTGACAGCTGGGAAGTCTACGGAACCGGTGCGTTTCTGCTGGCGGGGAGTGAGATGGTGAAATTGATTGGAGAGTAAGAGCGCGTTGGGACTTTATGCTCGGAGTATGCTCAAAATGTGCAATTTGTACCGGTTACTACATTCCAGACCTACTTTAAAACATGCTCAAAAATGAACCAACCATCTAAACGACAGGTATTGCTCCTGACTTTGGCAACTCTGACTCTGCTGTCTTGCAATAGCGAAAGCACCTCAGCGCCATCGGCAACACCACCCAACATCGTTTTCATCCTAGCTGATGACTTTGGCTGGAGAGACGTCAGTTACAATGGCTCCGGCTACTACGAAACCCCTAATATCGACCGGATCGCGCAGGAAGGGTTTACGTTCACCAATGGTTATGCAACTTGTCAGGTTTGCAGTCCCTCCCGGGCCAGCATCATGACCGGGAAGTTTCCGGCACGCCACGGCATTACCGACTGGATTGGTGCCCGGGCTGATACGGCTTGGCGAGGTGCGGGGCGTTTCAATAAATTACTGCCTCCGGAATATGAGCGGACGCTGGATGCTGCAGATACGACTATTGCCGAAGCCTTCAGCGCAGCAGGCTATCAGACCTTTTTTGCAGGCAAATGGCACTTGGGCGATGAAGGCTCCTGGCCGGAAGACCATGGATTCGATATCAATAAAGGAGGCTGGGAAAAAGGCTCGCCTATTGGTGGGTATTTCTCTCCCTGGACCAATCCCAATCTTGATAACAAAAAAGAGGGCGAAAACCTCTCCCTGCGACTAGCTGATGAGACGGTTGCCTTTATGAACACCCACCATCCGGACAGCACCAACAAGCCTTTTTTCGCCTTTTTATCCTTCTATGCCGTCCATTCGCCTATACAAACCACCGAGGCGAAATGGGCGAAGTACCGGGCTAAGGCCGAACAGCAAGGCATAGCACCAAAGGGATACAAAATGGGGCATTTCCTGCCCATCCGACAAGTGCAGGACAATCCGATTTACGGCGGGCTGGTGGAAACGATGGACGATGCGGTGGGCAGAGTGCTCCGTGAATTGGACGAGCAGGGGCTGGCGGACAATACCATCGTGGTCTTTACCTCTGACAATGGTGGCGTAGCTGCTGGGGATGCTTTTTCCACCTCCAACTTACCGCTCCGGGGCGGCAAAGGGTATCAATACGAAGGCGGTATCCGGGAGCCCTTCCTGGTCAAGGTACCCTGGATGGACAAAGGAACTAAAATAGCCACACCCGCTACGGGTACCGATTTCTACCCAACCCTACTGGAACTGGCAGGACTGCCACTTCTGCCGAATCAGCATAAAGATGGAAGGAGCCTCGTGCCTGCCCTTAAGGAGGGTGACTTGCCCGAGCGCCCTTTGATTTGGCATTATCCTCACTACGGCAATCAGGGAGGCCAGCCGTCCTCTATCATCCGGCTCGGCAACTGGAAGCTTATCCACTACTATGAGCATGACCGTCAGGAGCTGTACGACCTGTCCACAGACCTGAAAGAACAGCATGACCTCGCGGCCGAACGCCCGGAAATCACCGAGCGCCTCCACCTTCAGCTTTTTGACTGCCTGGAAGGTGTTGGGGCCCGATTTCCCCGCAAGGACCCGATGTATAATGCTCAAAAAGAAAAGTCACATCTGGAGGGTATAGAAAATGAGCTACTGCCCCGTCTGGAGGAAAAGCGTCTTCATATCCTGTCACCGGATTTTGATGCCGGGGATTGGTGGGGCAGTCAGGTGATTGACGATTAGAAAACAAGTGCGGTGAGAAGTAGTAGAATTTTAACCTTTAAAAAAACTTTTATCATGCCGATTTCTAACGGGCAACATATCTATACCTTCCCTGGATTCCTATTCTTCCTGTTCATGATGGTGGTGCTTACGAATGCTTCCAGTCCGCTACACGCCCAGACCGGAGCCTACTGCATCACCGATTACGGGGCTATTGGCGATGGCACCACATTGACTACCCAAGCCATTCAAACCGCCATTAATACCGCTGCTGAGGCTGGTGGAGGAAGGGTTATTGTACCGCCCGGTAAGTACCTCACGGGGGGCATCGAACTGAAAAACAACATCATTTTTGAGCTGCAAGGTGGGGCAACGCTATTAGGAACCGACCAACTGGAGGCCTATGCCACCCATGAGGGCACCGACCAACACGGCAAACCCATACAGCGGCGCTACCTGGTATCGGTCACAGGCGTAAAAAATGTATTGATCGAAGGCAAAGGCACCATAGACGGACAGGGGAAATTCTACTGGGAAACCCCGGCTTCGCCCCCACCGCAGTGGATAAAAGCCAAAACGCCCCGGCCCAACGCGCTACTGGAGGTAGCAGATTCCGAAAACATCACCATTCGTGATATCACCCTTACGAACTCGCCCAATTGGACCTGCCACATCATGCACAGTCAGGATGTGGTAGTGGACGGCATACGGATCATCAACGACCTGTTTGCCCCCAATGCCGATGGGATCGACATAACCGGCAGTCAGCGGGTGCGGGTCACCAACTGTGACATTACCACTTGCGACGATGCCATCGTCCTCAAGACTTGGAAAAACGGACAACCGTGCGAAGATGTGACCGTAACCAATTGCACCCTGGAAACACTCTGTGCTGCCCTCAAACTCGGTACCGAATCCTATGCCGACTATCGCCGGATTACCTTTAGCAATTGTGTGGTTCGGGCGGCTTCGCGGCTATTCGCGATCTATGTACGGGACGGTGGTACGGTAGAGGACGTTTATGTCAACAATATCGTAGGCAGTACCAAAGCCCCCTTAGTGCTCAACCGCCCCATTCAGCTTATGATTGCCAAACGGACGCCCGAGTCCCCCATTGGCTACATCCGAAACGTCAGTATTGAGCAGGTCAGTTGTGAGACCGATGGACGTATTCTACTCACTTCTATTGCCCCAGACCACATTGAGCATTTGCGGATCAAAAATCTGCACTTACGCTACCCCTTTGTAGAAGATCCCACCGAACCTGGTTCCGATATCAAGAGTGCGCAGTTCCCCACAACGCTCCCGGATGTGCTTACAGCTAAAGCAGCTATCGTAGCCAAAAACCTGGCGCATTTCCAGTTAGAAGACGTTACCATCACCTGGCCGGAGGAAGCCGTCCCGGAAGACTGGCAGATTCCTGTCCGTATTATAAACGGTGACTTTAACCGTAAATTTCGCTACGGGTATCAGCAGCCTAAACAGGCTGAATTGGGCGTGCTTTGGGGCGAAAATCTCAGGGGGGGAAGGCTGGACATTCCGTTAGCCTTGCCGTCTGCACGTACGGTCCGAAAAATTCAGCTGACCACCTCTTCTATCCGGTATTAAATCAAATCTCGTAGTATTAGCAGGTTAAAGTAAACGTTAAGCACCTGCCTCCTAAAATACTATATATGAATAGATTAACCCGGTCCACTTTCACAAGTATCTTATTCACTGCTTGTGGTTTCATACTTTCAGTAATCGCACAGGATGTACCGACCGGGATGTCATTTCCCGTTTCCGGGGGCAGGCAATACAAGGTCATAAAGGGTATACCACCGATGCCGGCACGCATGTACCTATGATTGTGTATGCCAAAGGCAAAGTGCAACCCGGGAGCAGCATATAAATTGATGACAAACCCTTCCTAAAAAGACCTATTGATGTGAAGGATACACTAATCGTCAAATCATGAAACAATTACTTTTTCTTTGCTCAATGCTCGTCGCAGGGGTGCTTTCACCAGGCTGTGCCCCATCGGGGCCCAATGCACCAGAAGCTACTCCGGGAACCGAAGCGAATGGAAATGGCCGTCTGCTGGGCGCCTATTACTTCGGTGCCGGCTACTTCACCCTCGTACCCGACAACATCCGCCACGACCTGGAGGAAATGAAAGCGCTGGGCACCGATATCGTTTGCATCGGCATTACCGAGAGCGATATTAAATACAATGAAGGCAATATCCGCTTTATCATTGAAGAAGCCCATAAACGAAGTATGCAAGTCTTTGCCGTACCCTCCCGTATGGCTGGCATCACCGCCGGGCAGCCCATAGAACCGCCCCTGTTTGGCTACCACCATCCGGAGACAGCGGTGCTGAGAAAGGATGGCACCCCCATTGTCCGAAAGACCCACGGTATTCTCAGCAGCTTCTACCACCCTGAGGTTAAGGACTACTTCATTGAGACGACCTCCCGCATGCTCGACCAATTTGACCTTGACGGTATCATCTGGGATGAGCCCAAATCGACTTGGTGGGAATGGCAAGATTACTCTGAATTGGCATTGAAAGATAATCCCGAAGGCGATTATGTAAAGTATTTGGAAGATTTTGCTGCTTTTTTCAGCGACATCAACGCAAAGTTGATCGCCCAGAAACCCGACCTCACCCTCGTCCATTTTGATGAAGCCTGCCGCGATGACTCGGTGGTGAATATTTCCGCCACGATTGAGCACCTCGATTACTTCGGTACAGACGGTCGGCCTTATCCGCTCACCAAAACCGAGAACATCACCAACCGCGATACCAAAGTGCTACCCAAATACGGAGAGCGCTACCTGAAAGCAGGCCGGGAAAACGGTTTAAAGACCATGATGCTGGTAGAAAATCAGCGAATGAGCAAGGCAGAGGTAGACAAAATGGATATTGCCTTACCGGATATTCTGGAGATGGACATAGACCTGCTGCTATACTATTATTACGGATTCTATGACGAGACGCCTGAGTACAAAATGGACGTTATCCGAAAGCATATCCCCAAATTCAAAAACCAGCACACCCGATAAACCGGTTGAATTCGAAAGAGCTGCAATCCTAAAATCCTAACATGATGTACAGATTTTCTCAATTACTCTCCAACTTTTCGTCCTGCATGGTCCTATTCCTGGCATTCGGCTTATTTCCAACAGCACTTTGGGGACAGGTTACGGACGAGTCCATCAGCAAAGAGTGGATTACGGAACACCTTCAAAGCCAAACACCCCGCCTGATTTTCACCCCCGAGATAGAGCAATTGCTCCGCGGCAAGCTGGAAACGGATACTACCGTCCGGCAACTATACCGTCATATCCATGCCTACGCCGACTACTGCCTGGAACTGCCACCACTGACTTATCAAAAAAAAGGCAGAAGGCTACTCACCGTATCCCGGAACGCCCTGCAGCGAATGCTTGCCCTGGCCATGGTTTATCGGGTAGAAAAAGACCCTAAATACCTGCACCGGCTTGAATCCGAACTACTGACCGTTGCTAATTTCCCCGACTGGAACCCCAGCCATTTTCTGGACGCAGCGGAGATGGCCGCGGCCGTGGGGCTGTCCATCGATTGGTGCGGGAAGGATTTATCGCGGGAAGTGCTGGACGTATCTAAACGTGCCCTCCTCGAGAAAGCGATCAAGCCCAGCTTAGGTATAACGTATGATAACTGGTGGTGGGTATCTGAGCACAACTGGAACCTCGTCTGCCATGGTGGATTGGCTATAGCTGCGCTTGCCGTGTTTGAAGAAGAGCCTGATTTGGCCTCCTATGTCCTGGACAGGACTGTGCGACGTTTTCCACTCGGTCTCCTGCCCTATCAGCCCGATGGCGCTTACAATGAAGGCCCAGGCTATTGGTTTTATGCGACCAACTACCTGAGCCTGACGATTTCGGCATTTGAATCGGCTTTGGGGACCGGCTTTGGATTTATGGAAGTGCCGGGCGTCGCCCGGAGTGCTGAGTTCAGCGAAATGGCAGCGGGACCGTCCGGTGATTATTACAACTATTTTGATGCCAGCACTAAGGGGTATCATACTTTAAAACACGTGGGGCTGCTGAGCTGGTTTGGACAACGGCAGGGGTTTCGACCGCCTGAGAAAGCGGTGGAGCGGGCTATACAGAATATTCCACCGCCGGGACCGCAATCGAAGGGTCGCTTTACATCCCTCTATCTGCTCAATTTCCTCCAACTTCCTGCAAACCTGCCAGAATTAAAGCGGGAGATAACCTGGCTCGCTGAGGGTGATGCCCCGGTGGCTGTTTTTTCTTCCGAGAACCCTAATGGTTTATACCTCGCTACCAAAGGTGGGAGCGCAAACGACAACCATGCCAACATGGACGCCGGCTCCTTCATCCTGGAGTGGCAGCAAACCCGCTTTGCCATCGACTTGGGCAACCAGGATTACTATGAACTGGAGCGTACCATCGGGGTAAACGCGCTCTGGAACCGGGCGCAGGACTCGCCCCGCTGGGACCTGCTCACTAAGAACAACTTTGGACATAGTACTCTGACAGTCAACGGTGAAAAACACCTGGCTCAGGGGCGGGCACTCGTCCATGAGGCTGAAATAAATCAACCCACGCCCTACGTGTCCTTTGATTTATCCTCCCTTTACGGCAACCCGCTCAAAAGTGCCATACGGACTTTCAAAAAGATCAGTGATTCAGAATTGATCATTCAGGATGAAGTGAGGCTTTCTGAAACCACAGAATTGCTCACCTGGCAATGGATCACCGATGCTGAAGTGCAACTCACCAATCAAACAGCGACTCTAACCAAAAACGGTAAGCGGATCCAACTCAAGGTAGACGCACCCGCTGACTTTGAGCTAACCGTAGTCAGCCTGAATCCACCACCTTCTCAACTGGACAAGGTCGTTCCTGACCTGAAACGACTTGAAATCCGAATCAAACCTGAAGCTTTCAAAAGGCAAAAAGGAAAGATTAGGGTCTTCGTAACCGGCCAGCCATAGCCTGCAACCTTAATAGAGTTTATGCCAGCGCAACACCTCAAATTGAAGCCCTTTTGGTTTAGCATCAGTCTTTGTACCCTAATGGTTTGGCTGAACAGCTGCCAGCCCGCACCCTCAAAGCCTGATCCTTCACCCAATATATTGCTGATCCTCGTGGATGACATGGGGTATTCTGACTTGAGCTGTTACGGAAGCGAGATTGCCACCCCAAATATCGATAGTGTAGGCGGTTTCAATCAGGCAGCGCTTCAACAACTCACCAAAAAAAATCAGGAATAATGCATCCGTCCATCTCGATTTTCTTTTTTATTCTGTTGTCCGTGAGCTTATTACAAAGCTGTCAGTCCAATGCCGAGCCACCGAAGCCTGATCGGGACTTCTCTTACCGAGGCTGGAATATTCTGTCCTCGCATCGGGAGAACGGGTTGAAAACGCTGGACAAAGCGGTGGAATATGGCATCAACCACATTGAGCTTTCGCATTACCAGTTGGTGCATGATCTCAAAGACTTCCGCAAGCCGGAAAACCGGGAAGCCACCAACTTTTTCATTGATGCTGCACACGAACGGGGCATTGAGAACGTCTACGTTTGGGACCATGCGTTCTATCCGCTGGATTACTATCCCGACCGGTTTAAGGTAACCTCGAAGGACAATGAAGATTTTGCCCACCACACCAGTAAATTTGAGGGCGGGCTGGAGCAAAAACTCAATTTAGATGACCCGGAATTCTGGCAGTGGGTCTATCAGGATTATGACAGCCTGCTGGACCTGTCTCCAAATCTGGATGGGATCGTACTGACCTTCATTGAAACGGGGAGTTATGTGATTTACCAGCATTCTGAAAAGCTGAAAACCAAGAGCAAAAAGCTGGCGGCACTGGTTGATTCCCTGGGCGGTTACTTCATTGATCAACGCGGGCTGAAACTGACCATCCGGACCTTCATTTACAATCAGTTTGAGCGGGATATTATTCTCGACGCCCTTAAGCAAATTCAGCGTGAGGATATTACCGTCATGATCAAAATGGTGCCCCACGACTGGTTCATGACCTATCCTTACCAGGATTATGTCACGGATATTCCTTTCCCGGTCGTGATCGAGTACGATTGCGGCATGGAATACGCTGGCGAAAACCTGATTGCCAATACCTTTCCGCATTACTTTGCCGATGCCTTCCGGCACTACGCGCAGTTTGAGAACGTGGTTGGCTACTGTGCCCGAACCGACCGCTTTGAGGAGACGGCAGCAGTGGGCACTCCGGGCGAGCTCAACCTGTTTGTCCTTTCCCAATTGGCAAAGGACCTAAGCGTAGATACGGACAGCCTGACCACCGCTTTCATTAGGCAAGCATACGGAGCCCCAACTGTACCCTTACTGAAGCCCGCCTTTGACAGCGCACTGTCTATTGTCCTCTCCACCTTTTACACCCTCGGCACCCACACTGCCAATCACTCCCGCCTCAACTACCACCGAAAAGGGCACTATCAGACCCACACTACCGGAGAATGGTTTGCGCCGGATGATCAGTACACCTGGATCGGTCACGACGTCAACAAACGGATGCACCATTACAAGGACATCCTTAACGCCCTGTCTTTCCCGACCTATAAAACCGATACCGCCGGCATGCGGAAAGACCTCTCCTGGGTCTTAGACAGTGCCTGGCTTTCTCCAGATGAAGCCCTGACACCTGAGGTCTATCAGGATATCCTTACAGAAAAAACCTACGCCATTGAGCTATCCAGGGAAGCCTTGAAAAAAGTGGAGGAAGCCCTGCCACTTATCTCCGATACGGCAGCGGCGCAGCGGTTGTTCCACACCTTCAACCGCACCCTGATTGTTGCTAAGGAAAGACGAGGCGCTGCAAAGGCGGTATTTGGCTACCGGCTATGGTGCAAGGGCTCGGAATATCGCACTCCTGAATTGCAACGGCAGATTTACGACGGGCTGGAGGAGACGGCTGCCATGCTGGAAGGGATTGAGCAATATCCGGTGCACACTCCGCTCGGGCAGTGGCGTTGGCATCGCGACCAGGAATCCTTTGATATTTACTACAAAGCGATTACTGAAGCTGGATGGCCGGAGGTGGGGCTTTACGAAGTGGTGCCCCGACCGGAATAATTTCCGCAATGACCTCATAAAAAAGGACTATAATATCACCGGTCGCCCTTCCGCCTGAGACCGGTAGACGGCTTCCAAGATTTCGACAGACTTCCGGGCTTCCCTTCCGTCGACAGAAAAGGACGTTCCTGTTTCTAAAGCCCCTAGAAACTCAGCGATGCACCGGGCGTGGTTGGCGTACTTTATTGCCATAGGGTCAGCAGCGCCTCCAGCATCTGCCTGTTGAAAACGCAAACGGATTGATTGGTCTTCAGCCCGCGCTTCGGCAAAGGACCAAACCGCCAGGCTGTCCTCAACCTGTTGGATGGTGCCCCGGGCCCCCATGAGGTCTAATTGTCGGGGCTGACCAGGATAGGCAGCGGTACTGCCGTAAATTTGACCGAGGGCACCATTGGCAAACCGCAGCGCCACTACGGCGGTATCTTCCACTTCAATGTCATGCGCGAGGGTATCGGTGTAAGCAAATAGCGACTGCACCGGCCCCATCAGATGCTGAAGTAAGTCTACCATATGTATGGATTGATTCATCAAAGCGCCACCACCGTCCAGCGCCTGTGTCCCTTTCCAGGAACCGGCGTAGTAGGTCTTGTCCCTCCACCAGGGCACGCGTACCGCAGCGTAGGTAAGTTGCCCGAGGCGCTGCTGCGTTAAAGCTTCCCGGATATAGGTCACTACCTCATCGTACCGGTAATTAAAAATGCAGCCTAAGGCAGTACCAGACTGCTCGTGCGCTTTGATCATTAGGTCAATCCGTTCGGTGGTAATCTCCAGCGGCTTTTCGCAGAGCACAGGCTTGCGGTGCTCTGCAGCTAAAAGCACAGGCTCCATATGCAGCCCACTGGGCGTGGCAACTAAAACCACCTCTACTTCCGATGACCTGATTAGCGATTCATAATCGGGGAATATTTTAGCTCCGTACTGCTGAGCTAAAACCTCCGCGCGTCCGGAGCCTCCATCACAGCAACCCGCCAATTGCGCATTCGGCAGTGCTTCAATGGCCTGAGCGTGCAAACCCGCTACGGCTCCTGCCCCTACCAAACCAATTTTATACATTGTTTCCCTGTTTTTCTAAGAGGTGCGCCCCGGCATCAAAAGGTAACCCTAAATTAACAGATTCTCAGGTTACAAGCCCGTCCAACAATATTCTTTACAATGAACTTGTCTAAAAACTACCTGCGATGAACCGACTCTTCCTTTTATTTCCTGTTTTGGGGCTACTACTCTTCAGTTGTGGTAACGAACCCAGCCCTGAAGGACCGGAATATGACCTGTGCATCTATGGCGGCACATCCGCCGGCGTGATGGCTGCACATGCTGCCGGTAAACTCGGTTTGAAAACCCTGCTCATTGAGCCGGGCACTCATCTGGGCGGGCTTTCTGCTTCGGGCCTTGGATCCACGGATATCGGCAATAAACATGCCGTCACCGGACTCAGTCGGGACTTCTACCGCCAGTTAGGCGATCACTACGGTATCTTCGAAGCCTGGACATTTGAACCTTCGGTAGCGGAAGCAACTTTCGAGGAATACATAGCCGACGTGGAAATTGACGTATGGCGGCAACACCGCCTGGTGGCTGCGGAAAAAGACGGTACTGACATTCAGCAAATAACTATTGAAGATCTTAATCAGGGTAATACTCAAAAGAAAGTGACCGCCAGGGTTTTCATCGACTGCACTTATGAGGGCGACCTGCTTGCTGCTGCTGGTGTTTCCCATACCATCGGTCGGGAGTCCAATAGCACCTATAATGAGACGCTCAATGGCGTTCAGCTCCGTAAATACCACCAGTTTGAAGATGGTATTGATCCTTATGTTGTGCCAGGGGATTCTACAAGCGGATTATTGTGGGGCATCAATGATGAGCCGCTATCGCCTAACGGTACAGGTGACCGGAAAGCACAAGCTTACAACTTCCGGCTGTGCTGGTCGGATGATCCCGCTAATCAGGTGCCTTTCTCCGAAACCCGCCCGGACAATTATGATCCGGAAAGGTACGCCCTTCTCCTCCGCCTCTTGGAGTCAAGAGAAGCGAAAGGCTGGGAGCGCCACAACGCCGCCACCTATTTCATCATCAACCGTATGCCCAACCACAAAACTGACATCAACAACCGGGGCGCTTTCTCAACGGATTACATCGGAGGCAACTGGGACTACCCGGAGGGCACTTACGAAGAGCGGCAGGCTATCGGACAGGACCATGAGGATTATATCAAAGGCTTATGCTACTTCCTGGCGACCGACCCTCGTGTACCTAAACGGGTTCAGGATGACCTTAACACCTGGGGCTGGGCTAAAGATGAATTTACTGAAAATGGATATTTCCCTCACCAAATGTACGTGCGGGAAGCTCGCCGCATGATTGGAGCTACCGTAATGACTGAACACCACTGCCTGGGCGAGGAGGTAGTTGAAGACCCCATTGGTCTCGCTGCTTACACCATGGACTCCCACAACTGTGACCGGGTGGTGATCCACAAAGACGGGCAGGCAATGGTTAAAAATGAAGGCAATGTGGAGGTCGGTGGTTTTCCGCCTTTTCCTATCGGTTATTCCGCCCTTACGCCAAAAGCAGAAGAATGCACCAACCTCCTGGTCCCAGTAGCGTTGTCCGCCTCTCACATTGCATACGGCTCTATCCGCATGGAGCCGGTATTTATGGTCATGGGGCAGGTCACCGCCATTGCCGCAAAGTTGGCCATTGACGGTCAAAAAACCGTGCAACAAGTCGACTATCAGAAACTTGTGGACCGAATGGACACTGATCCACTGCTTAATGGTACCCGTCCTGATATTTTGGTAGACAATGCCGATAGCGATCAGGTAAAGGCTGTTGGTAGCTGGCAGGACACGAGTCGGTGGATGGGGCAATATAAAACAGATTACGCGATGATCCAGGCACAATCAGGCAAAGCACAGTCCTTTACTTTTACGGCTGCAGTTGACCGCCCGGGGAAATACCAGCTGTACCTTTATGTACCCAGACGCCCTGGAAAAGCAGCTCCCAATTGGGCCAGTCAGTTGCCAGTTACCATCACTCATCAGGAGAGTGAAACTCATAAAACGATTAATATTGGCGCCCACGAACGAAACTGGATAAGCCTGGGCACCTACGCTTTTGAAAAAGGCGGTGCTTGTCAACTCACGCTGAAAGCCAGTGATGCTGATGGTCCGGTTGCAGCGGATGCTTTACTCCTGGTACCTAATGAACAATAAACAACAACCATCAGACTGATGCACTACAGATTTAGCTGGCTTTTCAGCCTAACCCTTTTCCTTAGCAGTTGCGGGGAACCTCAAAAAGAGGCGACTGAGGCCGACGGCCGTCCCAATATCATTGTGATCCTCGCAGATGACATGGGTTACTCCGACTTGGGCTGCATGGGGTCAGCAATCAATACTCCTACGCTGGACCGCCTCGCCGGTGATGGACTACTGATGACGCAATTTTATAACGCTGGTCGCTGCTGCCCGTCCCGTGCCTCTTTGCTCACGGGGCTTTACCCACATCAAGCAGGTATGGGGTCAATGACTTATGACTTACCAGAACTTCCAGCCTATCAGGGGTACCTGAATAAAAACTGCGTAACCATGGCTGAAGCGCTGAGCGATACCGGCTACACGACACTCATGTCCGGCAAATGGCACGTAGGAGAACACCGCCCGCACTGGCCAGGCGACCGGGGCTTTGATCAGTATTTTGCCTTTATTAACGGGGCGTCAAGTTATTATAACCTGGACCGCTATCGTCCTGGCAGGGCACCGTTGGAGATGACCCTCAATGGTGAGCCTTACACACCCGGAGAGGACTTCTACATGACCGATACTATATCGGACTACGCAACTCAGTTTGTAGCTGATCAAAAAGATAGCACCGCTCCATTCTTCCTCTATCTGGCGTACACCGCACCCCACTGGCCCCTGCATGCACCGGAGTCGGAGATTGCCAAATACCGCAACAAGTATAAAGCGGGATGGGGTGAAATCCGGCAGCAACGTTATGAGCGGATGCTTGAACTGGGTATTATCGATTCCGCATGGGCCCTTTCACCGGCGTTTCCGGATCCCAAAAAGGTACCCGACTGGAATAGCCTTTCTACCGAAGAGCAAGATCTTTGGGACCTGCGCATGGCCACCTATGCCGCGATGGTCGACCGCATGGATCAGGGGATTGGAAAACTCGTGCAACAGCTTGATAAACAAGGTGAACTGGAAAATACACTAATCGTATTTTTATCCGACAATGGTGGTTGCCACGAAGAAGTCTACAACTGGAACATGGAGTATGACCAGAGTGGAAAAACCGGAGCCCCTGATTCTTTTGATGCCTATGGGTTCGCCTGGGCAAATGTCAGTAACACCCCTTTCCGGCTATTCAAATCGCTGACTATGGAAGGCGGGATTTCCACGCCGCTTATTGCACATTTCCCAAAAATGATTGAAGGGGGGCGCAAAGACCATGCAATTGGGCATATCACAGACCTGATGCCTACCTGCCTCGAACTGGCGCAGGCTGACTATCCGAAAGCATTCAAGGGGCATACCATTACCCCTACTCCTGGTAAAAGCCTGGTACCAATCTTCAAAGGGCAAGACCGGAAAGCCCCGGATTTTTTATATTGGGAACACAACGACAGCAAAGCCGTACGGCAGGGGCCATGGAAACTGGTACTTCCAGCCTGGGGCGGACCTGAGGACTGGGCGTTGTTTAACGTAGAAGAAGACCGTTCAGAACTTAATGACCTCGCAAAAGACTTTCCCCAAAGGGTGGAAGATATGCGCCTGGCCTTTGAAAGCTGGGCGGACAGTGTAGGTGTTATTCCAGGGTCAAAAGTAAATGAGATCAGAAAAAACAGATAACCATGCAAAGAAGAACTTTTGTCAAGAAAGCAACAGCGGGAGCAGCGGCTTTGTCGCTTGGAGGCTTAACGGCTACTGCCCAGAGTTATAACCGTATTATTGGTGCCAACGATCGGGTGAATATGGCCATAATCGGCTGTCAACGGCGCTTTCCTGGTCTAGTGGACGGACTCTCCAGCACCGAAAACATCCAGGTCACCTTCGTTTGTGATGTAGACAGCCGGCGTCAGGGTAAAGCCATCGATAAGGTAGCCACTGATCTCGGCCATAAGCCTCAGGGGGAAAAGGACATGCGCAAAATCATGGAGCGCAAGGATGTAGATGCCGTCTTCCACGCTACCCCCGATCACTGGCATACACCAGGCGCTATTCTCAGCATGCAGGCCGGCAAGCATGTTTACGTAGAAAAGCCCTGCAGCCATAACCTTGCCGAAAGTGAAATGCTAATCGCCTGGCAGAAAAAGACAGGCCTACAGGTACAAATGGGCGCACAGCAGCGTTCTTCGCAGGAAAGCCAGGATGTGGTCCAGGCCATTCACGAAGGGCTTATCGGCGATCCCTACATGGCGACAGCCTTCTACTCTAACGACCGGGGACGCGTACCGGATGCCAAGAACATCCCTGTACCTGACTATCTGGACTGGGAGCTTTTCCAGGGACCGGCTCCACGGACGGACTTTATAGATATCGTGGGCGACTACAACTGGCACTGGTACTGGCGCTGGGGCACAGCCGAAACGGGCAATAACGCCACTCATGAATTTGACATCGCCCGCTGGGCTTTACAGGTGAAATACCCGGAAGAGGTGCGTGTCAATACCGCTAAAAACCACTACAAGGACGACCCTTGGACGATGTACGACACCATGTACGCCACCCTGAAGTTCCCAGGAGAAAAAGTAATCAACTGGGACGGAAAGAGCAGAAACAACAACCCTACCTACGGAGGTGGACGAGGTACTATTATATACGGTACTGATGGCTCCGTTTTTGTAGACCGCACCCATTACAAGCACTACGACCGGGCGGGGAAACTCATCACGGAGAAGGTCTCCGGAAAAGAAGAGGCAGGTACCGCTTTAGGCGGTGGAGGCGACATGAGCAGCCGCCATGTCCATAACTTCGTGGCGGCGATCCGCGGCAAGGAGAATCTGGCTTGCCCAATTGATGAAGGTGCGATCAGTACCAACCTCTGCCATTACTCAAATATTTCCTCCCGGGCAGGTGATGCCATCCTGAAAATTGATCCGGCAACTGGCCGGTTCCGGAGTAAGAAAGTCATGAAAAAATTCTGGGGCAGAGACTACGAAAAAGGCTGGGCACCAGAAAAAGCGTAATGCCTATTAGAATTGCGGGAAGTCGGAATTCAGAAAATTCCGACTTCCCATTTTAGAGCGTGTTGTCGCACTAGTGCACCAGGTGGTGGTTCAGAAAATCAAAGGCCCGTTTTTCTGTCCAGTAGTGCCCGTCCCGGCTAACGGTCACAAAACCAACGTGCCCTCCCCGCTTCGGGGCCTCGAAGTGGAAATGCGGATGTTTCTCAGCCAGCCCGAAAGGGTAACACTCCCGGCTCAGGAAGGTGTCATCCTGAGCACTGACTAATAGTGCCGGGTGTTCAATAGACGGAATGAAGTAAATACTGCTGCAGCTTGTCCAATAGTCTTCCGCATCTCTAAACCCGTGAATTGGACCGGTAAAGCAGTCGTCAAACTCCCGGAAGTCACGTGGCATTGGGTCGGGCAACTCCAGTTGACCAGGGAAACGGGCTGCTTTTTCAGCCATCTTTGCATTGAGGGTTTGCATAAACCGCTGCCGGTAATGCCAGTTGTGCCATTTATCAATCTCGGTATTTGCGGCTTTGACATCACAGGGTACCGAAAAGGCCACGCCCCCTACCAGCTCCTGAGGATGAAAGCCCCCTTCGCCCAGGTACTTCAAAACCACATTGCCGCCAAGGCTAAAACCTACCAACCCGATATATCGGTAGCGGTTCAGGCTGACGGCATGATCAATAACCTGTCGCAGGTCGCCGGTTTCTCCAATATGGTAAGAACGCAGCATCCGGTTGGGCGCTCCACTACAGCCCCTAAAATTCAGCCCAAGGGCATCCCATCCCCGCTTATTGAAGTACCGGGCCATTCCACGAATATAGGGTCGTTCAGCAGACCCTTCAAGCCCGTGCAGCGCAATCAGCAGCTTGTCAGAACCGGATACAGACCAGTCCAGGTCTAAGAAATCACCATCGGAGGTGTCAATGCGCTCCCGCTCATAGCGTACACCGGGTACCTTTCGGAAAAACGCCGGGTAAATCGTATTGATGTGGTGGTTGCGAAACCAGGGTTTCGGTCGATAAGTGGGTGTTGTAATCAAAGGCATTTTTTTTTATGCGTTATTCAAGTGGCGTGAGGGACCTTAATTTTAAATTCAGTTTGAGCACATTATCGCCCAGCCGCTGCTGATAACTTTGGAGGCTGGAGCGCGCTACTCCGGGGTCGTCGAAAACAAGCCCAAAATAAAGGACGTACCCCTTTTCCATTTCGTTAAAGCAGCCCAGCCATACTGCACTGGCGGTAAATCCATAATCTTCCAACGCTCGTACTCTGGCCGTCACCTCACTGTAACTTCGGTACACGCCTTCCTGGATAATATAGCCGGTAGAAGACATTGGCCGCAACCTGGAGCAGTCGTAGGTGTAAGGCGACGCACCTTCTAAATGACCGATAAAACCTTCGCCTGTTCTTCCCGGGCGAACCACTGGTGACAAAGGCACTGCAGCAGGCGACTGTGGCTCAATCGATAAATAAGCATTCACATCTTTCCGAATCGGGTAAGGCCAGGTAATCAAAGTATCCAGCACAAAGGTCATCGGTTGTGTGTAGCGCTCATTCCGCTGCCGGGTTTCAGCCATACGCTCCAGGTATGCCTCCGGCGACTCCTCCTCTATTGTTTTTAATGCCTGTACCTCTTCATAAAGCACTGCACCGGTAATGGCCAGGCAAATACCAACCACGAGCATTTGGTATTTATAACGCCGTTGGAACCGCATTAGGTTTCCAGGCTTAATGGTAGACATCCATTCCGGATACCGCCCCTGGTCAAGCATGTTTTGAAGGTCATCAGAGTTGAGGAAGTCAATACGGCTGCGCTTTTTACCAAACATTTCGTTACGTGCCGGACTCATCTGCATCAAAATCGAGCCGTCTGTCCGCACAATCAGCATCCCCATACCATTATAAATGCATTGGTTTTTCAGCTCCAGGTAATATGGATCGCTGGTCAGGTTAGCAAAAACGTCTTCGCCCAGTGATACCCACTGCTCATCCGCATGGTAGCGTTTGAACTGCTCGATGGCGTAGATATACCGGTAGCGGCGCCAGCGTTGGAACAAAAACAAGTAGGCAAAGAACCCGACCACAAAAAGACCAATAAATACGGCTATTGCTCCGGAAAGCGTGAGTTCTTCAACCGTTACCCAGGAGCGAAACAGCCCGAGTAACAGTAAAACACTTGCGAAGCAAGCCGATACAGCTAAACCATCCCAGTATAACAACATCTTCTGCTTTCGGTAGCGCACTTCCTCCCGGGTATGATAGGAGGTCGCTTCAAAGGTTGCCCGGAACACCTCCCCGGAGGGTTGTACAAAGGACAAAAAACCATCAGCCACAATCCCTCCCTTACCCCTGAGATCAGAGGAAAGCTCCCAACTGCCCTGCCGTTGCCGGAAGCGGTAATGGTGCTTCAGGTACCGCAGGGTCGACGACTTGATGTCCTTTTCGGTGAGGGATTGCAACTCCATGCTTCTATACCTTTTCGAGTTGTTGCCAGAGCCGAATGGCTTCTACTGCCGGACGGACATCGTGCACCCGGAGCAGTTTAGCTCCCTGTTGCAGGGCAATCATATTTAAAGCAGTGGTTCCATTCAATGCATCTTCCGGCTTGATTTTCAATACCTTATTAACCATTGACTTTCGACTTAAACCAGCCAGTAAGGGTAAGTCCAGTATCTTAAATATATGCATATTCTTGAGTAGCTGATAGTTATGGCCTACCGTTTTGCCAAAGCCAAAACCCGGGTCTAATATAATATCACGAATGTCAAGCTCCCGCAATTTCCCAACCTCAGCGATGAAGAAATCCAGCACGGTCTGAAGAACATCCTCATAGTCAGGATTATCCTGCATCGTTTTCGGGCTGCCCTTCATGTGCATAAGAATATAAGGCACCTGCATCCGGGCCACTGTTTCGTATAGTGCTTCATCAAAGGCACCGGCGGAAATATCATTAACGATGGTAGCACCCGCCGCTACAGCTTCCTCCGCCACTTTTGCTCTGATGGTATCAATACTGATTATGGCTTCCGGAAATTCCTGGTGTATAGTTTCTATGGCCGGGAGTACCCGGCGCAGCTCCTCTTCTACGGAGATCAACTCTGCTCCAGGCCGGGAGGACATACCTCCGATGTCTAATACTGCAGCCCCTTCTTCCAGCATCTGCCCGGCCCGACGGAGCAGGGCTTCTTTTTCGGTATAACGCCCACCATCAAAAAAAGAGTCTGGCGTTACATTTAAGATGCCCATGACCAATGGAGACTGCAAACTCAATAGCTTGCCGCGGCAGTTTAGGGTGAGGCGAGGATTCAACATAAATGACTACTTAAAACGTCAAAGGTAATAATTCCACAACCAAGGCGAGGGCTTTATCGTTAGGAATCCAAAGAGAAAGAAAGGTATGAGAATATTTATGGTCTTTATCGCCCTTGTACTGTTGGTCGCCTGCCAACGTTACCAAACCCTGCCTGGCACAGCCGTGAATGAGGAGTGGAAAGTCAAGGAACTCCCCTCCTCTCCACAGCAAATGGACGGAGATGCAACAGCGGGCTACGCTTTCATCGGTGGCGGGTCCTATATTGGCTCCGGCGTACCTTTCGAAATGATGCAAAAGCGACTGTCCGGCGCTCAGGATACGGTCCTTCAACGCTCCGGCAAAAATGCCAACCTGCCTTATCCGGTCAGTGTTTTTGAAGCCGCTAAAGGTGGCACTTTGGTTATGAATGGCAACTGCTTCACCTGTCATGCGGGGGAAGTCAACGGCCAGATTGTAACCGGGCTGGGCAATAGCTTCTCGGAATACCAGAAAAGCTTCAAACCAATGGGCAAGGTCATTAAAGTAGGCGTAGACCTCAAATATAAAAAAGATAGCCCCGAGTGGGCCGCCTATGAAGACTTTTCGCGCTACTTCGATGCCATGGCGCCCTATATACAAACCAACCAACCTGGTGCCAACCCGGCCTTCCGGTTGGCGGAAGCCTGCATGCGCCACCGCAATCCGGTTGACCTGACCTATCAGGAAAGGCCCAATTACGACATGATGGACTACACCATCGCCACCGATGTGCCGCCCCTCTGGCATGTCAAAAAGAAAAACGCCCTTTACTATAATGGTATTGGCCGGGGCGACTTCACGAAGCTCCTGTTTCAGGCCTCCGTGCTGGGCATTCCTGACAGCACCGCCGCCCGTAAAGCTATCAATGGGTTTAAGGACGTACTGGCCTGGCTGCAAACCCTCGAGCCGCCCGCCTACCCCGGCACGGTGAACGAACCACTCGCGGCAGAGGGGCAGGTACTCTTTGAAGAACACTGCAGTAAATGCCATGGCACCTACGGCGAAAAAGAGACCTACCCCAATAAGCTTGTCTCCCTTGCGCTGGTCAAAACCGATCCCATGTACGCCAACTATGCCAAGAACAGCGGCATCGTGGAATGGTACAACAGCAGCTGGTTTGCGCAATCTGAGCCGAAGTCGTATTTTGCGCCAGAGCTGGGGTATATGGCACCGCCCCTGGATGGCGTTTGGGCTACTGCGCCATACCTGCATAATGGATCTGTACCAACGGTAGCCGCTCTGCTGGACAGTAAAACCCGGCCTGATATCTGGGTCCGGTCTGGCAATAGCAAGGACTATAACCACGCCGACCTGGGGTGGAACTTCACCGAATCCGAAAAGGCGAGGGCCGATTGGGCATTTGATACCAGAAAACCTGGCTACAGCAATAAAGGCCACTACTTTGGCGATAAATTAACGACGGGAGAACGCACTGCCGTTATTGAATACCTTAAAACATTATAAACATGCGCACACTACTGCTTGGAATCGCCTTGCTCGCTACCTCATACAGCTTACAGGCGCAAGCCCAGGACATCCAGGATATCAAAAGCCGACTCAACCAATACTTCAAGGCAACCGAAGACCAAAACTGGGAAATGGTAGTCGGCTATCTTTATCCGCCACTCTTTGATCAGGTTTCCAGGAAGGATATGATTCAAATGTTTGACGATATGAGTGGCAATGGTATGGAACTGAGTATGTCTGGCTACCGCATCAAGCGCATTAGCGCACCTTACCTGCACGAATCGGAGCAGTATGCGGAAGTGAGCTATATGGGCAGTATGAATATCCAATTTACTTCCGAGGCCTATCAGGCACCGGAAATGATTGGCAGGGTAAAGGGGAACCTGGAGGCGGCCTATGGAAATGATGCTGTTACTTACAACGAAACCGAAAATACATTTACGGTTGCCGTTGATAAAATGTTATATGCAATTGCGGATGAGGCGTCTGCCCAATGGCATTTTATCGAGAATGATAAGCAGAACCCTATGATCGCCCAGCTCGTACCCGCCGAGGTTCGGTCTCACTTTAGCACCAGGTAAAGGCATCGTTTCAAATCGGCATTGCGTTAGGACAATAACCAAAACTCCGGACCCCAGATCAGGAGCGGAGGTCCGCTGCAATGGCTGAATTCGAACGGCAGGTTATGGAGAAAATCAGGTAAGACTTACACCTGTTCTTTTACTTCGAAGGTCGTGGAATGCTCAAAATCACGGAAATCTACCGGACTAACGCCGGAAACGCCCTGCTCTGCCATGTATACCCCATAGATGGTATCCACTGCAGCCATCGTCAGTTTGTTGTGGGTGACAATGATAAACTGAGAGTCTTTGGAGAACTTCTTAATAATCTTGTTAAATTTCTCAATGTTAGCATCATCCAGGGGCGCATCTACTTCATCAAAGATGCAGAACGGTGCAGGTTTGAGCAGATACAAGGCAAACAGCAACGCTGTAGCGGTTAGCGTTTTCTCTCCACCCGATAACTGATTAATCGTCTGTGGCCGCTTGCCCTTAGGTTTGGCAACGATTTCGATCTTAGATTCCAGCGGATTCTCCGGATCGAGCAAAATCAGGTCACAGGTATCCTCAATGGTAAAGAGACTCCGGAATACGTCGATAAAGTAAAGGCGAGCCTTTTCGAAGGACTCCAGGAACTGCAGCGTAGCCGTTTCCTCGATTTCCTTGATGGTGGTTTCAAGGTCGGACTTAGCCTCGAGGATATCATCGCGCTGCTTCGTAATGTTCTCCGCCCGTTCCTTCATTTCATCAAAGGCTTCCACCGCCATTGGGTTGATCTCTCCATAATTTTCCAGTCGCCCGCGCAGGCGATCGACTTTGAGGGCAATTTCTTCTTCTGGCATACCCAGTTGCGGTTCCTGATTGATGACCTCATTGACCTCCAGGTTAAATTCGATGCGCAGGCGTTGGGCAACCGAACTGACTTTATACTTAACGTCGTTGACCTTATCTTTGAGCGTGTTGACCAGTACCTGGGCGTCCTGCCGTTTCTTATTCAGCTTCCGGAGTTGGTCCTCCAGTTCGTTAATGCCCCCACGGGCTTTGTAGTACACCTGCTCTGCCTCCGTGAGTTTAGCCTCCTGCCGTTTCCGTTTGTCGTAGGATTCCAGTAGCTTCTTTTGCAGCTCGTCCGTTCCATCTTGCAGCCCTCGGATCTCCAACTGTGATTGCGCTAACTTTTGGGCGTTGCTTGTGACGGTAGTATTGGCTTCCTGCAGTTGTTTCTCACGGAAGCTAAGCTCCCGTTGCAGCGCTGACACCTTATTTTGCTGGCGAATGAATTCAATATTCTTTTCGTTGAAAGCCGTGGAAGCCGCGCTCATGTTTTCAGCGACATCCCGGTAAGTCACGTCAGTATCTGCGATTCGCTCTTTGAGTAGGCTTACCTCCCGTTTTTTGACGCGCAACAGCCCATCCATCTCCTCGTTTTCCAGGTCCAGGGCAGTGACGCGGTCCGTATGCCCCTCAAGCTTATCCTCTGCCTCTTTGATGAAAGATTCAAAGTTTTCCAGGCGGGTAGATAAGGCTGTTTTTTCCTGCATCAACTGATTGAGCTGCCGGCGGGCCTCCTGCGTCTCCCGCTCTGTACGGCGGGCCTTGAGCTGGTCTAGCCGGTCTTTCAGGGTGTAATAGGAAGAAGACAGTTTGTCTTCCTCTCTGTCCAGCTTTTTGATTTCCTTTTCAAGGACCTCCAGATTTTTTTTGCGCCCGATTTTTTTGCCTTCAAACAAGCCAATGGAACCCCCGGAAACACTGTAACGCCGCTGAATAAAGCGCCCGCTTTTGGACAACAACACATAATCGCTGTCCTCAATAGCCCCCTTGATTTCCTCCTGATCAGTCAACAAGACATTCTCCAGCAGGTAGGCCACCAATTTGCGGTAAGCCGGGTCTGTTTCCACCAGATCAAAAGCCTGTTGGGTGTCCGGCAGCATCGCCATAGGTGGCACGTAACGGTCAAAGGCATCGAGCAGGAAAAAGTTTGCTTTGCCTTTTTGGGTATTATTGAGCAGTCGGATGGCTTTGTAAGCTGCCTCCAGATCGGGTACCACGTAATAATTCAAATAAGGCTCCAGGTAGTTTTCGATCGCGACCCTGTAGTCTTCCTTTACATAAATCAGGTCAGACAAAAGGGGCGTTTCCGAATCCCATTCTTTGGACTTGGCTGAGCTAAGGAATTTAATAGACTCCGGAAAGCCTTCCAGGTTTTCCACCATACTCTTAGTGAGCTGATATTCGTTGCGACGGGCATCGAGCGTGCGGTTGACCTTAATACGTTGTTTATTGAGCGCTTCAAGTTCCTGTTCGGTTGTCTCGAGTTGTTGCTGCCGTTCTTCCTCTGCCTTTTCTAGGGTTTCCACTGCAGCTTGCCTTTCCGCTTCCTGCACCTCAAGGGTTTTCATTTTTTCCTGCAAGCCAACAATCTCCGTTTTTCGGCGGTCAATTTCTTCCAGTCCGCGTTTTAACTCCCGCTGACTGCTTTCAATTTGGTTGGAGTTAATCGCTTTTTGCTTTTCCAGCTCAAAGGTTTCCCGTTCCAGCGTTTGTTGCTGGCTTACCACTTCATCCAAACCAGCTTTTAGCTGCCCGTGGTCTTTTTTGATTATTCCCAGCTGTTCTTCTGCCTGATTGAGCTCTTCCTCCAGTCGGGCTTCAATACGCTTTTCGCCATTTAGCTCTGATCGGTATTGCTCAATATCTTCTTCCAGCTGTTGAATCCGGACCTTGGCATTTGCGGTCTCCTCCGTCAGTTTTTGCAGGTTATCGTGCAGAAACTGCTGCTTTTGCTGCTGCATCCGCTTGTCATTCTCCATACCCCGGATATGACCCACCAGGTTATTCAACTCGCGCTGATGCTCAGACAAGGCTTGCTCTTTGTCCAGGTTGGCTTTACGCTCTTTCTCCAGAGCTGCTTCCCGGGTATTGATCTCTACATCGTTCCCCCGGTAGTTATCTTCCTCCTGGGTCAGTTTTTTCCGCAGTTCCTCTTGCTGTTTTTTAAGGCTGCCAATTTTCAGGATCGCCAGCTCAGTGCTGTAGGATTTGTACTTATCCTTCAGCTCAAAATATTTTCGTGCCCGCCGGGCTTGCTTTTCCAGAGACTTAAGGTTATTGTTGATCTCGTAGAGCAAGTCCTCCACCCGGTCCAGGTCTTCAGAAGTATGCTTTAGCTTATTGAGCGTTTCACGCTTGCGCACCTTATACTTTGAGATCCCTGCGGCCTGCTCAAACATCCTACGCCGGGAATTGTCTTTGTCCGCCAGGATATCGTCTACCATACCCAAAGCAATAATAGCGTATGAATTAGAACCGATACCGGTGTCGAGGAAGAGCGAGGTGATATCTTTCAGGCGGCAGGTTACCCCATTTAGGCGATATTCACTATCACCACTGCGGTAAAGCATACGGGTAATTGTCAACGTATGGTACTCTGTAGGCAGGAGGTTTTTGGTATTCTCAAAGGTCAGGGAGACCGAAGCGATGCCACCGGCTTTACGCCGCTTCGTACCATTAAAGATAACGCTTGACATGGAATCCAGGCGCAGCTCGCGGCTTTTCTGTTCCCCCAGCACCCAGCGGATGGCATCTACGATATTGGACTTACCGGAACCATTTGGGCCCACGATGCCAATGACATCCTCCTCGAAGTTGATTACCGTTTCATTGGCAAAACTCTTGAACCCCTTTATTTCCAGCTGTTTCAATCTCATAGCTCACAAAAATAGAATTTTCCTCCACATTGGAAACCGAGTGGGCGGTTTATTTATCCACATCCAGCTCACCTCGCTGTTCAAAAAGACGAAAGGCTGAACAACCCGGAAGTCATTCAGCCTTTGGTGGATACTGTACATCACACCATTTACAGGTGGTGCACCCTTACGGTGGTTCTGATTGGGCGGTTAAATCCGTCGTTTCAGTCCACGCGCTGTTGCCGGTTTTTTGTTTCATGTTCATGGAATTTTACCTTTAAAAAATTTGTAAAATGGGATTAATACGTTCTAAAGGTAATTATTTCCGGCAACGATTTATAACAATAAGACAACTCCTATCCCTTTTTTATGAAGTTGTCGCTGAGCTGGCATTTCTGCCTGTACAAAGAAAAGAAAAAACCTCCCGTTCAAAGCAGGAATCTAGATTACGGGGTGCTTTCATTGGGCACGGTGCCGCCCTTATTAGGAACCGGTGCCGAAGAAAAAACCCAATGCATAGAAATTGGTATTTCATGGTTCTTCATTTTGCATATAAGTTGGCCTTCATCGAAATGATATCCTATGATAATTCTCAATGAGAAGGGTATCCTGAAACGTGGATTCGCCGTCGACTTTTCTTCTTAGCCACAAAACTTTCATAAACCGAGCTCTTCATCAAAAGCTAAGACTATTGCAACTTAAAAGTCTCTGTGCTTTAATCAGAAAAGTTTTTAACCAGCAAGATATTTCTAAATGAGTAAAAACTTTTTTTATATAAAACCAAGACATTTCATTAAACCAAAAATTTGTTTTTATCAAAAAGAGGACATAACTTTGCTTTAGCATCAAATAAGGAACACGTGAAAAAGCAATCGACCAACCGGCAGTACAATTTTCCAGACGCAGATCTCTATCTACAGTGCATGGAGCGCATTAAATACGCTAATCGTGACCGTGAACAGTTTGAGCAATATGGATATACGCTGGAACGGCTGAAGCAATTCAAGGCTTTGTGCGATAAGTTTGGTGATTTGCCGGATGACGACGAACTGCTCGGCGATCAAATGGTGACGACCGAGAAGAAATACGCAGCAGTGGAGAAACTCAAGTCAGCCATCCGAAGCCTTATGACGCGGGTTGCCATTAAGTACAATAACAGAAGTGGCCGTTACCGGAAATTTGGCACTGCCAAAATGGGAGACATGACAGATGCACAATTAATCTTCTGCGGTCGGAGAGTAGTAAGAGTAGCCCGTCAGCAGTTGGACTTTCTGGCAGAGACTGGTGTGAATGAAAATGTTATCCGCCGGGTGGCAGAAGCAACCCGCCAACTTGAAAAAGCCGTCAATATACAGCAGGACAAAGTAGCCGACCGGGATATTTCCGTGGAGCGACGGGTAGAGCAAGGCAATAAGCTCTACGACTGGCTAATCACGCTATGCAATATTGGCAAAGACATTTGGGCCGAAAAAGACCCTGTGCGCTACGAGAATTACTGCATTTACGAAAGCAACAATGAGCAAAAGAAAGCCCGAAAAACCAGCCAAAAAAGTAGTTAAGCAGTACGTTCGACAGGCCGGTTGGGATCAGTAATCCAATCGCTCCAGGAACCAGGGTAAAGTTTCGCGTCGCCCAGTCCCGCATGATAATGAGCGAGCAGGTTACGGCAGGCTGTCACGCCGGAACCGCAGTAGAAGACCACTTCGTCTGCTTCATCATTTCCAACCAGGGTATCAAAGCGTTCTTCCAGTTCGTCTGGCTCTAACCACATGCCATCAGAATCGACAAGATCAGTATGTGGGAAGTTGGTCGCCCCGGGAATATGCCCGGCAACCGGGTCAATGGGTTCATCTTCGCCTTTGAATCGTTCCGGCGTTCGGGAATCGACCAAAAGAAAGTCTTCAGCACCAAGCCTGCGCTCAATGTGGCTCGCATCAACAATCCAATCTTCACGGGGAAGTGGCTTGAATACCCGCGGCCCTGCTCCCACGACTGCTGTTTCAACGGGGTAGTCTCTTTCTTCCCAGGCCCGCCAGCCACCGTCTAAAACCGCAACATTATCGTGGCCCAGTGAACGTAGCATCCACCACAACCGGGCGGCGATTGCCCCTGAGCGGTCATCGTATACCACCACTTGTATCCCATCACTTATGCCCCAACTGGAAAAACGTTGCGTCATTTTAACTACAGAAGGCAGTGGGTGACGCCCGGTTTTTCCGGGCACTATCTTACCCGAAAGATCCTTATCCAGGTGTGCATAACTGGCTCCCGGGATGTGGCTTTTCCGGTAAACCTCAACCCCTGATTCAGGATGCCCAAGATTATAGCGGCAATCGACAATTACCCACGTTTGCCGGCCTAGCTTTTCATAGAGTTCTTTAGGACTGATAATGGTGCGGAACATGTTATTGGCTTTTATTGATGGCGAATATACTTGTTAGGATTTGGTTTGCCCGTTTTCTGAACTGATAAATTATTGTCTCAATATTTAGCTTATTGTAGGTTCAATCATTTCAAAAGCAGTCTAGTTATTTATATATTTACAACTAGAATAAAAAAACTAGACGGATATGCACAACTACGAATCTCCTAACCTTCACCAATGGCTAGACGCTCAGTCTGATAGCGAATTAGATCAACTACCCTACGGCGTGGTAAAAATGGACCATCAGGGCTTTATTCAGGCCTATAACGATAAGGAATCCACATACACCGGAGTTGCACCCGAGAATGCTGTCGGAAAGCACCTGTTTACAGAAATTGCGCTTTGCACCAATAATTTCATGGTCGCCGGAAAGCTAGACCAGCCTGAGGTTGACGTGGTGGTCGACTATATTTTCACCTATGTTATGAAACCCACTCCTGTCCGGTTGCGCCTTCTCAAGAGCGATAGCCCAAACATGTACATGGTTGTGGCGAAAAAATAGCAGCATGAGCCTTGAAGCACAAAATCAGAAGATGCTGTCCATTATCTACCAAATTCCAGTGGGATTGGTAGAAACTGACCCAGAAGGGAATGTACAGGAAATGAATGCAATGGCGATACAGTTCCTGATGCCGCAATTTATCGATAAAGGATTGGCCGGAGAGAACCTGTTTGACTTGCTAAAACATATTTTCCCGAAAGCGATAGCTGCTCTTGAGGGGTATGAGCGGTCATCAGGAAACATTCTGGACAAGAATCGCTTCACCGTTTACTTAAACCACAATGACCATTCAGAAGAACAACATCTGATCCTTACTTTGAACCGTCTGTCAGCTGGACAGTACCTCTTCATTTTTGACGATATTACCGAACTGCAAAAAAAAGAACAGGAACTATTTGAGATTCAACGTGAACAGGCAGTAGAGCGCGGAAAATTTGATGTGATATCCGGTGTACTTCACGATATCGGAAACGCTGTCGTAGGCTTTGGTTCTTACCTTACTAAAGTCAAGCAGCTCACCAGAAATAATGACGCTACTATGCTGGGCAAGCTTGCTCAATTCATTAAGACAAATAAGGAAGCTATCGGAGAGGCTATCGGTGCCCCCAAAGCCGGAGCACTGGTTCAGTTGGCAGAAGGGCTTAAGGCCAAACAGGAAGATCAGACAGCCGAGATGGAAAAAACCATTACCGATCAAATGAATATTGTCTCCCATGTAAAGGACATTCTGAACATTCAAAGACAATACCTGAAACCAGACTCGAGCGAGCGTTCATTAGTTAGCCTGAGAGGCATCATTAATGATGCCCTTGCCATGCAGCTGGCCACCCTGGAGAAGCGTAATGTCGAAGTACGAACTTATCTTCCAGACGGGCTATCGCCGATCAAGGGGGACCATACCAAATTGATGCAGGTATTTCTCAACCTCATTAAAAACAGTATTGAGTCAATGGACCAGCAGGGCGGAGATCGCCATCAACTTACACTACAACTTAAGAAAGAGGAGAGCTCCATCACAGCAACCATTCAAGATACAGGCATTGGCTTCGATAAAGACCAGAAGCAAAAAATGTTCAAGCGAGGATTTACGACAAAAGCACGAGGATCAGGTTTAGGCCTGAATGGAAGCCGCTCCATCCTCTCTACCCATGATGCAGTTATTGACTTAGACAGCCCGGGGATCGGCAAAGGGGCAACAGTAACTATTAAGTACCCTTTACCTACTCATACATAATCATTACAACAATGCCTGCACAATCACTAAATACGCGAATCATTGTCATTGACGACGAAGAAATGGTCCGCGATAGCATCCGGGATATTCTTCAACCTGAAGCCAAGGCAGAGTCCGCATCTATATCCGCTGCTGCGGATATGCTTTTTGATGAACCAGAAGTACAGAATGCTGTGATCAAGCATGTCGGGAATAAAGGTTTTCCTGAATTCACCGTTGATCTGGCTGAAAATGGCAAGGAAGGCTACCGAATGATAAAGTCGGCTCTGGAAGCTGGCGAGCCCTACTCTGTCATTTTTCTTGATATGCGTATGCCGGGATGGGATGGGCTGGAAACAGCTATTCATATCCGCAAAATTGACCAGAAATCAGAAATCATAATTGTCACCGCCTTCTCTGATCATTCCATAGAAGATATTATCTCTAAAGCAGGTCACAACGTGGGCTACCACGTAAAACCTTATGCCTCAGAGGAAATTCTTCAACTCGCTACCAAAGCTGTTTATGAGTATAACCGGCTGATTAACCTCGAATCCCTGATCTCAGTAATTGGAAACATCCACCTGTCTCAACAGCAGTTGGACCGCCTGCTGCAAAACATCGTTGATCAGCTTGCTCTATACATCAACACCGATAAGGCTTTATTGGGCAAGTTCACGCCGGAAGGGACCTATATACCGCTGGCGTCCGTTGGGAAAGCAGAAGAACTTATCAATATTGATACCATTCGCGACAAACTGGAGGAATGGCCACAGGAACAAGGTGCTGTGCTTCAAATCGGCAATCTAATTACGGCTCATATGCATCCCTATGATGTCTTCGCCGTGCTCCCGGATGAATCCAAACTCAGGACCGAAAAGCTATATCTACTCCAGCTTTTCCTATCCAATGCCTCACAAGCTGTCCGAAATGCTGAGCTCCAGGAAGCCTTGCTCCGAAAAGAGAAATTATCAGCGGCGGGTAATGCGGTAGGCATGCTCATGCATGATCTGCGAACCCCAATAAAAAGCATCGGGATTATAGCTGACATGCTGGATATGCAGGGAGCTGAAAAGGAGACCACCGGCCTGCTCCGGGAAGCAGGTAGTCAGGCATCAGAGATTTTTGACGACTTCCTGGATTATCTTCGGGAATCTCCAATGGTAAAACAGCCTGTGGACTTGAGTCTGATTTTGCAGCAAGCCATAAAGCTATCCGAAAACCGAACGCCTGACCACGGGGTAGCTATCCAAATAAACAGGCCTGAGCAATTGGAAATACTCGGCGATGGCAGTAAATTAAAGCGCAGCCTGAGCAATTTGATTGGAAATGCCATTGACGCGTTGGGAAGTAATCAAGTTGAAGAGCCGATCATAAAAATCAATATCGAAGATCAGTCCGATAGTATTCAAATCACCATTTCTGATAATGGGCCCGGCATTCCAGACGATATCGCCCCTAAACTCTTTGAACCATTCGTAACCAAGAATAAAGGTAATGGAACAGGGCTTGGGCTGGCTATCGTGAAGCAATATATAGAAGGGCACGGGGGCCAAATAGATGCCCACAATGATAATGGCGCCGTATTCACCATCCAATTGCCAAAATCCTGATGGATTGGACTATTGAAAGTGCACGGAGGGTTATTATCGATCTAACCTACCGGTTATTAAAGCAGCCTTTCACTGGGACACCACAAATATATCATACAGGGCAAAATCTCAGGGATGACCTCCTGCTCGATTCCATTCAGGTTATGGACTTGGCTGCTCAGGTTAACGCCTTTTTCCATCTAATGGAAACTGGTCCGGACAATTACCTCCTAAGCTCATCAGATGTAGACGAGTGGGCACAAAAGTGTGCTAATGGCAGAAAGATCAAAAATGAAAAAATTACTTTTTTGACTTCCGGCACTTCCGGGACAGAGAAGACAATTACACATCAACAGGCTTATATTGACCGGGAAGTACAATTTCTGAGCCAGTATTTCCAGTCATCCACCTGTATTATTCCGCTGGTCCCCTCCTACTCTATTTATGGCTACCTGTTCACAGTGGCATTGGCAGATGCCCTGAATGCTCCCGTGCTTTACCCAGGGGAGGTCAACTGGAAAAAGCTGGAAGAAACCGCTTTAATCATAGGCACCCCATTCACATGGTCACACTTGCTGAAGGGGATGCCTGACCAACCTATTCCTGCAAAGGGGGTCTGTTCCACTGCAGCTCTTGCCACATCCCTATTCAGGGATATCCTTAGCAGAGGAATCCAGTTAACTGAAGTCTATGGTGCAACGGAGACCGCCGGTGTTGGCTTGCGGAAGCAACCGGAATCAGCTTTTGAACTCTTTCCTTACTGGTCATTACTTGATGAGTCCACGATTCTCGATAAAGATAGCGGTCGATCTTTCCAACTAATGGACCGGGTTCAACAAAGGGGGACGAATGCTTTTACCGTCCACAGCCGCAGGGACCAAAAACTTAAAGTGGCGGGCAGATTGGTGGACCTGGAAGACGTAGCCCACCGTATAAATACACTAGATGGTGTAAAGAATTGCCGGTTATCGGCAAAAAAGCAAACCGACCGGACCAATATCACAGCTTTCGTCACACTGGAATCGGATGCTCCGGAAGCCCGTCAGGCTTTCCTTTCCGCTATAAAAAGCAGTCTGGATAGGGCTGAACATCCCACTGAGGTGCATTTTGTTGAGCCCTAGCAGCCTCTTAGTCCTTAAAGATTACTTAATCTCCTTGCGAATTAAAAATTTGCTAAGCCGGAAACCGTTAGTTTTGCAGATCATCGTAAAACATGAAACATATGAGACGGACAGCATTGCTCGCAAGCCTTTTTCTAATAGTAATTTCCCTGCAAGCCCAGGACAAAGTGCGCTACACAACTGACTTTACCTTTCAGCGTGGCATCTACCCTACCCTTGCGGACTGGAAAGCACAATCCCCGGTCAGACCTGCGGATATTATCGTAGATATCGATCCCCAAAACCGGAAGTTCTTTCAATACCTCTTTGCGAGGGAGCAGTTTCGCTTTCCAAGGAATAATGAAATCGTTTACCTTAAGCCGGAGGAAATCTTTGGCTACAGCCCGGGCGGCACCACCATGTACTATGGTACGAACTACCATTTCGACATCATCGGATCCATCTGCCTGCTTCAGGAAGTGGACCAAGTGGACAGCTACTCTTCTTTTATCAACCCTGGTGAAAACTACAAAGCCGCCAGGAAAGAAGGGACAGGGAAGTTGTATGTGCTTGATTTTGAAACCGGTGCCTTTTTCCGTTGCCGACCTGGCAAAGTCGAGGATATCCTCAAACGGGATACTGAACTCTACCAGCAGTATAGAGCTGCCAGAGGGAAAAGGAAAGAAAAGATTAAAGCATTTATCAAGGAATATAACTATCAGCATCCCATATACTTCGGGCAGTAAGAGCATGTTTGGAGCTCGCTCCGATTGCAAATCAAGGATTTATGAATCCCGCAATGCTGCGGGGCAAGCTCTGGCGTCGTCTTTTCTGACTTATTTGACCCCGCAATTTCGCGGGGCAGGCTCCGCCAAATGCGCCAAAAAAAGACTTAGCCAGAACCACAACTCCTTGATCTTCATGACGAACCCGCTCCAAACATGCTCTAAATGTACAGGGTCCCCGACCTTCCATTTGAGATGCGGGTAATCCGTCAATCAAACATCTGCCATTGGTTTTCCTTTTATAAGTAACCCAAATGAATATGAATATTACAAAAGAAGATATCAAACAACTCGGTATTTCGGCAGCAGCACTCACTGCAGGCTTTATTGTCAAGAAAGCTATGGAAAAAGGCTACCAAAAGGTATACCATAAGGACCCTCCGGATAAAATCGACACGGAACGACCCGCATGGCTGGAGCTAATCATTTGGACAATGGTGACAGGTATTGTCACAACAGCAGTGAAAAACACCATCCGAAGGAGAAGTACTGAAAAGCAAACATAGCTGACTATGTCTGGAGCTGATTCCTGCTCCAAACATGGTGTTTTTCAACTCCTACCCCCATTTTGTGTTTCCCCTATACAATTACCATTACAACGACTACCATGAAACTACGATCTTACAATATCCTATTCGTGCTATTATTACTGCTATCCTCCTGCGGGCAGGCACAATCTTCTGATCCCACCGCAGGAAGTATGGAATCGACTGAAGCATCAAACCCACTCATCGGTTTGAACGGGGACACCTTACAAACCTTAGAAAAACCAGCTTCAGCGTGGGAAAAAGAACTGGACCAGCAAGCGTTTTATGTTTTAAGGGAGGAAGGTACAGAGCGTGCCTTTACCGGTAAATACTGGGACAATAAGAAGAAAGGTCTTTATGTCTGTGCCGGTTGTGGACTGCCCTTGTTTTCTTCCGAAACCAAGTTCCGATCAGGTACAGGGTGGCCCAGTTTCTGGACACCAGTCATTGAGTCTAACGTCAGGCTGGTGAAAGACGGTAAGCTTGGTATGGTAAGAACAGAAGTGGAATGTGCCCGTTGTGGCGGTCATCAGGGGCACGTTTTTGAGGATGGGCCAAAGCCAACTGGCTTACGGTATTGTATTAACTCCGTCTCTCTTGAGTTCAAAGAGGGGAAAGAGTTTACTGTGAAACCATAAGGAGTAATTGGAAGCCCCGCTACTGGTCACTATTTTTTTTCCCATTGCCTTTTCTCTTGCTGCTGTTACGACGTATGCGGGGATGGTTCCATTCTTCTTTCTGCGCAAAATCTACGATTTGCCGCATGAATGCCATCATTCCAAGGAATACCAAATATCCAACAGTAAGGACGAGATAAATCCATCGATATGATCCTGCTTCGTCGATAGACATTGAAGAGGAGAAATAAGCGACTACGCCAGATAGAACAGCGAGCCCAAGGTAACTGTAAATACTTCGCCCCCAATACTTTAACATATTCTCTGAAGCAAGAGAAAAAACACTGTTCCCCATTGCAAACAGTAACATGAAAGAGGCTGCGGTCATCCACGGGAAGCGCTGTGGGACATCCATCAGCCCTGTCAAATTGATTAACTTCGCCACCAGGACGAAAAGAATGACAGCACCTAAGGTTACGGCGGCTTGGATTACAGGGTCATATGCGCGGTTGAAAACAGAGGTCTTTTGGTCTGTGGTGTTCATCGAAAATATCTTGCAGGTGAGTATGTATTATATGACCGGTATGCATGAATGTAAAGTCTGACAACAAAGCTAAGCCTAAATGGTAAAAATTCTATCGCCTTTTTTAGTTGCAATCAATCTATTTGGAACAAATCTAAATAGCGCTTTTAGCTAGTCTTTGTTGTCCCCGTTTAGTCGGATTGATAAACTTAAAAAATATTACGGGCCTGAAAAACACAAACCCCTGCTCCACTAAATCTAATAGAAAAGAGGGGCGCTGTCCCTATTGAACAACGCCCCCCTTTCCTCCCCTACCTACTTATAGTCCTAGAAATTAAACTGCACTCCAATACTAGGCAAAATCGGTAACTGATTGACACGGCTATTGGTCACGCGGTCGACGTAGAAGATATTCTCCCGGTTGTAAACGTTGGTGATACTCACTGTAACATCCATTGACGTGTACTTTCCAAATTCGATAGTGCGCCTGACCGAAGCATCAAGGCGATGGTAGTAAGGCAACCGGCCACCGTTGATCTCATCGGTCAGAATGGTGCCCAGGTCAAAGTTTCCGGTCAGCAGATTGGTAAACAGCAGGTTGCTGAAGTCATTCTGCTCGTAGAAGCCCTGAGTTTCTGTAAAAGGAAATCCTGATCCCATGTTCCAGCGCAGGCTGGCTTCCCAAAGCTTACCTTCGCCGAAGGTATAGACACCAAGCAAGTTTACATTATGACGGCGGTCGAAGATGGTTGGATACACCTGATTACCATCGTCCCGGGTAACACGCCCCAGAGAGTAAGTTGCCCACAGATACATATTGGGAGCTTCGTAGCGTGCAGAGAGGTCAATACCGTAAGCGTCACCGGTTTCAGTGATGAAATCCGGATCAAAGTCAGACAATTTATTCCGGTTGATATTAATCAATTGAGTAAAGCGCTTTAAGTAAGGCTCCACATTTAGAGTGAGCTGGTCTCCTATGTCTATTTCTACACCACCGATCGCATGTACAGACTTTTGAAGAGGTTGGTCGACCCGCTCGGTGGAAGAAGGCTTGAACAAGGTCTCTTCCGGACCCGCCAGGAAGCCGATGAAAAAGTTGACTACATCCAGGTCGTTAACCGTACTGATGACGTTCTGGGAGTAGACACCCGCTCCAAACTTGATACGCAGAAAGTCCGTGATATTATATTTTAGGCCAAAGCGGGGTTCCACTGACATTTCTGACTGTGAAGCATAGTAATGCAGCCGTACACCCGGCTCAATGATAAGATTGCCGAGCTGCTGCTTGTACTTCAAATAACCTGCAACCTCCGTTGTAAAGCTTTTCTGCTGTATAGTAGAACCAATAAAATTCCGGAAAGTGAAATCGGTATTAAAACCGGTAAAGTCAAAGCCATAATCGAATCGGCTCTTATTACCGAAGTAGGTAAAGTTAAGCAACGCATTGAAGCTGCTTACCCCACTACGTCGAGGGCTACCGTCTGCTTCTTCCAAAGAGATATCATAATCAGTTACGGCTACTGTACCGTTTAAGATAACGTTGGAGTTTGGTGGGATCAGGGTGAAGTTAGCACCACCGCCTACGTTTTTCCAGTTGAGCTTAGCTAAGCCTACAAAATCAAAGCGGTCAGTAAAATTAAAGCCGAAAACATTTAGCTTACTACCGTTATCCCCAACGAAAGACAGCTTACCATACAGGTCGGTAAAGGTATAAGGCAGCCCAATTTCGCCAACATCAGCCAGGGAGGTATCCTGAGAGGCGAAGGAGAAAAAGGTAGTATCTACCGCGTAGTCATAGAATATTTTGGAAGACTGATCCAGGTAAGAATGTTTACCGGTCAGAATAAAAGAAGTACTTCCACCGCCGTCATCGCCAAGTTTTTTAATCGGCCCTTCAATGAGTGCTTTGGTCAGGAAGGGGCTACCCGACACCAAGCCGCTCATTCTTTTCTTGTTCCCTTCCCGGGTTTTTATATCAACAACAGCAGAAATTCTGCCCCCATGTTCCGCATTGAAGCCTCCCGTAAGCACATCCACACTACGAACTGCTTCTGTTTCGAATACCGAAAACAACCCAATAGAGTGAAAGGGGTTGTAGATCGTCATCCCATCCAAAAGGATTTTATTCTGGACAGGCGAACCGCCCCTTATATACAATTGCCCGCCCTGATCACCAGAGACGATAATACCCGGCAATACGGGCAGGTACTGAGCGATATCAGCCTCACCACCCGTTGAAGGCAATGACTGGATTTGTTTGGCTGTCACACGTAGTTCGGAAACCTTGACATCTGACCGGGCCTGCTCCCTTCGGCTTGATACGTTGACCGTTGCAAGCTCCACTCCACTTGGTGCCATCAAGAGGCTCTCGTAAGAAATACCTCCTTTTTTCACCTTGACGTCAACGCCCAGGCTATCGTAGCCAAGATAAGTTACAACCAGTTTGTACTCGCCGGCGGGCACATTGGCAATAGAGAAAAAACCATCCAGATCTGTATTGGCGCCAAGATCCGTACCCTGTAGCAATACATTGGCGTAGATAATGGGCTCTCCGGATTCCTCATCGTAGATATTCCCCCGAACAATTCCCCCATTTTGTTGGGCGGCAAGGCTGAAACCAAGTAATACGAAGGGCAAGAGTAGTACGTGCTTAATTTTCATGCAGAAGCTTTGTTTTGAAACAAGGCACAAAGATAATGACCTCGACCATTCAAACAAGCCTTTATTTTGTCGTTTTAAACACAAATGCTCTGGTGAAAAATAAACGGGCAAATTTGCAGACCTGCAACCCTGCCGGAGAGGAAAACCGTAATTATAGTCTGCCAAGCCAAGATTTATGAATTTTGACTTGGCGGACCATAGCTTATATTTCCAATACCCCGGTCCCTGACCTGAGGACTATAGGCTCTTCCCCTGTGCAATCGACTACAGTAGAAGGCTGATTGTTCCCAATCCCGCCGTCAATCACCAGATCTACGAGTTTCCCAAAGTCCTCGTAGATATCAATAGGGTCAGTGAAGTACTCTAATATCTCGTCGTCACTTTTAAGGGATGCCGTCAGTATTGGCCGGTCAAGCTGTTCTACCAGTGCCTGGCAGATGTTGTTATCCGGCACCCGTATGCCAATAGTCCGTTTTCTGTTTTTAAACATCTTTGGCACCTTGTTATTCGAGTTTAACACAAAAGTAAATGCCCCAGGCAAATGCTTTTTCATCAACCGGAAGATGGTATTATCAATTTGCTGTGCATAATCGGACACCTGACTGATATCTTTACATATGAAGGAGAGTCTTGCCTTCACAGGGTCGAGCCCACGCAGTTTACAAATTCGATCTACTGCTTTGGTATTGAAGATATCACATCCCAGTCCGTAGACCGTATCTGTTGGATAGATGATGACACCACCATCCCGAAGCGTATCTACCGCCTGACTGATTTTGCGGCCTTCCGGGTTATCAGGGTTGATTTTTAAGAGCATATGTTTATTTTTTGGTTACAAAAAACGGGAGGCTGCAGTCTGTTCATCTGCAACCTCCCGTTAAGTTAACACAGGGTTAACAAAAGGGCAAATTAATTTTCATAATCATCGTCAAAAAGATCGTCATCAAGCATATTAGCTAAGATATCCCGGAAGGAAAGAGCAGATTCCATAACATCTTTGTTGACAATATTGAACTCGGCCAGGCCATGCAACACCAGTTCCATGAATGGATAAGCGTCATCACCAGAAACTTTGAGCTGTTTTTCCACAAATTTCCTGAGCCCCGCCACACCGTCGAGAGCTTTCTTAAAGTCTTTTTCGCTGCTGTCATTGAGCAGCTCTACTTCATTGCCACCAGAGAACCAGGCTTTGATGGTACCGTACGGATCACTTTCCCGCCCTTTTTTCAGTTTATCCGGATTTGGGAAGTGCGCCAAAAAAGATTTTTTCACTGCCTGGCCAATAAGTTTAACGGCTACACCGTATGGCCCTTCCTGCTCGCCTTCGTAGACCAGCTCTACCTTTCCGGTAATTGCCGGGACTACACCCCAAAAGTCGGTAATTCGTGCTTTAGCAGAGGCTTCACCGTTAATCAGCATACGGCGCTCTGAGGTGGAAACCAGGTTTTCATATCCAGAGATGGTCAATCGTGCTGAAACACCACTTTTGTCATCTATGAACTCACTCTCGCGTGCTTCAAAGGAAATCTGTTCCAAAAGCACCTCCAGCAGGTCCGGAACATCGACAGTGGAGCGTTGCGCCTCCGTTAGGTCCGCTTCCTGCTTAGTAATTTGGCGGGCAATTTCAATAGTTTTCGGATAGTGGGTCAGGATCTGGCTTTCGATCCGGTCTTTTAGCGGCGTAATAATACTGCCCCGGTTCGTATAGTCTTCCGGATTGGCTGTAAATACAAATTGAATATCCAGTGGTAAGCGGAGCTTAAAGCCCCTGATTTGTATATCGCCTTCCTGAAGGATATTAAACAATGACACCTGTATCCGTGGTTGAAGGTCTGGCAGCTCGTTGATGACAAAAATACTTCGGTGAGAACGAGGCACCAGCCCAAAATGGATTACCCGCTCATCAGAATAAGACAGCTTTAGGCTTGCTGCTTTGATCGGGTCAACGTCGCCAATCAGGTCAGCTACGCTTACGTCGGGTGTGGCAAGCTTTTCCACATAACGCTCGTTTCGGTGAATCCACTCAACTGGTGTGGCATCACCGTGCTCGGCAATAATTGCTTTACCCTGGCGCGAAATAGGGTTAATCGGGTCATCGTGAAGTTCACTGCCGGCAATGATGGGCATCCATTCATCCAGCAGATTGACCAAAAGTCGGGCAATACGCGTTTTGGCCTGCCCGCGAAGTCCAAGTAAAAGAACATTATGCCGGGAGAGTACCGCTCGTTCAATATCAGGGAGCACCGTATCGTCAAACCCTAAAATCCCACTAAATACTTTGTCTCCGTTTTTAAGCTTTTGAATCAAATTTTGACGCAGCTCTTCTTTAATAGAGCGCGATTGGTAATCGCTTTGCTTTAATTCGCCCAGCGTCTTGATATTGTTCATTTATTCCGATATTTCGCGTGAAAAGTATATGAGCTTGTTTAACGCCTGAATGAAAGTATGGTTTAACAAAAAACACAATGCCTGCAATAGAATAACTTTCCTGATCTTGATTATTTTGCACCTGCTTAATCTAAATCGAGGCATGCAAGACTGGAAAAATGGAGTAATTTGGATTATCCTCTCGCTCTTGTTAGCAAGCGGGATCGCCACATTACGCTGGCACTTATTGGGACAGAACTGGAGCGCCTTTATGGTACTCTATGAAAATAATGTCAATAAATCCTGCCTTGACGATCAGATAATAACCTGGCCAGACCAAAAATACGATGGCCAATATTATTTTGCCCTGGCCCTAAATCCAATACAGTCCGTTGCTACAACTATCAGGTACCCAGAGACAATTTACCATCCAGAACAAACTCCATGTCAAAAAATCTATCTCGATAACCCCGTTTTGCGGACCAAACGGATCGGCTATCCATTATTGGCTTGGGCTGCCAGTGGCTTTGGAAAAGTAAAAGTGCTTCCCTTTGTATTAGTGGCACTGAACATCTTGGGTATCGCACTCGCAGTGGGAGCTTGCTTTTTCATCTGCCGGGCATTTGATGCCCCAATTGCCTATAGCTTGATGCCCTTGTTGTTTATTGGTCTGTGGATGTGCTTGTTCAGGGATTTGGCTGACCAACTTGGTATAGCATTGGGAGTGACAGCTTTAGCTTTCCTTATCAGAAACAACTTGTACTGGTTTGCCATTCTTGGTATTGCTGCTATGCTGACCAAAGAAACTGTTGTTTTCATTCTGCTCGGCGGAGGCATTAGCTACGGTATACAGTTATTGCGCCGACAACGCTTCCTGAAGATACTGGTCGCAGCCCTACCCTTTTTGGTCTATCTTTCCTGGAGCACGATAATAGGCTGGGGTGCCGATTCGGATGGCACCCTGTTTAAACACTTTGACTGGCCATTTGCCGGGATGGTCAAAGGATATAAGCTGGCTCCTCTTCCTGTTTTTTGGTGGGGAGCCTGGATCCCTGTGGCGGTGATTACCCTGGAAAGTTTTGTCATACTCTGGAAAAAACCAGCCGCAATAAAATCCGCTACAGGTTTAGCTTTTGTGCTCAACTTTCTTTTTGTAATTCTTATGTCCATGGCGATTTACGAGGACCCATTTTCTTTTGCACGCAATATCCTTCCTTTACAATATGCCGCACTGTTGCTGATTTTGGAACACCATAAAAAAGTACACTGGGCAACCATTGCAATCAGCTTATTCGCTACGCTTTTTTTTATTAGAGATACTATTCTTCACCCTTGAAAACAAGCTATGAAATTCGAAAAATTCACCTAAATTGGCATTTAAACCCTAAGTGCCCTATATGTCTTTTACGATCAAAGCTGAACCTGAACCATACAAAAACATACTGGACCTCCGTCAGCTTTTCCTGCGCAAGCTCAACGCACAGGTCCGCTACGAAGCCTGCCATGAGCGCGGTTGGTCTGATTACTATCTACTCAAAATAGATAACCTGAAGGTTGGTTATGCAGCAGTAAAAGGCATGGAGGCTATAACAAACCGGGACTCTATATTCGAGTTTTACTTGCTCCCGGGCTACCGGCAGCACGCCAGGCATTTTTTCAAAAAACTAACTGATACTACCGCCGCATTGTATGTAGAGTGCCAGACTAATGCCCCTTTACTTACAGCCATGACCTATACTTTTGGTTATGACCTGGTGCCGGAAATGTGGCTAATGGAAGATGACTACCTTACTTTTCACCACCTGCCAGGAGCACAGTTTCGAAGTAGGCAACCAGATGAAGTAGTGCCGTGGCAAACGGAAGATCCCGGTGACCATATTTTAGTGATGGGAGAAAAGATTGTCGCAGAAGGAGGGTTTCGGCTGCATTACAATCCACCATTTGCAGATATTCATATGAGTGTCGCTCCGAACTATCAGGGCAAAGGTATCGGCACCTTCTTCGTCCAAGAGCTGAAAAATGCATGTTACCTGTCGGGGCGTATTCCTACTGCCCGCTGCCCAACCGAAAACCTGGCATCCAAAGAGACCCTGCAAAAGGCAGGTATGAAAGTCTGCGGACAGATGCTCTGGGGAAAAATTACACGCTGATTCTTTAGCGACGCGCGTTTAAGCAGGATGGTCCATATGATAATCAGAAGCGAGGGTCGCTACTGGTATTGGTTTTCAATGTAAAAGCAAACCAGATAGTAGTGTTCAAAAATCAATCCCGGACTTTCCTGGCGTCCCGCCGAAAACTGCGTAGAAAGGCGCCAAAGGAGTCAAATTCTTTCCGATAACTTAGCCCTGTTCCTACCTCTAGCCGACTGCCGCCGCCTATATCGGGTTCCAAACGCTGATAGATACGAAGCTTTAGCGTACGGTCGCGGTTAAGGACATACTCAATTACTAAGTCATTACCTACGAAAGTGCCAGCCGCGTCGGGGACCCTTGCACTATTGCCAATATCTACATTACCGCCTACGAGTACCGTCAGTCGATCGTTGAAAAACTCCTGTCGCAGCCGGAGTTGAAATTCATCCCCACGACGGATATCCTGGCTTTCACCAAAGTTCGCCTGGTATTGATTGTAAGCGATGTCAAAATCGATACCGGATAATGCACTCTGGTCCCCAAAAAATTCTGAGAATAGCTCTGTGAGTAGCAGCGATAGCTGATTAGAGACAAACTCGCTTACTGTATTGTAGAAGATATCCGCCCCTTGTATGGCTATATCAGAAGGCAGAAACTGCCCTACTACAATCAAGCCAAAGACCTGGCGGTTTAGCTCATTAGGATCCTGCCTGAGGATTCGAATCTTACTGTCAGTAAGGGTCTTTAGCCCGCCTACCAGTTGAGGAAAATTAATATCAAAATTAATGACCGGCCGCAGCAAATCACCCCTTAGCTCCATCGTCAACTCTACCTCGGTAGGCTGACTTGCACCTTGCTTCAAATCGTCCGGTGCATCGATAAGGTACTCCTGGATAAAGTTACCCACTGGCGTGGACAGCCCAGCATACTCTGCCTCCAGTCGGATTTGAGCTTCAAAGGGGTCGCCGGACCAGGAAATCACACCGCCCCGGTTGATGTCAAAGTCTTTATTAACCACATTATATAAGGTAAACAGGTATTCACCCCGTTCTATGATGTAGTCTCCAAACATTTCAAACTCCCCGTTCCTGGGCACGAGAATCCGGATATTACCTCGTCCGTTACCTTTTATTATATCTCCTGCCTGCTCATCGAAGATGATCTCACCCTGAGCTTCCTCGGTGACATTAAGATCCATTTCAAGGCTGACTCCTTGGAGTTCTGCTTTATTTTTTTGGTCTGTCTGGACCTCTTCTTCTCGCTTTTTGAAATTGATGAAGCTGAGCTCAGATGCATCATTTCCGCTGCTCACCGGAATGACCAATCTGGTATCGCGACCAACCGTGGCATTGACATAGATATCAACCGCTCTAAGCGGCCCGTTGAAGGTCACCTCGCCCTCCCCCAGCGCATGGCCGTAAAACAGGTCATTATCCTCCTTGTCAGTATCCATAGCCAGGAAACGGTCCGTATTTATTTCCGCCTTGATGCCCAGGTCTTTTAAGTAGTTATGCGTTATTCCGCCACTGACGCTTGCCGTATTCCCGTATTTATCTCTCACCACAACCCCCGTAGCATCAAACAGGAAGTCTTTCGTGTTTATCCTGGCATTGTCAAAGTAATACCTGGTTTGCAGGAAGTCAATAGTTGTTGCCCCATCGCGTATATTTATCCCACCCTCTATATGAGGTTGTCCTGGAAAGCCATAAATACTAGCCTCCGCATCAAAATAACCTAAGGTGTTATTGATGGTGCCTGCCAACCAATACTCACCAATATTTACCGGGAAGCTTGTTATATCCACATCTATATTAAAGTACTTGGCTTTTTCATTGTCCCCGGCCCGGCGTGCACGGCGGGTATCCTGTGGATTGTAAAATCCCTCTGCAATCAGCTGTGAAGTATCTTTTGTAATGGCCAGGTATCCTTCAAAACGGCTTTTCAGGTCATTGGCATTAGCATCCAGCCGTAATGCGCCCCAGTCATCATCATTTACCAGGAAAGTATCTGCTACGATAGTGGCGGTAAGGCCTTCCATCTTAAAGATATTATCCACCTCAGCAACCATATTGAAGGGGCCGCTAAAATCGAGCTCTTTATAATCCCATACTTCGTCGATAAAGGAGAAATCAATATTACTGAGCGTCAATTGCAATCCTTTATCTCCCTTTGATTTTAGCTCTATGACTCGCTCTTCATTCTTCAAGCGGAAGTGCTCTGCATTCACATACCCTTTCCGAAAGGTAATAAAGTTGTCAGGTTCAATTTCCCATAGCTTTTGCAGCAAAACCAGGTTAGACCGCTTGAATCGCAATTGATAATTAAGACTATCCAACAGGTAGAGCTCGGCATTGAGATTGATATTATCAAGCATGGACAACCCCTCCACCTGGTAAGCGAGCCCGATGTCCAGGGTGTCGTGGTCCAGATCTGCCAGTACGTGTAGTGGTGCGAGATGCTGTTTACCGTTGAGCACCGGTTCCTCCACCCTGAAGTTGACTGCACCGACAGAATCGACAAGCCGGGCGTAAAAGCTGGCCTCATTGAGCGCGATATTGCCATACTTGAACCTTGGGACGTTCAGGTGGATAAGAATGGAATCCTGATCGTTGTCAAAATAACCGTTTAGGCTGACCCCTTCCAGACGTCCGAGTTCTGGCTCAAACAGTGCCAGAATGCCTTTTGTATCAATAATTTCAAAGTTGTAGACAAAGCTGTTTTTCTTCGGCTCACGTCGGGGCTTTTTCATCCCCATGCGGTTGAAAAAACCGGTATGATTGCGCTCCAGGTAGTCCATTAGGGCTGGTGCAATATCCAAAATATCGAACTCCCCCACCAGATAGCCTTCCAATAAATCAGAATCTACACTAAACCGTTTCCTGCCACTTGGCTCAAAAAAGGACGTAAACACGACCGAATCTACCTGAATGGTATCTTTATTGCGGTGTAGAATTTCCACCCTTTGTATACGCCCACTACCTTCCAGCTCAGAGAGTGTACTGTTCTGTAAGTTAAGGCTGACATCTCCGGAGAAATTGATGTCTTTTTTACTGAGGTTAAGTGGCAGCAAGGCCAACTGGTTGACCGAAGCGAAGAAATCAAACCGGGGTACGCTATCTGTCATATCTACCTGCCCGTTGAAAGAAAAGTCGATATGCTCATCCTTTATCAAAAAGTCCCCGGAAAATTGGTTCTTTTTCAGCAAGCCCGTAAGGTTGGCATTGGTATAATCATACCCTTTGTAGATAAAGCTTTCCACCTGCGCACTGAGATCTGCAGTTGCCGTCTCCGCAGTCAGGCCCTTACCATTCCGAACACTTGAAGAAAAGCTTACCAGCCCTAAGTCTTCATTTTGTGTAAACCCGCCCAAGTCAAAATCGATGAGGGACAGGCTTCCACTGTAAGAGGCATCAGCCCGGTTGCCCGATAGGTTTTGTATTTTCATATCCATCTCTGCCCGGCCAAGTGCGGAGTTGAGCGAACCATAGGCAATATAATCCGAAAAGAGCACATCAAAGCGACCCGAAAAATACAACCACCCGAGCCGGTCAAAAGCATCAGGCGGCTGGAACTTGGGGAACAATTGCCGAAGCGCTGTCATGTTGGTCCGTAATTCGTCCAGCTGAAGGTTAATGGTCCGGAAGTCAGGGTAAGTCAAATCACGGGTGCGAAGGTTGCCCTGTGCAACCAACCGACGGTTTTCAAGTGCCAGGTACATATCCTTAGCGTCAAGGTTGTTAATGGTACCTTCTACGAGCCCGTCCACATAGAGTTTGCGATTGCGGTTATTCCAAAAAAATGCATTGGACTTCAGCTTTGGTGCGAAAGTCATGATATCCTTTAAGGTCACAGAGGCATTGCTCAGGTGTAAGTCCATCTCTACTTCGTCGGGGAAGGACTTGAACGCCTCGTAGGTGTCGTAGTGAAAAATCAGGGTATCACCAATCTCGCTAAGTGGTGTTTTTAGTTTCAGGTCATAAAGTTCCAGTCCCCGGTTCCAGACCCGACCATTACCGATGGTAAGATCTTCCAGGACAAACCCACTCAAATCCCTAAGGTTAAATTCCTTTACCTGACCGGAAAAATCCAGACTATCAGAACAGAAAGAGAATTCGTCGATGCCAATGTTGATATCGAAGACATCCATGTGCTGATAGTTTAGCTCATTGACGGGGCCATCATTTGCCGGGTCATTTCTCCAATTGTGAAGAGAAAATTTTCCATCTTTTAGCACAAATTCACCGATGGTAGCAAAAAATGGTAGTGGTGGCTCTGAAGCCGGTGGAGAAGTAGCCGTATCCTGCGGCCATACAACATACTCATACTCATCAATCCGGAAATACGGTCCCTCCAGGATAACGGATTTGGCATGCAGGGTACGATTTGGCAGGGAAAACACATCGAAAACTGCCGATCCTTCAGCCAGATAAATATCAAGATTTTGCCCCCGGGCCTTGTCCTCCTTGAGAAATCGAACTTTGCTTAACGTAAGTCCCTGCACATCCAAATAAAAGGGTCGTTTTGTACCCTGCGTGGTGGAGGTATCCGGTGGAAAAAGGCGCCCCAGCAGGACCTCTATATTATTATATTCGTCATCAGCCGCCTTTCTGATATTAACAGTGGCACTATCAAGGGCCAGATCCTGAATCACCAGTCCCCGCTGTAAGTAGACCAGGGGATTAAGGCTAAAATCGGCATATAAATACTTGCTAAAAACTGCCGTATCTCCTGGGGTAAGGTCTTCGACGTAAAAATTTTCCAATACCAGCCGGTCCAGAAAGGTAATATGCAGGTGTTCGATGGAAACGGTGGTCTTCATGGCATCGCTAAGCGCTGTGGTCACCCGGTCAGCCAGGTAGTTTTGCACGGCTGGTATTTGAAGCATTCCAGCGATCGCCACCACCAACAGGAATGCACCTATGACCAGACGTTTTGTCCAGAGCCATAGAAAGCGTAGCCAAGAGCGCGTTTTGGGCGGCTCTTCCTGCCTTTGTTTTGGTTCTTGTGCTTCCATCTACTACGTTCAACCAAACATCCTGCGAATATATTGATAGAATGTTAGATTTAACGTAGAATTAGCATATTTGACAGGGTTTGCTCTGATCTGCGCTCACTGCGGAGAACGGATCAGAGCAATACGGCACTGGCAAAGGCTATAGCTCCCGGATTTTAATACTCCGGAAGGACACCCGGTTACCATGGTCCTGTAACAGGATATGCCCCTGTGGCAATTCACCAAAACCAGGCCAGTCTTTATACTTGCTATAGGCCACCAAAGCACGGTACATAGGTGTATTCCGCTCGTACTCAATCACTTTAAAACCATTGAGCCAGTGTTCAACATGGTTGCCTTTGACAATAAGCCGGGCCTGATTCCACTGGTCCACACCCCGGAATGGCTTATTGCGGCCGGGCACGGAAAGATTGCCGGCAGGGATAAGGTCGTACAGGGAGGCAAGCGTACGGTTGCCTTTTACGCCTTTCTTGGCGTCCGGGTGTTCTTTGTCGTCCAAAATCTGATACTCCAGCCCTATAGAAGAACCCGGCCCCTTATTCAGTTCCGGGTCTACAAAGTATTTGATACCGCTATTGGCACCTTCCGTTATTTTAAATTCAAGGGCCAGCTCAAAACTACTGAACTTATCACGGGTAATGATATCGCCTCCATTGGTAGACTCGCCCCCGTCTGACTCCAACACCGTCAATACGCCCTCTTCAATCGCCCACCCTCCTTCCGGAAAGTCCTGATCTCGGGCACTGCGCCACCCCTCCGTTGTTTTACCATCCCAAAGCAGGCGCCAGCCCTTGCTGGCTTCATATTCCGTTAGCGTATTGACCGTATAATTGAGCTCCATAGCATGGGGTGCCATCAGCCAGCGGTCCTCTTCAAGGTTCTCCGTCTTGATGCGAATATTCCGCCAGCGAATTTCCCGGTCCGCCTTTTCTTTATTGTTTCCAATACCATGCACTTGCAGCCCTATGAAACCTGAATCTGTCATGTCGTCAACAACATTAGCCGTATTAACGCCATTCACCCAAATCCGAAGCTCGTCCCCCACTGCCTCAATGCGGTATTTATTCCATTGCCCCAATTTATAAGCTGTACGGGCTTCAGGGTTCATGCTTAGCGGATAAAGCCAGCCGCGCCGGCCTTCGTCGTAAATACCTCCACTGTAAGCGCGCTGACTGGGGTCTGCTTCTGCCTGATAACCATGTACCCGCCCGTTATTATATGCCGGCAGGCTATTGCTGCGAAACTGAATACCGGAGTTGATCGCCGCATCCCCCCAAATCTCTGCCTCCAAAATAAAATCACTAAAGGTCTCCTTTGTACACAAAAATGTATTTTGGGTTTGGGTTTCAGTAACGCCCACAATTACGCCTTCCTGCACCGTGTAATCAGCTTCTCCATTTCGCTTTTCCCAACCACTCAGGTCCTTGCCGTTGAACAAATCACGCCAACCATCATTCGATTGAGCTATCAAAGCAGAACTGATAGAATTGCTCAAAAAAAAGAACAGACATAACAATTGCATTCTGTTTTTCATTATTATTTCGTTGTTTAGATTATTGAAATGGGGAGAAAAGGGTAACATAGTACAGGACACCTCCTCTCTTTTATAGTAATATTTTGTTTCCCCTTATGGGAATCAGGACGAGTTTTCAAACCTATTGTAACCAAAGATATGGACTTGAAGCAAATGGACAGAAGAGACTTTATCAAAAAAGGCAGTCTGGCAACGGCAGGAATTACGCTGAGCTCTTTGAGTATGGCCAAAGGGGCTTTTTCGAAAAACGAAACCGTACAGCTCGGTGTGATCGGCACCGGAGCGAGGGGCGGCGGTATCATCCGTTTACTGAAAGATATGCCGCAATATAAAACCGTAGCCTGTTGTGATGTTCTGCCCTTTCGGCTCGACAGCGCTATGGAGAATGCCGATAAAAACGCGAAAGCCTATATCGACTACCGTAAATTACTGGAAGACCCTCAGGTAGATGCGATCCTAATCGCCACGCCCCTTTCCATGCACTACGAAATGGCAGCAGCAGCAGTGGCAGCGGGCAAACACGTCTACTGTGAAAAGACCATGACTTACCAGGTTAGTGAAGCCGACCGCCTCGTGAAACAGGTGGAAGCGCAGGGCAAGGTATTTCTGGTAGGCCATCAGTACCGTTACCACCCGCTCTACTTCCGCGTCGCCGACCTTATCCGTAGCGGTAAGATTGGTGATATCGCTAATGTATATATTCAGTGGAACCGCAATGGGGATTGGCGCCGGTCTGTACCTAAGCGCAAGTACGAGCGTATGATCAACTGGCGCATGTACACCGAGTACTCCGGTGGCCTTACCGCTGAGCTCCACTCCCACCAAATTGACTTTGTGAACTGGGTGCTGGGCACCCACCCCCAACAGGCCATCGGTTTTGGTGGCATCAACTACTGGAAAGACGGGCGGGAAACATTTGATAATGTCAATTCTTTGTTTAGCTATCCCAACGGCATGAAGGTCAATTGCATTTCGCTCACTTCAAATGCCCACGAGGGGTATCAAATGAAATTCAGAGGCAGCAAAGGCACTATTGAAATGGGTGTTGACGAGGGATGGATCTATTTTGAGCCCCTGAATAAGAAGGAAAAAGGTATGGTCGATGGCGTGTCCGGGGCTACCCTAAACCGGGAGGAGGAAGACAAGTATGCGATCAGCTTTGAGCACCAACGCGAGGGGTGGGGAGGTACGCACTACGCCATGCAGGAATTCTACGAATGCATTAGGGACAACCGCGAGCCCGTGTCTAACGTAAAAACAGGTGCCACTACTGCCAAATGCGTACGGATGGCTATTGATGCGATGCGGGAAAATAAAACCTCGGTCTGGCCGGGATAACAGCAGCTTACCAGCAGCTCTCGCCTGCCCCTCTGTAGGTAACCGGATACAAGGTCTGGCTCTGAGGTGGCGCTACTGCCGAAGGCAATACAGGTTTTCGATCGTCCCAGGCGGGGTTCATTTGGTACAATTGATGCCGGTGGGCCATTCGCTCCAGGTCCAGCGGTCCGTAATCGTGGACTACCTGAGGCTGCCCCCAGGCTTCAACCGTATCCGCCGGCGTGATAGAAGTATAAATGATGGAATCTCCATACTCCGTGATCCGGTCGCGCTTACCAGGGATTCGGGTTTTGTATTGTGTGTAATTGTTGAACAGCATATTACCGGGCCCGGGCGGGCGATGGTGCTTGGGTACCCCCCGGCTGAAACAGTGCCAGGAGTGCCATTCCGGGATGCGGATAATATTACCTTCCACCAGATTATGACCGCCATCACCATTATGGAAGTTGACATCTACTTCAAAGCAATTACCGATCATGACATTATACTTTGCTCCGCTCTGAATGGCAAGGTGGCGAATCGCCCTCACCGTATCCGCTGCAACGAGGACGTAGCGACTGTTTTGTTCGATATTAAAATAGCCATTACCACGCCCACCTTTATTATAAGCACCTTCAATCCGGGTCTGCGTAATGCTGATGTGCTCCGATTCCAGAACAAGAATAGGGTCAGTACCCGAATTTAAGACCTGGCAATTTCGTATCCAGGCATTTTGGGCATTGTCAAAAGCGACGTGTGTGACGTACAGCTGCCGGTCCCCTTCCAGGTCATTCTTAAAGGTTTGCTTCTGCCAGGGATAGTCGAAATATGCGTAATCCACGGGCAGGAAGTCCACAGCATGATAATCTACTGTCAGGTTTTCCAGCCCTGCCCAACGGACATGCTGAAAGCGAATGCCCGCGACGTTATCAAACGGGCTCGAATAAAAGGGCCCGCGCAACTGATTGCTCAAAACAACCCCACCACGATCTTTCCCTCGGAGGATTACGCTGTCGCGCAGGTATAGGGTTTCGTGGAACGGATAAACGCCTGCCTTCAGCAACACTACGCCCCCACCCTGCTCTGCTGCCCGGTCTATAGCTTCCTGCAAATCCGCACCCGCAACAAGAGTGTCCACCACCGGAAACGCATCCTCATTCGGAATACCACACTGTACGCCCGCTTGAGCCCAATGCCACATATCAGGAAAACGGGCATCATATTTTTGGGTATCAAAACCCCAGCCCCGGTCGCCGTAAGCTTGGCTAAAAAGCGGGGTGCCAACCAACAGGCAGAAAAATAAAACAACAGTCCGGTACTGCATAGCTTTTTGGTAAGGGGCATCACAATTACTGATTGTCATCTCTTCTTTTACTGTTACAAAACTTCGCTTTGGCGTACCTCTCCCAAAAGAAAGAAAATATGCGAAACCGCCTTTTTCTACTGCTTTGCCCTTTGCTGTTGATTGCCCAGCTGCTGGGTGCTCAAAATAGCTATACGATTACGGACTTCGGCGCTGTAAGCGATGGTACTACGCTCAACACCTCTGCCATACAGCAAGCCATCGACGCTGCTGCGGAAGCGGGCGGTGGCACCATTATCATCCCGCCTGGTACCTGGCTGAGCGGCACCATATTCCTCAAATCCAATACAACACTTGAAGTTGCTGCCGGTGCTACCTTGCTGGGCTCTTCCCGCATCGAAGATTATACAGCAATGACCTGGGGCCACAATAAAGACCGGCAGCCCTATCACCTTATCGTTGCACAGGGACAGCACAACGTTTCCATTAAGGGCAAGGGCACCATCGACGGGAACGGAGAACAATTCTGGAAGCCTTATGAAAAAGATAACGCAGGCAATATGATAGTTCCCCGCTGGATTATGGCCAGGGATAAGAAAGTCAGCCCCCTTATAGAATTGACCGGTTCGCAAAATATATATGTTCGGGACGTAACGATCAAAACCGGAGGCGGCTGGAATTTGCATATCCACGATTGCGACCTGGTCAAAATCCAGGGTGTCAATATCATCAATAACCTTTACAGCCCCAATTCTGATGGTATCGACATTACGGGTAGTTCTGATGTGATGATCTCAGATTGTTATATCAAAACCTGTGATGATGCTATCTGCCTAAAGACCACACCAGACAGTCGTTCCTGTCACCGGATTACCATTACTAACTGCGTATTGGAAACGCTTTGCGTCGGTCTTAAACTGGGATGTAATGAATCATTCAAGGATATTACCGATGTAACGATGAGCAACTGCGTAGTGAATAATTCTTCCCGGGCGGTGGGACTATACGTTCGGGAGGGAGCAGTCTACGAACGTATCAACATCAACAACATCGTAGCCAATACCAACGCGCCCCTTATTTTTAACCGCCCCATTCAGTTTATGGTGGAAAAGCGAAATCCAGAAAGCAAAGTAGGTGGAATCAGGGATGTTACAATCAGCAACTTCACCGCTACCACGGAAGGGCGCATTTTGCTTACCGCTGCCGATGGGGCTTTTCTGGAAAACATCACGCTACGGGACATCACCCTACGCTATCCTATGATTGAAGACCCCAGACCTATGGTGGAAGGCTCCGGCAGCAGTCAGTTCCCCAAAATCGACCGGCACCCTGAGGCCATGGGGGCATTGGCTGCAGTAGTGGCGGAGAATGTCCAAGGCCTTTTCCTGGAAAACTTCCGGGTGTTCTGGCCTGCCACCGAGGCTACCCCTGAAGCGTGGGCCCACCCCGAGCGGATTGAAAACGGCAGCCTGCGGATTCACCGACCCGATTACAGCAAGGCACGGCAGGCCGAATTCTCAGTGCTCTGGGGCAAAAATCTTCAGGGCGGGCAAATCAAAGCGCCCTTAGCCGAACCTTCTGACACCGAACAAAAAAAATATATCCTTCAAAATTCTGACATTCAAATCCTAGATTAAAAACATGAATAAGTCAACGCTTTTCCTGCTGATTGCTGCCTGTCTCCTGACTGGCACCGCCCTGGCACAAGACACGCACAACTACCTAACCGAGCAGTACGACCAACTCCACTACTCGGAAAAACAAGCTTACTACCGGAAACTGGCGCCCATGTCAGTTGGCGCCGTCTATCTCCCCCGTCCCGGCGAAGGAGAAGAGGATCTCCGCTGGCACTTTCGCACCATGAAGGAGCTGGGCTTCACCAGTACCAAGCAGCTCTATCCACCTAATGGTATGACCTTTGAAGAAACCGCCCTTATCGCACTGGAGGAAGGTATTATTCCCTGGTGGTACGGGGAAGGGGGCTGGGCCCCTATCACCGCGGAGGCATTGAAAGCTGCTGGGTTGCCTACCGATATGGATATCAGAGAAGCCAGGGAACATCCTAAAATGAAAGCCTATCAAACTGAAGTTTTACGGCAGCGCATCTTAAAGCGGCAAGAATTGGTTAAGGTTACAGGCCAATATCAGCCAGACAAAATACCTCACCCCAATACCGGTGGCGTGGGACACCAATTGCCCGACGAAATCAAGCCCGTATTTCTGAATTGGGTGCGGGAACAGTATAGCAACATCGACAGCCTTAATTATGCTTACAATATGCATCATGTTCTCCTTGCTCCCGGTGATAAACCCTTTGAATCCTGGGCGGACTTCAATGAGCGCTGGGAACAAATCCCTGATAAAGAATACCGGCACCTGCGTGATATCTTCCGCTTCAAAGCCGACATGCGGCTGAAGTGGACACAGGAAAATAAAATTGACCGCCACAATGCTTTTGATCCGGTGCCGCCGTACCGTGCAGGCGGTGAAATGGGCATGTTCCTGCCCTTCTCCTGGCGGGGTGTGGATATGGAGGGCATCGCTGAACTGATGACACCTAACGGCTCCTTTTACCCCTCCATCCATCTCGCCTGGCACTTTGACGAAGTGGCGCATGAGATTACCC